>R24__coassemble_634_pt1 | contig 22798 bp, 14 predicted proteins | sample R24__metabat2_high_PE_033 | metagenome-assembled genome bin R24
CGGCGTTCACGCCCATGAACTGCCCCAGGATGGCAATGGCACTGCCAATGAGCACGGCCTTCAGGATACCGGGCTCCCGAAGGGCCGCCCAGGCTTCGCTGTTGTCTTTCCGCTGCCCGCGAACCTCCAGCCAGCGGGGGCTCTCAGGGATGAAGAAGATGAGCACCAGGAACAGGATGTCCGGAATGGCTTCGGCTCCCAGCATGGGCCTCCAATAGTCCGGCATCGTTGTCCCTTTCAGGATGAGCCAGTTGGCCAGATAGGCCAGCAGAAAGCCGATGGTAATGAATAGCTGATAAAGACTCACCATGGTCCCTCTCACTTCTGCCGGGGACACCTCGGAGATATACACCGGCGAAACGATGGACACGATGCCAATGCCGAAACCGCCAATCATGCGGTAGATGACCAGCTGGGTGAAATCGGCACTGAAGGCGCAGCCAATGGCCGACACGGAGAAGAGCACAGCGCTTATAAGCATGGTCTTCTTTCGGCCCAGAAAGTCTGAAAGCATGCCGGCAACCAGGACGCCAATAATGGAGCCGATGAGAGCGCAACCCACATACCAGCCTTCTCCGCCGGTGGTAAGGCCGAACTGCATCTTCACCACCTCCGTGGTGCCAGAGATGACGGCCGTGTCGTAACCGAAGAGGATGCCGCCCAGGGCGGCCACAATGGCAAGGAAAATAACCCTTGCGCTAACTTTCTGAGTTGCCATTATATCTTAAGTTTTATTCCCAATTTGGTAAGTACCCAGGCAATAAACAGCACTACGGCTGTATAGACGGCACATTTGGCCACACCCACCCAGCCGCAGAGCCAGGCGGGAATGGAGGGTTCCAGTAACACCCAGAATGCCACAATAAGATAGGGTACCATATAAACGGTGAGGGTGGCGGTACCGGCCGTCTGGAGGGGCTTGAACCACCCTGTCCAGCCTTTGCTCTCCAGAACGCGGAGAAGGGTATAAAGGGCCACGGAGATGGCCGATACAAACAGGCACCAGGGCAGGGTGCCAATATTCTTGGAAATAATCCAGCCATGATGGACGGCCATGCCCAGCACGGCCAGAACGGCGGCAGCGGCCAGGCCGATGCCCACTTTGGCGGTCTTGAGTTTCCTTTCCGTGAGAGTAAGGAGCATGCCACCCAGGGCCATGATGCCAATGCTGCCGTTCCCCAGGTGAAGCGCCTGGGTGACATCGGCCACAACATTGTCGCCGATGAGGATGTCCCCGCCCCGCATGCGGACGACGGAGAGATTGACAAGGCACAAGGCCACCCACACCAGGTAAAGCGGCCATTCCCTGCCCCGGCACAGCAGATAAGCCAGGGCGCAGAAAAGATAAGCCCAGCCAATCTGTCCCAGAATGCCCCACCAGAGACCTTCAAAATAATCTCCATCCGGGGTACGATAATAAATGGCCAGCCCCACAAGGAGCACAACGCCGGCCAGCTTGAGCCATTTGGCGGGTTTGAAAGTGGGCTTGTACTGGTTCCAAACCAGGAAAAAACCCACGAGGAACAGGATAATCCACAGCCAGCGGCAACCTTCCATCTCCCGGGACTCCTGGTTGCAGATGAACGTACCCATCACCAGGAGCGCAAACGTACGGCTGAAGATATGCCCCAGCGTGCTTTCACCCGACAGTCCCTTCTCGTAGCGCCGGTCTATGGCATAGGGGATGGACATGCCCACGGCAAAAAGGAACATGGGGTAAATAATGTCTGAAAGACCCATTCCGTCTTCCAGCGTAGCAAAATGCTCCAGAAAATGAGGAACGTCCAAAACGGTCCAGAAGTCGTTTACAAATACCATGAGCACCATGGTAAGGCCCCTGAACATGTCAATGGCCAGATTTCGTTTATTCATTGAAGTCATCCCAATAGTCAAACATTCTGATGTGGCAAAGATCGAAGAAGAAGACACCGTCGGCGTTTTCTTCCAGGGTGCGTATGATTTCGGGGATTAGGTGACCCTTGCCGCCCTCCCGAAAGCCGGGCTCGTTGCCCAGGTCTGGTCCACAGTAGAAGGGCACGTCTCCCTGCAGGCGTTTGCGGCCTAATTTGGCAAAGCCCTCCATGGTCTTTTCCTCATCTCCGTGGATATTGTCGGCCGGACAATATGCGCCCAGCAGCATAAAGTCCACCAGGGGCGCAAGGCCCGTGGCCTGATAATCCGGAGAGGCCCAGCGGTAGGTGGGCTCTTCGGCGGCCAGTGGATAGGACGGGCTGGTCCAGTTTACTCCGCTCCTGTAATACTCGCTGAACCAGGCACCTACATAAATGCCCAAGCGAAGTTCGGGCGCTACGCTGTGCACTTTTTGCGCAGCGCGGTCCACAAAGTCGTGGATAACCTTGCAGCGGAAAGTGAGCCACTGCTGCTCCAATTCATCGGGCTCCTTATCCAAAAAGATGTGCCCGGGCTCGGTAAAAACGGGCCAGCGCTCCGGGGTCCGGCCCAGATACTGGCTAAATGCCTGAAAACCGGCATCCGTGTAGCCGGCGTCCATGGCATAGTCGTCATAACGGCAGCGATCCATCACAATGCCGTCCAGGCCCTTGTAAGAGGCCAGTTCTCCCAGCATAGTGAGAAGGAACTCCTGCACCTGAGGGTTAGCGGGATCCAGGAAACAGCCCCCGCGAACAGAGAAATTATCGGCCTGGTTCACCAGGCTTCCGTCCGGCAGCAGGTCCACGGCGCACCAGTCTTTGCGCTCGGGATGGTCGTACACCATGCCGGTGACAAAACGGCCCCCCATCCGCCATCCTCCCACCATCATGTTCACGCCGGCGTGTACCTTCAGCCCGGCCTCATGACCGGCCTGGATGAAGGCGGCGAGGTAGTCAAAATCGGCCGTTCGTTCCTTGAGGCCGATTTCCCCCTGGAACCAGGCGGGAACCGCCTTCAGCGCCGGCGCCACGCTGCTTTTGAAAAGGACGTCTCCGCAGGTGGGGCGCACGTCCACCACAATGTCCGTGAAGCCCATGCCGGCGATGCGCCGGCAGTCCCGGAAGATGGAATCCCGGTCGTTGGCGTAAGAGTTGAAATTGGCCGATGCGTCAATCCACAGAAAATGCGGTTTGGACTGCACTCCGGGGGTGCAGGCGGCCAGCACAAGGACGGCGGCCAGGAGAAAACGTTTGATCATGACTTGCCTCATAAATAAAAAAAGGGCCGGCCCGGAAGCCGGCCCCTACAAAGTTACAACTGAATTTCAAGTTTCCTATAGGTGGAAGCCGCAACGTCTACCATATAGGCCACCAGCATTCCGTCTTCCTCTACCACTTCTATGTCGGTATTGTTTCCGTACTGCCAGTTCTCTTCGTTGGCCCAGTACTCCTGGTTAATCACCAGCACAGGGTCTGCCGGGTCGTCTATGTTGAACACCCAGATCTTGCAGGGATTCAGACCCCAGTCGGAATAGGCGAAATAGTTCATACCCAGAACGGCCAGATAACGGTGGCCTTCATAGGTGAAAACATCTCCCGTATTGATGGCGCCTTCCCAGGTGTAGCCGGTTTCGAAGGCCACACCCCAGCTGGTTTCTTCACCGGTCTTGGCCGTGTAGTGGAGGTTGTAGTCTCCCAGATAACCGGCGAAGTAGAAACCTTCGGCTGCCGTGGTGCCTGCGCCGATGGAAACGCCGTGGAAGGAATCCCAGAGGTCTCCGCCGATGGAAGTGCAGGAGGCCGATGTGGTGGGCGTATCCGTTGCGACGCCATCCTTGATCTCCCAGGCGACGACGAAGCTGCCGCCACCGGCCGCACCGGAAGTCATCGTGAGCAGGCCGTCTCCCTTGGCATTTCCGTTCACCTGTGCATTGTCCAGTCCATAGCCGTAGAACTCGTCATAGTAGGTAATGATAGGCTCTCCCACCGTGCCGGCGAGGATTTCTTCCTGGGTGAGTACGTAGACTCTCAGGGGGATCTGCTCTTCCGGAATCAGGGCCCAGGTTTCGGTGCTGATGGGGAAATTGCCGCCCGTGGTCACAATCACGTTGCCGGCTTCGTCGTTGGTGATACCGGTCACGTTCTCAGGGGCTGCCACAACGGCGGCCTCGGTGCCATCGGCCTTGTTCATCAGATGGAAGCCGGGGGTAATGGCTCCGGGGGAGTACAGGATAAAGTAATCTCCTGCCACAGCCGTGGAAACGCGGGTGCTCTGGGGGAAGATGCCCCAGTAGAAGTCCATCTTCCAGAGCTCTTCGGCCTGGGCCTGTCCCTTCTGCTTAACCTTGATCATAGCGCCGTAGTCGCTGTAGTCCACGTCTTCCTTGGAGCAGCCCATATAGATGTACTCTGCACGGGCGGCAGCGGGGTTCTCGTCCACCACTACCGTTACCACATCCCCTTCCTTGGTCACGTGGATCCAGTCAGCATCCGCGACATCGGCCGTGAAGTCCATATTGGTAACGGCCGTGAAGGTGTAGGTGAGGCCTTCCTTGGGAGCGTTGAGCGTGCCCCAGGGGCCTATGCCCTGCTCGTCGTCCAGATTGAATTCGGGTTCAAAGGCGCCCTGGGTCACCGGGAACACCTGCTCCAGGCCGTCTCCGCTGATGGTGATATGGCCCTCGCGGCTTTCACGGCCGGGGTTGAGGGCGTAGCGGATGGTGATGCCCTTCTCCACCAGACCCTTGGTAGCGTCCACTTCCAGCCAGGGGGCGTCGGATTCGGCCGTGATGGCGATGTTGGTCTCTACCGGAATGACATACTCTCCGGCTTCATAATCGATATCCAGGGCATCTACGTCCAGGAGGATGCCGTCCATCTGGGCCTGGGTGAGCTTGACCGTTTTGGTCTGGCTGCCGGCCTTGATGGTGATCAGCGCCTCGCGGGAAGAATAATCCTTGTTGGGCAGGACGCCGAATTTCACGACGGCGTCACCACTGCCGCTCAGTTTGGAAGCTACCACCCATTTCTCGGAGATTTCCATGGCCCAGGGGCCGTCGGTTTTGATACTCAGCTGTTTTACGCCAGGAGTATCGCCAATGACGAGCTCTGTGGCGTCAACCTCCAGTTTGGACGCCACATCGGGCGTCTTGGTGCAGGCGGCGAACATGGCGCCTGCCAACAGAAGGAGAGCGAATACTTTTTTCATATTATTGGTTATTTACAGTTTTCAAGTAATTGTCAATCCCCGTTTTCAGCGAGGACCAATAGTCATACATTTTTATGTGACAAAGATCAAAGATGAACAGTCCGTCAGAATTTGCCATACAGGTTTTGACAATCTCCGGCATCAGGCTTCCTTTTCCGCCTTCGGTAAAACCGGATGCGTTGCCAATATCCGGGCCTGCAGCATAGGGGACGGCCGAAGCCAGCCGTTTGGCCCCCAGGCGGCAGAATCCTTCCATGGTCCACTCCGTGGTGCCGTGAATCTGGTCTGCCCCGGCGTAGGCGCCCAGGAAGATATAGTCCAGATGGTCGGCAAAACCGGCAGCCTGATAGTCGGCCGATGCCCAAAGGTATTCCGTCTTGCAGTTGTAGGAAGGGCTGGCCCAGTTCACACCGCAGGTGTAATAGGTAGAATACCAGGCTCCCACATAAACTCCGAAGAGAATGCTGGGATTCACCTCGTGGGCTTTGGCCGCCGCCTTCTCCACCAAATCGTGTATGGTTTTGGCGCGGAAGGTGAGCCATTGGCGCTGAAGCGATGAAACAGCAGAACCCAAAGACTCCGTTCCCGGGGCAAAGATGGCCGATGGCCAGGAACTTACCGTTTGGCCGATATACTGCTCAAACGCCTTCCGGCTGGCCGGCGAGAAGTCACTCATGAGGCCGCTGTCGTCGTAACGGCAACGGTCCAGGACAATGCCGTCCAAATCCTTGTAGGCAGCCAGTTCTGCCACCAGGGACAGCACGAAGGCCTGTACGTCCTTATTGGCCGGATTCAGGAACCGTGCACCGTACTCGGGGTCGTCCAGGCAGTTCGCAAGCCCGCCTTCGCGGTTTTGTACCGTGCACCAGTCTCTCTTGCTTTCGTCGGAATACACCATGCCTTCCCTGCCCAGGCCGTACGGGCACTGGTACCCGCCCACCAGCGTATTCATGGCGGCGTGCACCTTGAGTCCGGCGGCATGTCCTTCCTCAATAAAGGCCTGCAGGTAGTCGAAATCGGCGGTCCTTTCGGCCCAGACATAGGAAGAGCCTCTCCACTTGTCTATGCGTTTAAGAGCCGGAGCAACGGCAGACTCGAACAGGACATCGCCCGTGGTGGGACGGACATCCACAATGATGTCCGAAAAACCGGTCTGGGCTATCTTCTTGCAGTCTTCCTTTATGCGCTCACGGGAGTTCCCGTAATCGTCAAAGTTGGCTCCTGCGTCTATCCACACATAGCGGGGCTTGGCCGTAAGAACCGGTTCAGGCTTGGGTGGATCGTCGGGAGTATCCCAGTCGTCATTCCACGGGTGCTCATTTTCCGGTGTGCAGGCAAAGGCCGCCAGGGCAAGAAGCAGTATGGTTGTCAGTTTCTTCATTTTTTCTTAAGCATAATGGCACTTCCCACAGCCCGCTGGCTTCCGTCAGATTCCTTGATGGTGGATTTTCCTCCCACCAGCATGCAGGTGGAGCCTCCTCCGTCCAGGTTCAGGGCTTCCGTGCAGCCCAGCTCCTTAAGGACGCGAGCCACTTCAGCGGTGGTGAGACCGGACACGCCTTCCGTCATCTGCCGTCCTTCGCAGACAAACAGGAACAGGCGGGAACTGTTACTGCCAATAGCGGTTCTGGGATGACGGGCTTTGGGCATCTTGTCATCGGATCCGTCTCCGTAAAAGAGTTCGGCTTCCCAGCTGTCCGTCACTTCTGCGTTGTGCAGCAGGACGGGACCCGCTCCGATGGCGGTAGTGGGACTGAAGGTGGTTGCCTTCTCCGGATAATTGGCGTCAGGAGCCTGCAGCGGAGCCTTTTCCCAACTGTTCGGGGCGGGGTTTCCGTAAAGGTAGTGCTGTCCCGAGGGGGTATAATAAGTCCAGCCACAGAGGGTTTTCCCATCGGCCTGGTAGAATACTCCACGCGTAGGATAGTAGTAGGTTACCCAGTCCTGGGAGGCGTAGTTAAGGTTCACGCCATAGCGCTTTCCGCCGCTGTAGGCTACAGAAGCGTTATACCGCTTGCCCCCTTCTGCAAAGAAGTACCCTCCGTTCACAATGAGCGGGGCCGATGTGGCCGTATACACCTCAGAAGGCGTTTTGAGGGCATCAGTGGTGCCCTTTGTCTCCGGGTCGTTAATGCTCCAGACATCCCAGGCAATCTTGGAGGGATCGGCTACAGCCAGATAAGCAACGGCTTTTACGCCCTGCAGGGAGGAAGGGCTTTTGTAGACCTGCAGTCCTTCCGGCAGGGTGTAGGAGGCCGATACGTTGGTCCACCCCTTTTCCACGACGGCAGGATTGGGTTCTGCCGCCGCGGGAGGAGTGTCCGGTTCTGTCCAGGGCCACTCTGGTGTCCCGCCTGCACTGTCAGGAGTGCAGGACAGGACCAGCAGGGTGGACACCAGGAAGTGGAAGAAGTTTTTCATCGTTTAATACAATCTGCGCTATAGCCACCGATAACCTGGGAGTTATGGTCGTAATAGTAGATGTACAGCATGAAGCCGTCGGCCGAAGGGGCGATGAGCACGTCACCGGCCGCTACGGAGTAGTCTCCCGTCTGGTACCAGGCAATTTTGGTATTGGACATGACCAGGGCTCCGGTAGACTCGAAGTCTCCGCTCACGGCAGCCGGGTTGGTGATGTCGTACACATACAGGCGCGGGCCGATGCCCCAAGCCGGGAAGTGGCTCACGATGAAGCCGGAAAGGTAAGTGGCATTGTTGAACTGCTTGGAATCGAAGCAGTTGTAGTTCCAGCCCCAACTGTTGCCGTCACCGGTAGAGGCGGTGGAACCGGCGGATCCGTCGGCCTTCACCCAGGTGAGGACGTTGGGATCGTAGCAGGCACCGAACCAGCCGTCGGCCGGATTCACGGAAGCGGCGCACATACTGGTCACGTTCACCGGAGCGCTGCCCCAGACCAGGCCGGAGGCGCTGGCGTCAATCAGCTCGGCCGATACCACGTTGCCCTCTTCTACCTTGATGGACCAGAACTTGCTGGAGGAGGTAATACCGTCAATGCCTTCCAGGGTGGCGATGATCTGGGCATTCCCGGTGATGTCGCCTATCACTTTCACCTTGTAACCCATAGGAAGGTCGGAGGTGTTGGTAAAGGAATAGAATTCCACAGGAGGCTCGTTTACGTAGGCGGTGGTCCAGATGGTGAAGGTCTCGCCACCCTCGGCGTGGTTGCACAGGAGGAGGTTACCGGCCTCGTCAGAGGTGATGCCGGCCACAGTGGCGGCTCCGGTATTGAGGTTGCCGGCCTTCACACCGGTGAGCTTGTTCAGATAGATGGGCGCTCCGTCTCCGGTGGAAACCACCAGGAAGTTGCCGGTAACGGCCATGGAGATGTAGGCGACGCTGTTGTAAGGCGGCAGTCCAAGGTTGGAAACCGGATCAAAGTTGAACAGCTGCTTCACGCTGGAACCGTTGAAGCCGTAATCGATCTTCTCGGGCACTTCCTTCACCACGGTGTATTCCGTCTTGTCCACGCCGTTGGCGGCCGTCACCGTGAAGGTGATGCCGTTGTTGTAGTCGTGGGGCTCGGAAGGATCCGGGGAAATGGAGGCGTGGGCAGAGATGGAGACCTTGGCCACGGCGGCCGACAGATCATCGGCGCTCACGAGGGAGACCTTATGCTGCGCCTCGTCCACGATTCCGCTGATGGCGGGTTCCACGAGGTCGAAGGTGAGGAGCTGGGCCTTGGCGGAGTGCACCCGGGTACCGGTGATGACAATCTTGCGGCTGTTTCCGGAGGCGTCCGTGTAGGTGAACTCGTTCTCTTCCGTCAGGTCCAGGACATTCAGACCGGGTTCGATCTTGCAGTTGGGCTGCAGCTCGGCCGTGATGCGGGCCTTGATCATGTAGATTTCCGTCTCGTCGAAGGAGCTTTCGGGATAGTAATAGGGAACCGGAATCACAAAGCGGGTCTGTTCCGGGTCGCTGATGGACAGCTTGGCCATCTCCTGGTCCACGAAGGGACCAAAGGTGAAATAGGCCGTCAGGGATGTGATGCCCTGCCTCTCGGCAGTGGGCTTCACGTATTCGGGCTGATGGCAGGCAGCTGCCACCAGGGCCAGAGACAATATGATAAGAAGTCTTTTCATAGGGCTATTTCCATTCGGCATATTGTTCTACAAGGGCGTTACTGTTGAGTTCATCTGCCGGCATGGGGAAACGGTACATCTTCTCGGGGAAGTTGCGGTCCTTGTCGTCCACCGACACATAGGTATATTCGAACTGTCCGCTTACGGCAGCGGGGGCAATCTTGAGACCGTGCACCTGGTAGCCGTTCAGGCCCACAGGATAGGGCTTGGCGGCATCCTGCCAGCGCAGCAGATCCCAGAACCACAGGCCTTCGTAGGCCAGTTCCACGCGGCGCTCCTGGCGGATGGCGGCCCACAGCTCGTCACCGGCGAGGTCTGTGTAGGGCAGGCCCACGCGGGCGCGGATGGCGCGGACGGCTTCGTTGGCACCGGTGGGGTCGTTGTTGCGGAAGCAGGCTTCGGCCTTGTTCAGGAGCACCTCTCCGTAGCGGAGGACGATGGCGGGCTGAAGGCCGTGGGAAGCGTCACGCTCGGCAAAGGAGTGCTTCTGGTCCACACCCTTTTTCAGGTAGTAACCGGTGGTAGTACGGCCCTGGGGCTGGGATTCTTTTCTCCACTCGGCCCAGCCGTCCTCACCGCCCACGTAGGGCTCGATGGTGCGGCCCTTCCAGGAGGCACCATTGTAGAGGATGGTGGCCTGGAAACGGGGTTCCAGCAGCTCGTACGGAGGATTTTCCGTGGTGGTGCCGTGCCAGGGGCTCCAGTCCGGGAAGCCGCCGGTAGCCAGTTCGTAGCTCTCTACCATCTCCTGGGTGGGCGTTCCGTAAGCACCGCCCTGCAGGCCCACCTGGACGAAATCTCCGCCCGGGCTGTAGTAGAAGTCGAAGGAGTGCATCACGTTGTCGGCATAGGAGAAGTTGTACTGGAGGATGCTTTCCTTTCCGCCGCCGTTGAAAATACCGGCGTAGTCGTCTTCCAGTCCGTAGCCCAGTTCTTTCACCTTATTGGCGGCAGCAATGACGCCATCGTAGTCCTTGGCATACAGCAGGGCACGGGAGGCCAGGGCGTAGGCGGCCCCTTTGTCCAGGCGGCCGCGGGCTTCGGCCTTCTCGGGAAGGTTCTGCTGGGCGAAGGCGAGGTCTTCCTTGATCATCTTCCAGCCGTCGGCCTCGGAAGAGAGGGCCTTGTCCTTGGTGATGGCGGTGAGGTCTTCGTCGTAGATGATCACTTCCTTGTAGCGCTTGACCAGCTCAAAGTACAGCCAGCCGCGCATCAGGCGAAGTTCGCCCTCCAGGCGGGCCTTGTCGGCATCGGGGAGCTCTCCTCCCAGGGTGTGGAGGTTGTAGATGGCTTCGTTGGTGCGGCGGATGTTGCCGTACAGGCTGCCCCAGACGCCCAGGTACACGTCCACATAGTTGGCTGTGAGCGTGGATCCGCCATAGGCGATTTCGCTGGGAATGAAGCACATGCTGTTATAGAGGGTGGAACCGTATTTCATCTGGTCCGTGAGGGATTCCGTCATTCCCGCCCAGCAGGGGTAGCTGGCGTAGATGTCGTACACATAGGAGTAGATGGAATTGACGGCATATTCGGCCGATTTGACATCGGCCCACATCACCTTGTCAGAGATGCTGTCCCTGGGGGTGAGGTCCAAAAGCTTGTTGCAGGCGGTAGCAGAAAGCATCGCGACTGCAGAGGCAAGAATCAAAATCTTTTTCATGATGCTGTCTGTTTAGAAGGTTAAGGTAATACCGCCCATCAGGTTGCGCTGCTGCGGGTAGTAGCCGTTGTTCACACCCGGGGATTCCGGGTCTACGCCCTTCGGCAGGCCGGAGAGGGTGAACAGGTTGTTGCCTTCCACGAAAAGACGCAGTCCCTCTACGCCGAAGCGGCGGGTGAAGGTCTTGGGAAGGGTATAACCCAGCTGAGCGGTCTTCAGACGGATGTATTTACCGTCTCTCCACCAGAAGCTGGAAGCCAGGCCGTTGTCTCCGCCGTGGCCGGTGGTGGCCAGGGTGAGGCGGGGCCATTCGCCGCTGGGATTATCCAGGCTGTAGGCTCCTTCCACCAGGAAGAGAGGGGAGTTACTGCCCTCCTTGAAGGTCTGGGTCCAGATGGTGTTGTCATCGTAACCGTTGTAGTAGGTGCCGGTCATGGATACCTGGAACAGGGCGCCGCCGGTGAACTGGAGGTTCATGTCGAAGCCGTTCCAGCCGGCGTTGAAGTTGAGGCCGAAGGTGAGCTCCGGACGGTTGCTCTTGCCGAAGATACCGCGGTCGTCCCAGTCAATCTTGCCGTCACCGTTGAGGTCGGTGTACTTGATGTCACCCACGTTCGGACGGGTGCCGTACCAGGCGCTGTTGTCAATCTCTTCCTCGGAGCGGTACAGGCCTTCGGCCAGCCAGCCCCAGTGGGCACCGTAGGTGGTGCCGGTGCGCTTCTGCCACTCCGGCACGTTGGGCTGGTCCTGATACACCAGCCAGCGGGTCTTGGAGTAGGTGAGGGTGGCGCCCACTTCGTAGAAGAAAGGCTTGCCGCCCAGGTCGAAGCGGTTCTTGTGGGTGAGGAGGATATCGATACCCTTGGAGTCGATGGCGTTCTTGTTGATATAGGTGGGATAGTAGCCGCCCATGGAGGAAGGCTTGCCACCGCTGTTGCCGGTAAGGATGTCGTAGGTGTAGTTGTAGAAGACGTCGATTTCACCTCCCAGCAGGCCTCCCCACAGGGAGAAGTCCGTACCGATGTTGTAAGACAGGGTCTTTTCCCAGGTGAGATCACGGTTGGGGATGCCGTAGGTATAATAGGAAGGAGTGGCACCACCGGAGTAGACCACCTTTTCGCCCTCGGCATACTGGCTCAGGAACATGAAGGCGCTCACATTGTCACTTCCCAGCAGACCCACGCTGGCGCGCAGTTTCAAGTCGTCCAGGATGGTGGAGCCCTTCAGGAAGTCTTCCTGGGAGAGTCTCCAGCCCAGGGAGGCCGAAGGGAAGAATCCCCAGCGGGTCTTGGTCATTCCGGCGAACTTGTAGGAGCCGTCCACGCGGCCGGTGAATTCGGCCAGGTACTTCTCGTCATAGTTGTAGCGGATACGGCCCACATAACCGGCGCTGCGGGAAGCGTTGCTGGATCCCAGCACCGGGCTGGCGGTGGGAGTACCGTTGTTCAGCTCCGGCAGGAGGGCGAACGGCAGGTTCTTCACGTAGGCGCTCAGGTTGTTGGTCTTGTAGTCCCGGAGCTCGGTGAGCACCAGGGCTTCCACGCCGTGTTTCCCGAAGGTGTTTGCGTAGGAGAGGCTTACCTGGCCGGTGAGAGACTCGGAGTACCAGGATCCTTCACCCAGTTTGATGCCGTCGGATGCGCCGTTCACATCCACCAGCGGGCCCACCCAGTTCCAAGAACCGTCGGCAGCGCGGGAGGCGGCCATCACGTAGTAGGGGGTATCCAGGTTCTTGTTGTAAGAGTTGGAATTGTCATAGGCGCCGCTTACCTTCAGCTGCAGGCCCTTCACCCAGGGAATGTCCCAGGCGAGGGAGGCGTTGGCCGATGCGCTGAGGCTCTTGGTGGTCTTGTTGCCAGACTCGTAGAGGGCGGCCAGAGGGCTGTAGGGATAGCCCTGGTTGTTGGCATAGGCGCCGGTGTAGTAGTCTCCCACCTTCTCGGGAAGGAAGGGGAGCATGCCGATGGTCTGGCGGGCGATAGAGAAGTAGCCTACCTCGTAGGTGCCGCCATCAGAGCCGCCGGAAGCGAAGCGGGGCGTGTGACGGTTGCCCACCACGCCGCTGAGGCCGGCGGTGAAAGTGAGGTACTTGCCAATCTTGGACTCCACGTTGGCGCGGAGGTTGAAGCGGTTGTAGTTATACCCCTTGATATTACCGTTCTGGCCCAGGAAGCCTGCACCCACAAAGTAGCGGATCTTGTCGTTGCCGCCCTGCACGGTTACGTTGTGCTTCTGGGTGATACCGGTTCCGAAGACCTTCTTGATGTAGTCCACGTTGTCCCAGCCGTCATTGGGGTCGCCGTTGGTCATGGCGTTCACGTTCTCCTTGGAGAAGTAAGGAACGTATTCGCTGCGGTCGGAGATGACTCCGCTGGCCAGCTGGTCCATCATCTGTGCCATGTTGTAGTAGTAGGCAAACTGGGGACCGTTCATAAACTGGGGGAAGTTGGCGTTCATGGAAGCGCCCACAGAGCCGTTGTAGGTGATGTGGACGTCTCCCTTGTTGCCTTTCTTGGTGGTGATGATGATCACACCGCCGGCGGCCTTCAGGCCATAGACGGCGGCCGATGCACCATCTTTAAGCACAGATACGCTCTCGATGTCCGAAGGGTCTATGTCGTTGATGTTGTCTACCGGGAAGCCGTCCACCACGTAGGATACGCCGTAGACGGAACCGCGGATGCGCAGCGAGGCCTGGTCCAGGCCCGGTTCGCCGGACTCCTGCACGGAGGAAATACCGGGAAGCTTACCCGCCAGCACCTGCGAAACGTTGGTGGAGGGGGATTTGAGAAGTTCATCGCCCTTGATGGCCGAAACGGCCGCCGTAAGGGTTTCCTTCTTGGCTGTGCCATAACCTACCACCACGACATCTTCCAAATAGTAGGTGTCTTCCTGCATGGTAATGTTGACACGCGCTTCACCCTTGTAGGTTTGGGTGACAGTAGCCAGTCCCAGGGAGGAGAATTCCAGGACTGCGCCTTCCGGCACTTTCAGGGACCAGGAGCCGTCAGGGCCGGTCATAGTACCGGTCTGCGTTCCCTTCACCATCACGGTAACCCCGGCCAGGGGCTGCCCTTCAGGATCTGTTACCCTTCCCGTCGCCGTTTTCTGTGCTAGCGCCACACCCTGTGCCAGCAGAAGGGCGGCCAGGGATGTGACCATAAGACGGATAATGGTTTTCATAATGTAGTTTTGGGTTAGTGTTTATTGTTGTTTGTCTGCAATTTCCTGCAAGATGGTTCCAATCTGGTAAAGGCCTCTGGGCACGTGGAAGCATCCCTTCCATTTGCCGCCTTTGAGCGGAAGCAGCACCTCTCCCCTGCGGTTCAGGTAGCCAAACCACTCGGGGTACTCCGGATCCTTGAAGCGGGTCCAGAGGTAATTGTCCAGTTTGAGGAACCACTCCAGGGCCTTCTCGTTGCCGGTGAGCTGATAGCCTTTGATCATACAGATAGCGCTTTCCAGGTGCACCCACCACAGTTTCTGGTCCCATTCCAGTTCCTGGGTAGGATAGCCCTTGCGGTCCATGAAGTAGAAGATACCGCCGTATTCCTTGTCCCAGCCGTAGTCAATCACGCGCAGGGCAATCTCCATGCTCTTATCTATGATATCCTGCCGGTTCAGGCGCAGGCCCAGGTTCATCATGAACCAGAGGGCCTCCAGGTCGTGGCCGGGGTTGATGCGACGGCCTTCAAAACAGTCAATCAGGCTGCCGTCCGGGGCCAGGTTTTCTACCATTACGCCCAGGTCGGGCTGGTAAAAGACGTCAAATACCTCATGCAGGGCCTCCTCGATGGTCTTGTTCAGCAGAGATTTGTCTTCAATGATGGGTTCTATCTCCAGGGCCATGTTACAGATGATCATGGGCAGGGCGAAGTCCTTCATGGGACGCGTGCCGGGCACGGCCTTCAGCCATTTTCCTTTGGGATTGGAGCGGCGGTCCAGGATGCGCTGGAAGGTCTTCCTTGCCAGATCGGCCCAATGTTCCTCTCCGGTGGCTACGGCCAGCTGGGCAAATCCCATGCAGGCAAAGGTGTTGGAGAAAATGTTGTAGGGGGCAATGATGGGCTTGCCTTCCCGGGTAAGGGAGAAGTAGAAGTCGTAATTGCCGTCGTGGCCGTATTTTTCCAGGAAGTAAGCTCCCTGCCGGGCACACGCCAGCCAGGCGTCATTCTTTTCTACCTTATTATAAAGCATGGCGAACATCCATACTTCCCGCCCCTGCAGCCAGACAAATTTGTCGGTGTCAAAGACGCTGCCGTCCCGATTCAAGCAGGTGAAATAGCCTCCGCACGCAAGGTCTTGCGATTTTTCCAGCCAGAAAGGCAGGACACTTCCCAGAAGCTCTTCACGATACTTTTTTGCCAGGTTTTCAAAATCCAGTTTAGTCATAGCGCTATATTTTAGACAAGGGAAACCTAATCCCCCGCTACAAAATTACAAACAAATATTAAATACACAATAGTTTTTAACAAATTATTATAATTAAATCCTGATTTTATAACAAACCGCCATTAATTGGGTTTGTGATTCTGATCCGAATTAGTTATCTTTGCCGTAATTTGAATAATCACAGACCTATGGATCCCTTCCTGGACGACCTCCGTGGCCGTTACGCTTCCGAAAAAAAGAACATCCTCTCCCTATGCGAACGCGGAGATAGTTTTTCACTGGCAGACCTGGCCAAAGAACTGGGCACCAGCATCCCCAAAGTATCCCGGGTGGTAAGCGACATGCTGGAAGACGGCTACCTGGCCGACCGCGGGAAACAGGAATCCGGGACAGGCCGCCGTCCCAGTCTTTACGGCCTCAACCCGGAAGCCGGATACTTTGTGGGCGTTGATGTGGGACAGGACAGCTTTTCCATGGCCGTCACCGACTTCCCGGGACATGTACTCCATTTTGAAGACAACGTTCCCTACAGCCTCACCAATACGGAAGAATCGGTCCGCGGCCTTTGCGCCGCCGTACTGGCATGCCTGCAAACCATGGAGATAGACCAGGCCCGCATCCGCTCTTACGGGGTCAACCTCACCGGCCGCGTCAATCACACAACCGGTTACAGCTACTCCTACTTCATTAGCGAAGAAAAACCCATCCAGGGCATCCTGGAGGACGCTTTCGGGAAAACCGTGTCTATAGAGAACGACTCCCGAGGAATGGCCTACGGGGAGTACATGAGCGGCATTTCCGGAGATGCCGGTACCGTCCTCTTCCTCAACGTGGGCTGGGGACTGGGTATGGGAATGGTGCTGGATGGAAAACTGTTCCACGGAAAGTCGGGATTCTCCGGCGAAGTGGGGCATTTCCCGCTCCTGGACAACCACCAGATCTGCCGATGCGGCAAAGTAGGCTGCCTGGAAACCGGCGCTTCGGGACAGGCCCTACAGCGTCTGATTGAACAGCGCCTGAAAGAAGGAAGTCCCTCCCTGCTGTCAAAGCCGTTTAAAGAAGGCACTCCCCTTACCCTCAATGATATCCTGGACGCCATCGAGAAAGAAGATGTGACCGCCATCGAGTGCGTAGAAGAGGTGGGGGCCACCCTGGGCCGCGCCGTAGCCGGCCTCATCAACATCTTCAACCCGGACATGATCATCATCGGCGGCCGCCTTTCGGTAGCAGAGCGCTACCTGATGCCGCCCCTGAAGATTACGGTCAACAAGCTGTCGCTCAACCTGGTAAACAGCGACACGGTCATCAAAGTGTCCCGCCTGGGTAAGACGGCGGGAGCCATCGGAGCCAGCCTTCTGGCCAAAAGCCGTTTGCTCAACAAGAACCTATAATCATATGGAAAACCGTCGTTCATTTTTAAAAAAGGGAGCGCTGGCGGCCGCCGCCGCACCGCTCCTGGCATCGGCCTGCAAGCCCTCTCTTGAAAAAGACAAATATGGCATTGAGCTGGACCCTTCCGTAGAATCCAAGCTCATCGTGCCCAAGGGCAAAGCCCTTCCCATCACCGGCACCTTCCTGGACGAGATTTCGCACGACATCCCCCATCAGAACTGGGGAGAAGCCGAGTGGGACCGGGACTTCCGCTACATGAAGGACATGGGCATAGACACCGTTATCGATATCCGCTGCGGCTACCGTAAATTCATTACCTACCCCAGTCCTTACCTCCTCAAGAAAGGCTGCTATATGCCTTCCGTAGACCTCATTGACATGTTCTGCCGCCTGGCCCAGAAGTACGGCATGAAGTTCTGGCTGGGCCTGTACGACTCCGGAAAATACTGGGACACCGGAGACATGAGCTACGAGGTAGAAGCCAACAAATATGTGATTGACGAGATCTGGGAACGTTACGGCTCCAAGTACAAGAGCTTTGGCGGCTGGTACATTTCCGGGGAAATCTCCCGGGCCACCAAGGGCGCCATCGAGAGTTTCCGCACCATGGGACGCCAGTGCAAGGAAGTCTCCGGCGGCCTGCCCACCTTCATTTCCCCCTGGATAGACGGCAAAAAGGCGGTGGATGCCGCCAGCGGAAGCCTGACCAGAGACCAGGCCGTGTCCGTAGAGCAGCACGAGCGCGAATGGAACGAGATTTTTGACGGCATCCACGAATACGTGGACGCCTGCGCCTTCCAGGACGGCCACATAGACTACGACGAACTGGACGCCTTCTTCAGCGTAAATAAAAAGCTGGCCGAAAAATACGGCATGCAGTGCTGGACCAATGCCGAAAGCTTTGACCGCGACATGCCCATCCGCTTCCTTCCCATCAAGTTTGACAAGCTCCGCATGAAACTGGAAGCCGCCGGACGCTGCAACTACGACAAGGCCATCACCTTTGAGTTCAGCCACTTCATGAGCCCGCAAAGCGCCTACGCCCAGGCCGGTCACCTGTACGACCGCTACCGGGAGTATTTCGGCATCTAATTCTTTTTACTTGAGACAAAAAATCCGGCGGCCCCGAAAGGAGTCGCCGGAAATTATTATGTAAGCAAACTGCTAGAAATTGTTGACAGGAGCCTCGTTGGCTTTCTGAACTTTATTTTCACCTTTCAGGCTCCAGAAGATACCCTTCTCCATATTCTTGGCGTTGTAATCCTTGTGATCATCAGGGATATTAACGGCGTTGGTATTGTACTCATTCTGAGGATAAGGGATACGCTGGATGATGTTACCTACGGAAACACCGGAGCTGGCGCTCACAGCCGGATAGGTGAGAACACCGCTGAAGTAGTCCGGATAACCGGTACGGCGCTGCTCGGCCCAAGCCTCGGCAGAGTTGGGATACAGAGCTATCCACTTCTGGATGATGATGGAACGGAGCTGCATTTCCTTGTTGGCACCAAAGGCGGGCAGGGCGGCAATGTAAGCATTGGCCTGAGCCTCGCTGATGGTAGCCTTACCACCGGAACGGGTGATGAAGACGCTGATCTCGTCCATGGAGGCCTTGATAGCCTGCTTCCAGATGGTCTCGGCATCGCCAGAGATCCAACCGCGGAGGGCAGCCTCAGCCTTCAGGAACAGAGCCTCGGAATAGGAGCTGTAGCACCAGGAGAGGTTCTCGTTGCCAGCCTTGCTGTAGTGGAAGAAACCATCCTTCTCATACATATTCAGACGGGCGAAAGACTTGTTGCCACCGTGAGCGTTAACAACAGTGGCTTCCGTGTCGGAAGTGTAGTCGAAAGGATAACCGTCCCAGTTGCTGCCAACCTTGGCGTCAGCCGTACCGGGCAGGAAGAAGAAGGAACGACGAGGATCCACCACGCCAGTGGTATAACCTTCGTTGGTGCCGTTCATCATATCCATGAAGTCGCAGTTGGTGAAGGTATTGGACCAGTCGTTGAAGGTACGGTCATAGTAGTCTCCCCATACACCGGTATCGCAGCTGATGCGGGCATAGTCGGAGGGGCTGTTGAAGCAACCGCTGGAGGCCGTGATGAAGTCCTGCTTGAAGTTATCCCAAACATTGGCGAAGCGGATAGCCAGGCGCATGATCAGGGTATTGGCAAACTTCTTCCACTGGTTCCAGTCGTTGTTGAACAGGAAATCATAGGCACCGAAGGATACCTGACCCGTGGTGTTACCCAACAGAGCCACATCGTTCTTCAGACGCTTGATGAGGTCTCCGTAAATATCTTCAACACAGCTGTAAGGAAGAGTGGCACCCTTACCGGCAGCATAGTTGCCTTCTGCATCAAAATAAGGAGCATCACCATAACGGTCAATCACACGCAGCCATAGGACCACGTTCCAAATGTCGTTGCAGGCACGTACGCAGGAGTACATATCCTGGCCCTCGGTAATTTCATCGATAAGCCAGTATTCCTGGAGACGATCGGTATAGAAGTCACGCCAGTAAATATCACCCCAACCGGCGTTGTAGCGCCAGAAATCGGTCCAACCGAGACCCTGGGCGAAGTAGTGGGCGTACATGTCATCGTTCAGGTTGAAGTTACGCTGGTGGTCATTGGAGGATCCGTTGTACAGCGTACGGCCGAAGATGTACATGGGCTGAGCAGATTCTGCGGTAAGGCCGGTGGTAGGCTTGTTCATTTCATCGAACTTAGCCGTGCAGGAAGCCAGGGCAAGAACAGCCAGAACAGGTATAATAAACTTTTTCATATTCACTTTCTCCCTTTAGATTAGAAACCAATGTTAAGGGCTACACCAAAGTTGCGAGTGGCCGGGTAAGGGCACAGGTCAAAGGCGGTAGCCATAAGAGAGTTCTCGGTGAGGGCACCGTCAGGCGTAGTGCCAGGGGTGTGCTTGAGGAAGTAGAAGAGGTTGGAACCTACAGCAGATACGCGGATGTTGTCCACATAGCCGCCAAAGGCCTTCTCCAGCCATTTCTTAGGGAAAGAGTAGCTGATGGACAGCTCGCTGAGCTTGAGGAAGGAAGCGTCGTATACGCACTCTTCCATAGGGATGTTGGTCCAGAAATTCTGGGCGGTTACCTTCACGGTGTTCTGGGCACCGCTTGCGGTAACACCCTCAATCACGCGGTCGGAACGGTCGGCGGTGCGGAGGCCGGTACCGCTGTGCAGAGTCATATACTCAGTAGCGGAATACAGGCTGCCACCCTTCTGGAAGGAGAACAGAGCATTGACGCCCAGGCCCTTCCAATTGAAGTTAAGGCCGAAGGAACCGGTGAAGTCGGGAGCCACGCTGGCGATTTCCTTGTTGGATTCTACCACGGGCAGGCCATTCTCGCCAATCACCTTGCGACCGGCCTCGTCATACTTGTAACCGGTACCGTAGAGGGTACCAATCTGCTTGCCCTCGATGGCGTACACAGTACCGTCGCCGGAGGAGGAGAAGTTGATGTTACCCAGGGAGTAGCGGTCCATATCGATGCCCATTTCGGCATTGTGATACAGTTCTACCACCTTGTTCCAGTTCTTGGCGAAGTTGAAGGTTGCGCCGAAGGTGACGTCGCGGGTGCGGATGAAGTCGGCATTGAGCTGTACTTCGATACCCTGGTTCTGAATGTTACCAGCATTGATCCACTGACGCTGCACACCGGAGGAGTAAGGGAGGTCGATTCTCATCACCTGGTTCACGGTGTTGGAGTGATAGTAAGTAGCGTCAATGCCCAGACGGTTCTTGAAGAAGTGCCACTCGGTACCTACTTCCCAGGAAGTAACCATTTCGGGTTTCAGGTTGGCGTTGGCACGGGTGGTGGGATAGGTGATGTACTGGAGGCCGTTCACACCGCTGGTGGTACCCAGAAGGGTTTCCAGCTGATAGGGATCGGTATCCTTACCTACCTTAGCCCAGGAAGCGCGGATCTTACCGTAATCCAGGAAGTCCTTGTTGTAGTCTACACCCATTTCATCCAGCATGCCGGTGAGCAGATAGGAAAGGCTCACGGAAGGATAGAAGTAGCTGCGGTTGGCAGCAGGGAGGGTGGAGGACCAGTCGTTACGGGCGGTCAGATCCAGGAAGAGGAAGTTCTTCCAACCCAGGTTGGCGAAAGCGAAGACGGACTGGATTTCCTTCTCGTAGATGGAGTTCCAGGTGTCACCGTCGAGAGAGCCGGCAGCCACATAGAAAGCACCGTTGAAAGGAATGTCCTTGGAGATGGCGCGCAGAACCTCGTTCTTGTAGTGCATAAGGTTACCACCTACGCTCACACCCAGATCGAAGTCACCGAAGGAGTTGTTGTAAGAGAGGAGGCCTTCGAGGTTGTTCTCGAAAGTGGTGCTCTTACGCATATCGAAGCTGGGAACGCGGAAACCGGCGTTCTTGTACAGCATGGATTCCTTCTCGGTGGAACCCACCCAGGTAATACCGTCCTTCACCTTGAGGGTGAGGTTCTTCAGGATATTGATGGTGATGGAACCCATACCGAAGAACTTGTGCTGAACGTCACCGTTCTGACGGGTGTTCTGGATGAAGTAAGGGTTCTGGCAGTTGGGGCTTACCTCGTGCCAGTTGAGCTGGCCTTCACCACCGGCGGCTACCACAGCCTCGTCCAGCCAGTGCTCGGCCAGGTCGGACATGCGGATGCTGCGGGGCATGGTGAGGATATTGAAGGAGGAACCGTAAGCACCACGGGCCTGACGGTTGCTACCGGAAGTGTTCACATAGTTGGCTTTCACGTCCAGTTTGAGCCAATCGGTGAGCTTGTTGCTGGAAACGAAGTCTACGCTGGTGCGCTTGATGTTGGAGGTCTTCACCACAGAGTTGGTCTTGTCGTGTCCCAGGGTGAGACGGAAAGGATTGTCCTTGCCGCCACCGGCGAGGGTCACGTTGTGGCTCTGGCTGTTACCGGTGCGATAGAATTCCTTCCAAGGATTCTCGGTACCCTGATAAGGGATAGTGGTGGTACCGTCCCACCAGTTGGCCACAGGGGCGATGGAGCCCATGCGGGGGCCCCAGGAACCGGTGGACTCGGGATCGTATACGCCCAGGGAGCCCTGGCCATATTCGTTCTGGAGTTCCGGGAAGTAAGCGACGGGAGACCAGGTGAACTTGCCACTGTAGCTGACACCGATCTTCTCATGGCCCTTGCCGCCCTTCTTGGTGGTGATGAGGATGACACCGTTACCGGCGCGGGAACCGTACAGAGCGGCCGCGGTGGGGCCCTTCAGCACGGAAACACTCTCGATGTCTTCGGGGTTGATGTCGAAGGCACCACCCTGGTGGTCCTTGGAGCCCCACAGACCGGCCTGATCGGCACCCGGCATACCGCCGTTGTCATAGGGAACGCCATCTACCACATAGAGGGGTTCATTGTTGTCGGACAGGGAGGAGTTACCACGGAGAACACGCTGGTGGATCCGCCGGCGCCGGTAGCAGAGTTGTTGATCATCAGACCAGCAACCTTGCCCTGGAGAGCGTCGGTAAGGGTAACGCCGCCACCACGGGTGAGTTCTTCCGCTTTCACATCCTGCACGGCATAACCGAGGGACTTCTTTTCACGGGAGATACCCAGAGCGGTGACAACCACCTCGTCCAGGAGTTCACTGTCTTCACGGAGGGTTACGTTAATGGCCTGGCCATTGAACACAACCTCTACCGTTTCGTAACCAATGCAGCTAACCACGAGGGTAGCGCCCTTGGGCACGTTAGGAAGTGCAAAGGAACCGTCTACATCGGTGATGGCACCGTTGTTGGTTCCGGCTACAACTACGCCAGCACCTACGACGGGGCCGATGTTGTCAACAACAACACCTTTTGCCGTCTGGTTCTGAGCAGAGGCCACCCAGGACATGGAGACCAGGATGACCATCAGTAAAACTGATTGAAGCTTTTTGAACATAATTAATTGGTTAATAATTAGTTTTAAAAAACGGTTTAGGGATTCAAACAAAAAGCCCATCCCTTTTTGAAGCAAAAGGAACAGGGAATATAGAATTCTTACAATAGTTTCTTTTCATTTGAGAGCGTAAAGATGGCCCTTTTTTATGGATTCTCAAAGAAAAACTCTAACAATAGTTTGTTAATTTTATAAAGTTTACGCCACGGCGCGAACGCCGTAGAA
>R24__coassemble_674_pt1 | contig 21827 bp, 23 predicted proteins | sample R24__metabat2_high_PE_033 | metagenome-assembled genome bin R24
GCAAGCCGCGCCTATTACGTTACCCCCTCCCGAAACCCCTCCCCTCAGGGGAGGGACTTATGCCGTAATTACAATAATACCTATTATACCTTGCCTGCAGACCCTGTCGCTTCGCTCCGGAATTTGCGCTGGCACTTAACTTTTTGATTGAGTGGCTTTTAACCACTTGTACCCCTTCAGAATCGCGTGGGTTCACTTGTTTATCTCTCTGTTTATCAGCCTGTTAACCGCCAGGCCCTATTCCCTCATCCCGGGTTTTGTCCCGGGATCTCCCGCCTGGCGTCGCAGGTCAGGAGTCAAAACGTCGCAGGTCCGTATTTTTCTCTCCACCGGCGACGCTTTTCGGCCTCCTGTGCGTTCTACCGTCGCAGGCTAGCGAAGTTTTCCGGACCAGCGACCCTAATCCCTTCGACCCGGGACGCTAATCCCTTCCACCTGCGACGTTCTCTCCTCTCACCTGCGGCACGTGCTCTCCCGTCCGCAACCGTCATGCCCGGCCCCGACCGGGCATCTCTCTCCTCTTTTCTCTGCCCGAAGTGGGCAACGGGCAACCCCTGCATGAGCCCTTTAACGGAGCTCGTGCAGGGGTTGTTCCGTAGCCGCCGGATCTGGTATACTCCGGCGGCGGTGCCTTCCGTCCATCCTGCTCCCACCACGCCGGGCAACAGGCAAAGCCTGTAGCCGCCGAGCCTCGTTCCCGAGGCGGCGGTGCCCGTCTCACCCAAGGGCGCACATACCGGGTATGTACCGTACATAGGGGGTATGTACAGCCCCCCCCAGACCTGGTCAAACGGTCCAATGGGTGGGACGTTGGGCTTGTTGGGATAGTGAATTCGAAGGGAATTAGATCCTTTCTTTTATCTGGTAGTTATTGCGCTCGGTGGAGGAGCGGGAGATGAGTTCTCCCACGAAGCCGGCGAGGAAGAGCATGACGCCCAGCACGACGGCCAGGAGGGCCAGGTAGAAGAGGGGCTGGTCGGTGACGGCGCGGAACTTGAGGCCGTGGGCCTGGTGGTACAGTTTGTTGGCCACGATGCAGATGGTCATCACAAAACCAATCAGGAACATGAGGATGCCGCTGGTGCCAAAGAAGTGCATGGGCTTTTTGCCAAAGCGTGACAGGAACCAGAGGCTCATGAGGTCCAGGAAGCCGTTCACAAAGCGGTCCATGCCAAATTTGGACACGCCGAACTTGCGCTTCTGGTGGTGCACCGGCTTCTCTCCAATCTTGTTAAATCCGGCGTTTTTAGCGAGGTACGGAATATAGCGGTGCATTTCTCCGTATACCTCTATATTCTTGACAACATCGGCCCTGTATGCCTTGAGGCCGCAGTTCATGTCGTGGAGCTTGATGCCCGTGACCTTGCGGGCCGTCCAGTTGTACAGCTTGGAAGGAAGGTTCTTGGTGAGGGCGTTGTCCTTGCGGTGCTGCTTCCAGCCGGAGACCAGGTCGTAGCCTTCTTCTCGGATCATGCGCACCATCTCGGGGACCTCCTCGGGGGAGTCCTGCAGGTCTGCATCCATGGTGACCACAATGTCTCCCTGGGCGGCTTCAAAGCCCTCATAGAGGGCGGCCGATTTGCCATAGTTCCGGCGGAAGCGGATGCCCCTGACGCCCGGACCGGCCATCTGCTGGATCACCTCCCACGAACCGTCCGTGGAACCGTCGTCCACGAAAATGATCTCGTAGGAGAAGTCTTTGAGGGAAGCGTCTATCCAGGCTTTCAGCTCCGGCAGGCTTTCGGCCTCATTGTACAGCGGAATGACAATTGAAAGATCCATAATGTATTACTGTTCATCGGGCTCATCCTCGTCCTGGTCTTTGGGACGGAAGCCCATTACTTCTTGCATGAAAATGTATCTGGAAAGGATGGAGGAGAGAACCGTTCCGTAAAGGAAACAGTACAGCCACTGGAACACGAAGGTGAACACCGGCAGTTTGTCCAGGACGCCGTCCACGGCCTCCCGCTCCGCAGCGCCCATGGACATGGAGGACGAAAGCTGGTCCACCATTGCCGTCATGTCTTCCTGGGGCATCTGCATGATGAAAAGAGCCTGGGCCGATGCCAGCAGAAGTCCGCTCAGCAGGGCTATCCTTCGGCCCAGCTTGGCCGTATCGGCCATCTTTACTCCCTCATATTTGTCCCTGAAATCCAGCAGGAAACGCTTCATCAGAAGGATGCAGCCAAAGAACTCCACCGACCACAGGATCACAGCGGCAGCCGTCATGAGGAAATTGGAACCGCTCAGGGCGCTCAGCTCCTTGAGGCTCAGGCACAAAACAGACAGGCCTCCCACGTAGAGAGCCCCTTTCCCGGCCTCGTTCCATACGGCGTTGTTATCCATCGTTTTCTTCATACCTTACAAAGATAATAAAAATCCCTCACTTATGGCGAGATATAAAATGTCAGGAAAAATTGTTAACTTTGTAGGCTATTGCAATTAATAGCGAGTGAAAGACATTGTAAGTAATAAACTCAAAAGATTATGATTAACATTACGTTCCCCGATGGAAGTGTGCGTCAGTACGAGGCTGGCGTGACCGGTTATGATGTGGCTATGAGCATCAGCCCCCGTTTGGCTGAGCAGATTCTGGCTGTGAATATCAAAAAGGCCGATGAGCCCGAGACTTCCAAGGGAACCACCATTGACGTTATGCGTCCCATCCATGAGGATGTGGCCATCCGCCTCCTCAAATGGGAAGACGACGAAGCCAAGAAAGTGTTCTGGCACAGCTCCTCTCACCTGATGGCAGAGGCTCTGGAGGCCCTGTTCCCGGGCGTCAAGTTCGGTATCGGCCCGGCCATTGAGAACGGTTTCTACTACGACGTAGATATGAACGGCCGCACCCTCACGGATGCAGACTTCAAGGCCATCGAAGACAAGATGCTGGAGTTTGCCCGTCAGAAGCAGGACTTCTGCCGCATCGAGGTGTCCAAGGCCGATGCTATGAAATACTTCACCGAGAAGGGTGACCAGTACAAGCAGGAGCTCATCTCCGAACTGGAAGACGGTACCATTACCTATTATACAAACGGTCAGTTCACGGACCTGTGCCGCGGACCGCACCTGAAGAACACGGAAGTGATCAAGGCCGTGAAGGTTCTCTCCCTGGCCGGTGCCTACTGGCGTGGAGACGAGACCCGTCAGCAGCTCACCCGTATCTATGGTATCACTTTCCCCAAGAAGAGCCTGCTGGACGAGTATCTGGTAGTCCTTGAAGAAGCCAAGAAGCGTGATCACCGCAAGATTGGCAAGGAGATGGAGCTCTTCACCTTCTCCCAGCGCGTGGGTCCCGGCCTGCCCCTGTGGCTGCCCCGCGGCGCCGCCCTTCGCAACACCCTGCAGAGTTTCCTGGCCAAGAAGCAGGCCGAATACGGCTACCTGCCCGTGGTAACGCCCCACATTGGTGCCAAGGATCTCTATGTGACTTCCGGTCACTATGCCAAGTATGGCAAGGATTCCTTCCAGCCCATCCATACGCCTCAGGAGGGCGAGGAATACCTCCTCAAACCCATGAACTGCCCGCACCACTGCGAGATTTTCCGCAGCGCTCCCCGCAGCTACCGTGACCTGCCCCTGCGTTTTGCCGAGTTTGGTACGGTATACCGTTACGAGCAGTCCGGTGAGCTGCACGGCCTCACCCGCGTGCGCAGCTTCACCCAGGACGACGCCCACCTCTTCTGCCGCCAGGACCAGCTCCAGGAGGAATTTGAAAAGGTGATCGACCTCATCCTGTACGTGTTCAAGACCCTAAAGTTTGACAAGTTCACCGCCCAGGTCTCCCTGCGCGACCCCAAGAACCCGTCCAAGTACATCGGCTCTGAGGAAAACTGGAACAAGGCCGAACAGGGCATCATCGATGCCGCCAAGAAGAAGGGTCTCCCTTACGTGGTGGAAACCGGCGAAGCCGCCTTCTACGGCCCCAAGCTGGACTTTATGGTGAAAGACGCCATTGGCCGCAGCTGGCAGCTGGGTACCATCCAGGTAGACTACAACCTCCCCGAGCGCTTTGAACTGGAGTATGTAGACTCCGACGGTTCCCGCAAGCGTCCCGTGATGATCCACCGCGCCCCCTTCGGCTCGCTGGAGCGTTTCGTGGCCGTGCTGCTGGAGCACACCGCCGGTCACCTGCCCCTGTGGCTGCACCCGGACCAGGTTAAAGTGCTGCCTGTGAGCGAAAAATATGCAGATTATGCGAAAAAAGTTGTAAATCTGCTAAATAATTCCGAAATTCGCGCCTCCGTAGACGACCGTAACGAAACGCTCGGAAAGAGAATTCGTGAGACTTCTCTGATGCGTGTCCCGCTGCTGGTCATCGTAGGAGAAAAAGAACAGGCCGAAGAGACCGTGTCTGTGCGCCGTGGAGCCGAGGACCAGGGTTCCATGAGCGTGCCCGCTTTTGTGGAATATGTCCGCAAGGCCGTGGCCGAAGAACTGGCCCAGTAAGTTTAACGTTTTAAAGGAGTAAAACTATCGCAACGCCTTTCAAACCCAGACCTTCGGGTCTGAAGAAGAAGCCCCAGCAGGTGCAGGGTAACCAGAAGGACGAAAACGCCCTTCGGATTAACCGTGAAATCACCGCATCCGAGGTTCGCCTGGTGGGTGAGAACATCCCGGAACAGGGCATCTACCCGTTCTCCAAAGCCCTTGCTATGGCCGAGGAACAGGAGCTGGACCTGGTAGAAATCAGCGCCAAGGCAGACCCGCCCGTGTGCAAGATCCTGGATTACCAGAAGTACTTGTACCAGCAGCGCAAGAAAGCCAAGGAGATGAAAGCCAACGCTGCCAAGATAGTGATCAAGGAGATCCGTTTCGGCCCCAACACGGACGAGCACGATTTCCAGTTCAAGCTCAAGCACGCCCAGGAGTTCCTCCAGGAGGGCTCCAAGGTAAAAGCCTCCATCTTCTTCCGCGGACGTTCCATCCAGTTCGCCCAGCAGGGAGAGAAACAGCTCCTCCGTTTTGCCGTAGAGCTGGAAGAGTATGGCCGCGCAGAGAACATGCCGGTCCTGGAAGGCAAGCGCATGAGCATGATGATCGCTCCCGTGAAAAAGAAATAAGCCTGTGGCTTATTATGCGCGCAGCGCAAACTAAGCCGCAGGATATGTATAATTAATTTAATTGTTTAACACAATGGCAAAGCTTAAAACCAACTCCGGTGCCAAAAAGCGCTTCACGCTTACCGGATCGGGAAAGATCAAGAGGAAGCACGCTTATCACAGCCACATCCTCACCAAGAAGACCAAGAAACAGAAACGCAACCTGGATCACTTCGCCATCCTGGAGAAGGTGGACATCAACCGCGTTAAGGAACTTCTTGTAATGTAATTATTGTTTAACTGGAACGCAGTCCTAAAGTACCTTACCATTATAAAAGGTCACTGCCTCCAAAAAGAGTAAAAATTTATGCCTAGATCAGTTAACTCTGTTGCCTCCAGGGCACGCCGCAAGAAGATTCTTAGCAAGACCCGCGGCAACTTCCTGTCCCGCAAGAATGTCTGGACAGTCGCTAAGAACACCTACGAGAAAGGTCTCACCTACGCCTACCGCGACCGCAAGGCCAAGAAGCGCGAATTCCGCTCCCTGTGGATCCAGCGTATCAACGCCGCCGCCCGTCAGCACGGTCTTACCTACTCCCAGCTTATGGGACGTCTCGCCAAGCAGAACATCGGCCTTAACCGTAAAGTTCTCGCAGACCTTGCCATGAATAACCCCAAGGCTTTTGAGGCTATTGTTAAATCCGTAAAGTAGTTATTGCCCCGTGAGCTGGAAGGAAATCATCCAAAACAAATGGGTTAAGCTGGGCTTCTGGTCTGTGCTCTACCTGGCTTGGGTGATCTGGCTGGGAAACTATTGGTTCCTCTTGGGACTGGGCATCATCTTCGACCTGATTATTACCAAGAAGGTGAAGTGGCTCTTTTGGAAAAAAGAGTATGCCCCGGGAGAAAAACACAATTTTTGGCTGGACTGGCTGGATGCCATCATCTTTGCCGTGGTTGTGGTAACCTTCATCAATATTTTCTTCTTCCAGGCTTTTAAGATTCCTTCCTCGTCCATGGAAAGTACCTTGTATACCGGAGACCATCTCTTCGTATCCAAGCTTACTTATGGACCGCGCGTCCCCCAGACGCCCCTCACCATTCCTTTCACCCACAACCGGGCCTTTGGAAAAGAGTCTTATTCTACCCTTATCCAGAACCCGTACCGCCGGCTCAAAGGATTCCGTGAGGTCAAAAGGGGAGACATTGTGGTTTTCGGATTCCCCAATGGTGATACCGTTCTCACCCAGCGTCCCGCAGACGACTACTACGCCTGGGTTCGCACCTACGGAAGAGAAAAGACCATTGCCCAGTTTGGCCCTGTCATTGTCCGTCCTACCGATAAAAAGGACCACTACGTCAAGCGCTGCGTCGCCGTCGCCGGAGACACGCTGGTAGTGAAAGACGGTCTGGTATGGGTGAACGGAGAACAGGAACCCGACTATCCCGGAAGACAGCTCACGTATCAGGTAATCACCAACGGTTCCCGTATCAACCAGCTCAAGCTGGAGGAGTTGGGCCTCAACCTCTCCGAACTGTATTTCGATTCGCGACTGCCCGGCTATCCCACGATGCCGCTCACCGCTGAAATGCTGGAGAAAGTGAAAGAGCTCAAAACTGTGGTGGACGTAACCCCCAACTTGGATTACTATCCCGCCACCGGACAGGATACCGGCATCTTCCCCTTCACGGGAAAGACCCGCTGGACCTGCGACTTCTTCGGCCCGCTGTGGATTCCTAAAAAAGGTGTCACCGTTCCCATTAACGCGGATAACCTGCCCTTCTACGAGCGCATCATCCGTGACTATGAGCACAACACCCTGGAAGTCAAAGATGGCAGCATTGTCATCAACGGAGAACCCGCCACTGAGTACACGTTCAAGCAAGACTACTACTTTATGATGGGCGATAACCGCCACAACTCCCTGGATTCCCGTTACTGGGGATTCGTACCGGAAGACCACATTGTGGGATCCCCGTCCATCATCTGGCTTTCCACCGATGCCAATAAGGCATTCCCTAGGAGCATCCGCTGGAAACGCTTTTTAAAACTTGTATAACAATAAAAAAAGTAAAATATTATGTCAAAGGTTTGTCAGATAACCGGTAGGAAGAGAATGATTGGCTGCAATGTGGCCCATTCCAAGCTGCGCACCAAGCGCGACTTCTCCCTCAACCTCAAGACCAAGAAATTCTGGTCCGAGTCCGAACAGCGTTTCATCACCCTGAAGGTCACCACCAAGGGTATGCGTATTATCGAGAAGAATGGTCTCGACGCTACTCTTAAGGCCGCTCAGGAGAAAGGATACGTGAGCCTTGTTTAACCCTTTTAATTCCTAAGAACTATGGCAAAGAAACAGAAAGGAAACAGGGTGCAGGTCATCCTGGAGTGCACTGAACAGAAGGCCAGCGGTGTTCCCGGTATGTCCCGTTACATCACCACCAAGAACAAGAAGAACACCCCCGACCGTCTGGAGCGTATGAAGTACAACCCGTACCTCAAGAAAGTAACCCTCCACCGTGAGATTAAATAAACAGTTTAGACTATGGCAAAGAAAGCAGTTGCAACCTTCGATGCAAAAGCCGGTGCAAAGCACATGGTGAAGGTGATCCGTATGGAAAAGAGCCCCAAGACCGGTGCCTACGTGTTCGTAGAGCAGCTGGTTGAGGAAGGCAAGGAAAAGGAATTTTTTGCCAAGAAATAGCAAAAAATTCTGATAATCTGAGGGGGCTCTGCCCCCTATTATCCCCCGCGGCCTCCGGCCGGGCGCCCTTCGGGCGCTGGGTTTCTAACATAAAAAAAAGCCACCCTATTTCTTTACAATGGGGCGGCTTTTTTGTGATTATTTGTATATTTGCATAGTTATGTCAGTGTATATTCCTACCAATTACCGCAATCTGCTCGGTAGCGTTGAGCAGACGGAGAAGGCCATCAAAGCCGTTAAAGACATGTTCCAGGAAAACCTGAGCGCCCAGCTGGCCCTGCTGCGCGTGACGGCGCCCATGATGGTGCTCTCCGGGCAGGGCCTTAACGACGACCTCAACGGAGTGGAGCGCCCGGTGAGGTTCCCGGTCAAGAGCATGGACGAGGCTCCCGCCGAGGTGGTGCACTCCCTGGCCAAGTGGAAGCGTCTCAAGCTGGCCGAGCTGGGAGTCGTTCCCGGCCGCGGCATCTATACGGATATGAACGCCCTTCGGCCCGACGAAGACCTGGACAACATCCATTCCATCTATGTGGACCAGTGGGACTGGGAAAAGGTGATGCTGCCTGAGGAAAGGAACGAAGCCTTCCTGTACAAGACCGTCCGCCGCATCTACGAGGCCGTGAAAGTAACGGAGAACAAGCTCTACGTAGAGTTCCCTCAGATTACGCCCATGCTGCCGGAAGAGATATTCTTCATATCGGCCGAAGAGCTCCTGCAGCGCTATCCCGGCCTTAGTCCCAAGGAGCGGGAGAACGCCATCGCAAAGGAGTACGGGGCCGTTTTTATCCAGGGGATAGGCGGCAAGCTCTCCAACGGGGAGGCCCACGACGGCCGCGCCGCCGACTACGACGACTGGCAGCTGAACGGAGACATCCTGCTTTGGAATCCGGTGCTGGACAGCGCCTTTGAGATTTCCAGTATGGGCATCCGCGTGGATGCCGAAGCCCTTCATCGGCAGCTCGCCGAAAGAAGCCAGCTCTGGAAGGAGGAGTTGTATTTCCACAAGCTTCTTCTGGAAGGAAAGCTGCCGCAGACCATCGGCGGCGGTATCGGCCAGTCCCGCCTTTGCATGTTCCTCCTGCGGAAGGCCCATATCGGGGAGATCCAGTCTTCCATCTGGCCGGCCGATATGCGCAAAGCCTGCCACGCCGCCGGCATAGAACTCGCATAAAGTTGGTTACCGCCTTGCTAAAGGGCGGTTTTTTGTGTATATTTGCAGACTATGGGAATTTTTGCAAACGGCGTTAAGAAAACCAACTTGAACTTCTTCCAGAAGCTGGGAAGGGCCATTTCAGGCAAGTCCCAGGTGGACGAGGATATCCTGGACGCATTGGAGGAGGCCCTTCTGGGCAGTGATATGGGTGTGGATACCACGCTCAAGCTCCTGGACAACATCCAGGACCGCGTGGAGAAGGACAAGTACGTGGATATGGAGGAACTCACCGCCCTCATCCGCGATGAGATAGCCAACCTCATGGGAGACGACGACCCCGTGCAGCCTTTTGATTTTTCCAAGAAACCATACGTGATCCTCGTGGTGGGTGTGAACGGAGTAGGGAAGACTACCACCATTGGCAAACTGGCCGCCATGCTCAAGGCCCAGGGTAAGAAAGTGGTGATAGGAGCGGCCGATACGTTCCGCGCCGCCGCCGTGGACCAGCTGGTTGTCTGGGCCGATAGGGCCGGGGCCGATATCGTCAAGCAGCCCATGGGCGCAGACCCTGCCTCCGTGGCCTTTGATACCGTCAAGAGCGCCGTAGCCAAAGAGGCCGACGTGGTGCTCATAGACACCGCCGGACGTCTCCACAACCGCGTGGATCTCATGAACGAGCTCACCAAAATCCGCAACGTCATCCGGAGGGTAGTCCCCGACGCCCCTCACGAGGTGCTGCTGGTGCTGGACGCCTCCACCGGGCAGAATGCCTTCGTCCAGGCCAAGGAGTTCTCCAAGGCCACGGATGTGACGGCCCTGGCCGTAACCAAGCTGGACGGCAGTGCCAAAGGCGGCGTGGTGGTGGGCATCGTGGACCAGTTCAAGTTCCCCATCAAGTTCCTGGGAATTGGAGAAGGCGTAGAAGACCTCAAGGTCTTTGACAAGAAAGAGTTTGTAGAAGATTTATTTAAACTTGAAGATATACAATGAAATTATCTTACAATTGGCTTAAGGAGTATCTGAAGTGTGACCTCACCCCCGAGCAGGTGGCCGAGGCCATGACTTCCATCGGTATTGAAGTGGACAGCGTGGAAATGCAGGAAGTGATTCCCGGCGGTCTCAAGGGTGTGGTAGTGGCCCAGGTGCTTACCTGCGAGCCCCATCCGGACAGCGACCACCTTCACGTGACCACCGTGAACGACGGCACCCCCGAGCCCGTGCAGGTTGTGTGCGGCGCTCCCAACGTGGCCGCCGGCCAGAAGGTGCTCTTCGCCCAGCTGGGAACCGTGCTCCCCGGAGACTTCAAGATCAAGAAGTCCAAGATCCGCGGTGTGGAAAGCTTCGGCATGATCTGCGCCGAGGATGAACTGGGCATTGGCGCCAGCCACGCCGGCATTATGGTACTGCCGGAAGATGCCGTGGTGGGCACTCCCGCCAAGGAGTATCTCCAGCTCAAGGACGAAGCTGTCATTGAATACGAAATTACCGCCAACCGCATTGATGCGGCTTCCCATATCGGCGTAGCCCGTGACCTCTACGGCTACCTGAAGAGCAAGGACATCCCCGCCCAGCTCTGCCTCCCTTCCGTAGACGCTTTCCAGGAAGGCGAGGGAGAGTCCATCCCCGTGGAGGTGCTGGACAATGCCGGCGCCCCCCGTTACGTGGGCATTACCGTCAAGGGCGTAAAGGTGGCCCCCAGCCCCGAGTGGCTGCAGGAGAAGCTGCTTTCCATCGGCCTGAAACCCATCAACAACGTGGTGGATATCTCCAACTTTGTGCTCTTTGAGACGGGCCAGCCCCTGCACACCTTTGACGCTGCCAAGACTGGGGGCAAGGTCATCGTGCGCCGCGCCGCGGAAGGAGAACCCATCCGCACCCTGGACGGCATCGAGCGCAAGCTCCACGCCTATGATATGGTCATTGCCAACCAGGACGGTCCCATGTGCATTGCCGGTGTGTTTGGCGGAGAAGATTCCGGCGTAACCGAATCCACCGTGGACGTGTTCATCGAGGGCGCTTACTTTGACCCCGTGAGCATCCGCAAGACCGCCAAGAGCCAGCAGCTCAGCACCGATGCCAGCTTCCGCTTCGAGCGTGGAGCAGACCCCGAGGCTGCTATGTATGCTGCCAAGCGCGCCGCCCTCCTCATCCTGGAGTGCGCCGGCGGCAAGGTAGTGGGCAAGGTTCGCGAGGTGTATCCTCAGCCCATCGGCCGGGCCCAGATTGAACTGGACTACGACCGCATCCAGCACTTCATTGGTAAGGAGATCGGCCGCAAGACCATCGAGAAGATCCTGGAAGGCCTCAACTACCAGTTTGTGAAGGAATGGGACGGCGGCGCCCTGGTGGCCGCCCCTACCTACATGGTAGACGTAACCCGTGAGTGCGACGTGGTAGAGGAAATCCTCCGCATCTACGGCTACAACAATATCGAGCTGCCCGCCAACCTCCGCATGAGCGTGAACCCTTCCCAGCAGCCGGATCCCGAGGCCACGCGCAACGCCATCTCCAACTGGCTGGCCGCCAACGGCTTTGTGGAAACCATGAACAACTCCCTCACCAAGGAGGATTACTATAGCAAACTTGAGACTTACCCGGCCGAGAAGTGCGTTCACATTGTGAACCCCCTGAGCTCTGACCTCAACGTGATGCGGCAGACCCTGCTGCTGAGCGGTCTGGAAGTGGTGGCCTACAACCTCAACCGTCAGGCGGTTTCCCTCAAGTTCTTCGAGTACGGTTCTGTGTACCAGCGCCGGCCGGAGACGGACGGTACCACCCTGGCCGGTTACGAGGAGCACCGCTGCTTCTCCATGTTCATCAGCGGAACGCCGGACAAGGCCTGGCGCAACCCCGCCCAGAAGTCCAACTTCTTCCTCCTCAAGGGTTATGTGGAGGCCCTGATGGCCCGCTACCGCATTGACGTGAACAGCCTGGCCATGGGCGCCGCTCCCGCAGACCTCTTCTCCGAGGGTATCACCTACAGCCTGCCCGGCAAGGAACCCAAGCTCCTGGCCACCCTGGGCACCCTGAATCCCGCCCTGTGCAAGCGCTTCGGCATTAAGCAGCCCGTGTTTGCCGCTGAGATCAACTGGGAAGTCCTGTTTACCCTCATCAAGCGTGACAAGTTCTCCTTCAAGGAGCTGCCCCGCTTCCCGGAGGTACGCAGAGACCTGGCCCTGCTGCTCAACGAAGGCGTCGCCTATGCCGACGTCCGCCAGTGCGCCCTCCGCGCCGGCAAGAAGCTCATCAAGAGCGTGAGCCTCTTTGACGTGTACCGCGGAGAGAAGATCCCCGAAGGCAAGAAACAGTACGCCCTCAACTTTGTGCTTCAGGATCCGGAACGCACCCTCACCGATACCGAGGTGGAAAGCACCATGACCCGCGTGCTCACCGCCCTGCAGAACGAACTGGGAGCCACCCTTCGCTAATGAAAAAGTTCCTTCTTCTCGTTGTGCCGTTTTTGCTGGCGGTCTCCTGTCACAGGGGGCCGGAGGTCATTTCGCGCGGGAAGATGGAAGAGATCATGCACGAGGTCCTGCTGCAGGACCAATACCTCAAGGTAAACTCCGTTTCCAAGCGGGAAATGGATACCACCCTGGTGTACGAAGGCATTTTTGAGCGGTACGGCTACAACACCGACGACTTCCTCTTCAGCCTGGACTACTACCTGGAAGATCCCGCCCGCATGGAGAAGCTGATGGAGAAGGTGGAGGAGCGCCTGAAGGAAGAAGGCAAGGTGGTGGCAGAGGAAGTCAAGGCCGAAAACTGGAGAGGCGGTTTCCTGCGTATCTACAACCTTCGGCCCGATACATTCCACCAGCCGCAGCCTCCCAAACCCGGCGTGGCAGACACCCTGTACGTGCAGTTTAACAAAGATTCGCTGTCTTACAGCCCCCATAAAAAGAACCGTTAGAGATGACCCGATACGCCGCCCGATACCTGTATACGCTTACCTCGCCCCTTCCCCTGGAAAACGCCTATGTGGAAGTGGACGATAACGGGGTAGTGCTGGGAACCGGCCTGTGCGAAGAAGGAGAAACCGTCCTGGACGGAGCCCTCTGCCCGGGCATGGTCAACGCCCACTGCCACGTGGAACTGTCCTACATGAAGGGCATGTTCCGCAAAGGGACGGGCATGGCCGGTTTCATTGACCAGATCAATGCCCTCCGCGACACGTCCTCCCTGGAAGACAAGATCCAGGCTCTTCAGGAAGCCATGGACAAGATGTACAAGGAAGGCGTGGTGGCCATGGCCGATATCTCCAACTGCGACGATTCCTTTGCCGTCAAGGCAAAGCATCCCATGTATACCCGCACCTTCCTGGAGGTCTTCGGGGCCGATCCCAACGGCTGGGAAGCCGTTATCAAGGATGTCAAGGCCCTGGAAGCCAAGGCCCGGTCCATGGGCCTGGATGCCGCTCCCACGCCGCACTCCTGCTACACCATGAGCCCGGCGCTGGTCACGGCCTCTTCCGTGGAAGGTCTCAAGAGCGGATTCCTGAGCTTCCACAGCGAAGAATCCGACGAAGAAGAGGAGATGATGATGTACGGCCGCGGCCCCATGTGGGACAACCGCATCGCCAATGGCATCCCCACTCCTCCCGTAACGGGAACCTCGTCCCTGCAGTATTTCCTGGACCGCCTGGCGGCCGGGGTGCCCATGCCGGTTTCCGGTCATGTGCTGCTGGTGCACGAGTGCTCCCTCACGGCCGAAGGTGCCAAGGCGGCCCGCGCCGCCCTCCGCGAGCCTTTCCTGGCCGTGTGCCCCCTTTCCAACCAGTTTATCCACAACACCCTGCCGCCCATCGGCCTGATGAAGGAGTCCGGCATTCCCATCTGCGTGGGAACGGATTCCCTCTCGTCCAACGACGACCTCTGCCTGCTGGCCGAGCTTTTCTGCCTCCAGGAGGCCTTTGACGTGCCGCTGGGAGAACTCCTAACCTGGGCCTGCCGTAACGGCGCCCGTTTCCTGGGAAAGGAGGAGCTGGGCACCATCGAACCTGGCAAGAAGCCCGGAATCGTATTCATTGACAACCTGGCCCAGGGTAAGCTTACCAAGGCCTCAACCTCCCGTCTGCTATGATGAGGGAAGCTACGGTTTTCGGCCCCATTTTCAGCCGGCGGCTGGGGAGCTCCCTGGGCATCAACCTGTTGCCGCAGGAGGGAAAGGTCTGCAACTTTGACTGCATCTACTGCGAGTGCGGCTGGAACCGGGACGGACTGCAAGACCGCGTTCTTCCTACGGCCCAGGATGTACGGAAAGCCCTGGAAGCCAAGCTGGTAGAGTGCTCCGCAGACGGTACGCCCATTGATTCCATTACGTTTTCCGGAGACGGGGAGCCCACGCTCAACCCCGAGTTCCCGGCCATCATTGACCTGACGCTGGAACTGCGGGACCGCTACTATCCGGCGGCCAAGGTGTCGGTGTTGTCCAATGCCACCCGCATAGACCGCCCCGGCGTGTTTGAGGCTCTCCGGAAGGTGGACAACCCCATCCTCAAGCTGGATGCACCCACGGATGAGCAAGTGGCTCTGATCAACCATCCGGAAGGGAAGTACCACGTGGCCGACGTAGTAAAGCAGCTGGCCCGTTTTGAGGGGGATTTTGTGCTCCAGACCATGTTTCTGCGCGGCCCGGGCTGGGAAACGGCCCAGTGGGTAGAAGGATGGATGGAGATTGTCAGAGAACTGAAACCCCGTGGGATCATGGTGTACACCATAGACCGCGAAACCCCTATGAAGGGGCTGGGAAAATATACCGTAGAGGAGATGCGCACCCTGGTGCAGCCGCTCCTTGAAGAAGGATTTCAAATTCAAATCAAAGGATAAATTATGTCTATTTCCGCTAAATACGGCTATACGCCCAACCAGGACGCCATTGCCCGCAGCCTGGAAGTGATTGCCTCCGGTCTGGAAGAGGTGGCTTCCGAGAGCCTGTACAAGGCTTGCTTTGGAATTATGGATCAGACCACCCTGGCCAATGAAGACACGCCCGAGCGGGTAAAGAACCTGGTGGAGAAGGTGAACGCCTTTGCCCGAGACTATCCCGGCTGGCCGCTGCCCGCCTCCATCTGTGTGTATCCCAACTTTGCTTCGGTGGTGGCCTCTACCCGCAAGGTTCCGGTGCACGTGACCACCGTAGCCGGCTGCTTCCCCACGTCCCAGAGCTTCCTGGAGGTAAAACTCCACGAGATTGAGCTGGCCGTTCGCGGAGGGGCCGATGAAATTGACATTGTGCTGGCCCTCAACAGCTTCCTGGCCGGAGACTACCTGAAAGCCGGAGAGGAGATCCGCGCTTCCCGCGAGTGCATTGACCGCGTGGCCAAGGAACTGGGCCGTCCCGTGGTGCTCAAGGTTATCCTGGAGACGGGCCTGCTGGTCACTCCTGAAAATATTGCCGACGCTTCCTTCCTGGCCATGGAAAATGGGGCCGATTTCATCAAGACTTCTACCGGTAAGGTAAAGGTGAACGCCACTCCGCTGGCTGCCTATGTGATGTGCGAGTGCATCAAGAAGTACTACGAGAGAACCGGCAAGAAGGTGGGCTTCAAGGCTGCCGGCGGCATTGCATCGGCCCTGGACGCCGTGTGCTACTGGACCATTGTGAAGAGCATCCTGGGAGAGGAATGGCTCAACAAGAGCCTCTTCCGCTTTGGCGTTTCCTCCCTGGCCAACAAGCTGTTAAGCGCCGTGGAGCAGAAGACAGTAACGTATTTTTAATGAAAAAACCCAAGGCTTTTGCCTTGGGTTTTTTCGTGCGCGAAATCAGAGTCGAACTGACACGTCCTTTCGGACACTACCTCCTGAGAGTAGCGCGTCTACCAATTCCGCCATCCGCGCATCAATTTGGGACAGCAAATATACGCACTTTTTTTGAAACTCCAAATAAATTTATCAGATATCCATTTCCACCGGAATCACTTTTTCCCAAAGGTTGGTCCGGACCAGGAGTTCGGTCACCGAAAGGCGGATTTCCAGGGGCAGGTCTTCCAGGTCCGGGGCGGTCCAGTCGTAGCCCGATTCCAGCATGTACGTGCCCAGCGGGAAGGAACGGACCACCTGGTCAGGGAGCGTAATATCCAACCAGAGCTCGCGGTCGGGTTCCTGGCGGGGGAGGCGGGCGGTGAAACCGGCGTCCAGCCGGCAGGAGAACTCTCCTTCTACCGGCTGTCCGTCCCGGTCCAGGCCGTCTATCCCGCCCCGGATCTGGGCCCAGTAGGGTTCTCCCCAGCCGGAAGGCCCGTCAAACAGGAGCGAGATCGTGCAGAAATGCTTGTTCAGCTGCACGGCTACGCGGGTAGAGTCGCAGAGGGTATTGACCAGGTCTGAGTACAGGTATACGGGCGGGCACTCGTAGCCGTAGGGGATTTCCAGGTTCTCCTCCGGATCCAGTTTGACTCCCGATACGGCCATCAGGCGGATCTTTCCCTTGGGAGCCTGGACCAGCATAACGGTGTCGTTCCGGGCGGTGTAGGAGGCTCTGTGCTCCCCGGCCACCACCTGCACGGTCACGGGACCGGGCAGGTGGGTGAGCTCGATGCTCAGGGCGCAGGGGCAGAGTTCCCGGTTTTCCTTGACCGAGCAGGAGAGCAGCAGAAGCAGCAAGCCGGCCAGTAGCATTCTAGAAGACATAGACCAGGGCCAGTAAGAGATCGTTGGGAAGGATGAAGCCGCGGTCTCCCTTTCCCTTGACCAGTCCGCACACGGGGCAGGAATACGTGGTATAGCGGTCCCAGCCGCCCCAGACGCCTACCCCCACGTCCACGTTGAGGTGGGGATTGATCATGTAGGAGTAGCCTCCGGAAAGGCCAATGCCAAAGCGGTTTCCCTCGTCTGTGAGCGGGCTCTTGATGCCGCCGCGGTTGTATTCCTGGAACTGAAGGCGCGTACCGGCCCACCAGCCGGAGTACACGTGCCAGGGCCACCAGCGGACCCCGGCCCCCAGCACCTGCTGGCGGGCGCTCACGGGCTCTCCGTTTTTCTGGAAGCGGAAGGGATTGAGTTTGGCCACTGCCGTGGCCGACCAGTGCTGGCTCAGGGCCACGGCCCCCTCAACGTTGAGGGTTCCAAAGTTGGCGTAGTCCACCAGATTGGTCTGGACGGCCCATTGCTGGGCCCGGGCGCTCAGGCAGAGGGCCAGCAGGCCCAGTGCCAGAAGGATTCGTTTACTTGCCATAGTGCTGGAAGGTTTGTTTGATAACGGTTTCGCGGTCCGGAAGCAGGGCGATGAGCTGCTCCTTGAGGTCGTCGGTAGAGGCTACTTCAGGAGTAAGGGCCCTAAACAGTTCACCACGGCTGATGCCGCGTTCATACAGATAGGTAAAGATGTCCGGCTTGAACCAGTAGGTGTTGCCAAACTGCTTCACGGTGCCGCCGTAGCGCTCTTTCTTGAGGGTTTCCTGCATAAAGTAGCCCCACATCTCCCCAATCTCGCAGTAGCCGGCCTTGTCGTCGTTCCCGCTTCCGTAGGCCTTGCCGCCTTCTGTCACGAACGACTGGATGACATAGTCCACATAAGGGGTCCAGAAGTCCACGCCCACCTGGGCAAAGTGGCTGGCATGGGCCAGCTCGTGCACGGTGATCTCATAGATTTCCTTGTAGGTCCTTTCCTTGGTGCCCACCGTGATGTCCGGCAGGAAGATCTTCACTAGCGGAAGGTATACGCCAATGTATGTCTGGATGAGCGTATGGTTGAGGAAGGCCCCGTGGTGCAGCATGCTGGCGCTGGAGTCCTTGAGGTCCGGGAAGATCCAGATGCGGAGGTCTCCGGGCGGCGGGGCAATGTCCAGGTCGTCCTCCGTGCAGCGGGAGTAGTAGTCGTAGGCGGCGTTGTTGGTGGCGCAGCGGCGGAACAGAGCACCCTCGCTGTTCTGGGTCACGTGGAGGTCAATGCCGCAGGACTCGCCTTTGCCCAGCGTGCTCACCGAGGCCGGGACCAGCAGGAAGTTGAAGCCAATGTTGAAGCCCATCTCGTTCTTGAAGACCAGGCGATAACGGGGTGTTCCGGAGAACTTCTTGGTCATCTTGTAGTAGCCGTCGCGGTCGGTGAAGCAGGTGGCAATCTTGACAAAGATGTTGGCCGCCACCTGGACGCCGGCCACGCCGAAAGGTTTGCCTCCGCAGAACAGCGGGTCTTCGATGGTGATGCGTCCGGCGGGCATCTGGGCTTCGGCCTTGGTCAGGGGATTCTGGTCCAGCAGGCGCTCGTTGCCGGTGATGCGGAAGGCTTCCCTCTCTACTTCGGCCCAGTCAATGTCGGAGGTTGCGCGCGTGGCGGGGGCGTGCTCGGAGATGTACACCTCGTCCAGCAGTTCGTAGCGGATGCCCTCCGGAATCTGCTGTCCCCGGGGCACCACGGCGTACTGCCAGGTGATGGCGTTTTCTCCCACTTCAGGGTCCTGGTAGTAGTCTCCTTCCCGCAAAATCTCGTAGTCCATGGGATGGTCCAGCAGGTACAGTCCGCTCTCCTGCAGGGCCATGAACTCGTCGTTGTCCTTGGGCAGGAATCTTACATAGAGGTCGGTGGCCGTGATGTCCACGCGGTCGGCCTTGGAGCCGTACACGTTGGTCAGGGCCTGCTGCATGTTGGCCACGGTGTAAGGGTCGTCCAACTTCTTTCCCAGCTGGATCATGCCGTGCTGGAGCGTTGGATCAGGGTAGTTCCCGGAGTTGATCTCCGGCAGGTCCGAATGGTTGCACGCTACCAGCGCGCAAATCGGGAGAAGGCAGAGAAACAGTCTTTTCATAACGCTTCATTTTTTTGCAAAGCTCAAAAAAGTTATCGGTGTAACGAAAAATGAAACGTTTAATTGCATTTTCGGCCCTACAGGCCCTTGGAAGGCCGATTTTTGGAGGCCTCCAAACGGATAATTGCAGCTTTTTTGCAAAATGGGGCGGCTGGCGCGGGAGAAAATCGGCCCTGCAGGCCTCTGGAAGGCCAAAATGAAAAAAATTATCCGTTTCACGGCTCCGTGCACAAGTTGCCTTTTTCGCGGAAAAAACGTATCTTTGCGGGATTTTTTGAAGCAATAGAAAAGACGCAATATGCAGGACATCAGAAACATCGCCATCATTGCCCACGTAGACCACGGTAAAACCACCCTGGTGGACCGTATGATTTACCAGGCCAATCTGGTGCGCAAGCCCGAAGACCTGGGCAACCTCATCCTGGACAATAACGACCTGGAGAGGGAGCGTGGCATCACCATTCTCGCCAAGAACGTTTCGGTAACGTATAAAGGCGTAAAGATCAATATCATCGATACTCCCGGCCACTCGGACTTTGGTGGAGAGGTAGAGCGAGTGCTCAATATGGCCGATGGCGTGCTCCTGCTGGTAGACGCCTTTGAAGGCTGCATGCCCCAGACCCGCTTTGTGCTCAACAAGGCCATCGACATGGGTAAGAAACCCATCGTGGTCATCAACAAGGTGGACAAGCCCAACTGCCGCCCCGACGAGGTCCAGGAAGAAGTGTTTGAACTCATGTTCAACCTGGGCGCCAACGAGGACCAGCTGGAGTTCAAGACCATCTACGGCAGCGCCAAGCAGGGCTGGATGTCCTATGACTGGAAGAATCCTACCAATGACATCACCGCCCTTCTGGATACCATCCTGGAAGAGATTCCCGCCCCCGAGGTAAAGGAGGGTACGCCCCAGATGCTGGTGTCTTCCCTGGAGTACAGTCCTTATGTGGGCCGTATCGCCGTGGGCCGCATCACCCGCGGTACCCTCAAGACCGGCATGCCCGTTTCGCTGTGCAAGCGCTACGATATCGTTGAGAAGAGCAAGATCAAGCAGTTGATGGTGTTCGAAGGCCTGGGCAAGGCCAATGTGGACGAGGTCCAGTGCGGTGACATCTGCGCCGTGGTGGGTATCGAAGGCTTCGAGATCGGCGACACCATTGCCGATTTCGAGAACCCCGAGGCCCTGCCGCCCATCGCCGTGGACGAGCCCACCATGAGCATGCTGTTCATGATCAACAACTCGCCCTTCTTTGGCAAGGACGGTAAGTTTGTGACTTCCCGCCACATCAAAGAGCGTCTGGAGAAGGAACTGGAGAAGAACCTCGCCCTCCGCGTCAAGCCCGGTATCAATGCCGATAGCTTTGTGGTGTACGGCCGTGGCGTGCTGCACCTCTCGGTGCTCATCGAGACCATGCGCCGCGAGGGCTTTGAGCTCCAGGTGGGCCAGCCCAAGGTGCTGGACAAGACCATCAACGGCCAGCGCTGCGAACCCATCGAGGAACTGTCCATCGAGGTTCCGGAGCAGTTTGTAGGTGCCGCCATCGAGCTCTCTACCCGCCGCAAGGGCGCCCTCATCCGCATGGAACCCCGTGGAGACCGGACGCTGCTGGAGTTTGAGATCCCTACCCGTGGCCTCATGGGTCTGCGTTCCAACCTCCTTACCGCCACCCAGGGTGAGGCTGTGGTAGCCCACCGTTTCAAGGACTATCAGCCCTACAAGGGAGACATCGAGATGCGTACCAACGGTTCCCTGGTGTCCCTGGAGACCGGCGAGGCCATCGCTTACTCCATGAACAAGCTGCTGGACCGCGGCCGCTTCTTTGTGGAGCCCGGTGAAGAGATTTACGGAGGCCAGGTAGTGGGTGAGCACACCCGTGACCGCGACCTTAACATCAATATCTGCAAGACCAAGAAGCTTACCAACGTGCGTGCCTCCGGCTCCGACGAGAAGGTAGTGCTCCCTCCGGCCATCAAGTTCTCCCTGGAAGAGGCCCTGGAATACATCCAGGAAGATGAGCTGGTAGAGATCACGCCCAATCACATGCGTATGCGCAAGATTCAGTTGGATCCGCTGGACCGTAAGAGAAATTCCTCCACGGAGGATTGATTTTCCGAAATTTATTTGTATCTTTGCACCCCTTAATCTGTTTTTGTGGAGATGAAAAGCATACTCATACCCCTGAACGATTGGGCTGCAGGAGAGCGTAAGTTTCACTCTCACGCAGGTTTAGAGTTCTTTCAACAGTTTGACAATACAGAAATCCTGGACGCCGATGTAGACGTGGATATCCGGGTGGTCAAAGATGGCCGGAACAAGATAGAGGCGGATCTCTATCTCAAAGGATCGGTAACCGTTCCTTGCGACCGATGCTTGGACCCTGTCAGGATACCCGTGGAGACAGCTCCTTCCGAAACCCTCACCCCCGGTGCTGGTGATGTGGAATGGGACTTGAGCCAGGCAGTATACGACTTTGTGTGTCTATCACTGCCTTTGCAGCGGTTACATCCGGAAGGGGAGTGCGATCCCAACACCGTCCGGTTTCTGAGTCACAAGGAGCAAGGGAACGAGGAGGCTGAGGCAACCGGTGCGAACAGCCCGTTCGCTGCCCTGAAAGGACTTTTTGACAGTAAATAAACAATTAAAAACAATAAACAATGGCACATCCGAAACACAAACTCTCCAAGCAGAGAAGAGACAAGCGGCGTACGCACGACTTCGCTCCCGTACCCACTCTGAGCGTTTGCCCTAACTGCGGCGCCACCGTGATGTATCACCGTGTATGCCCTGAGTGCGGCTACTATCGTGGTCGTCAGATCATCGAGAAGAGCGCTGAGTAAGCGCTTTTTTCGTTTAAGGTTTGGCCCGGTAGTTCAACGGATAGAACGGAAGTTTCCTAAACTTTAAATAGAGGTTCGATTCCCCTCCGGGCTACGAAGAAAAGGATTGGCATCTGCCAATCCTTTTCTTGTAGCCCCATAATCTTCGATAGACTGGGGGCCTAATCCCCCAGACCCCCTGTGTCGCCTTCGGCTCCGGTCCTTTGATCCAACGGCGGGTTTTTTCGTGCCCGGAGGGGAATCTGGCGCTTCGCGCCAAATCCTTCTCACGTTACCCCCTCCCAAACCCTCCCCGCGGGGGAGGGCTCCGCCGCCGAAGCGGGGGGGCGGGCCGGCGGGGCCGGGCG
>R24__coassemble_694_pt1 | contig 21408 bp, 18 predicted proteins | sample R24__metabat2_high_PE_033 | metagenome-assembled genome bin R24
ACTCTATCTTTTGCTTTACCTCTAATCTATTCTCTCAGTATTGTCAATGAACTTTTTCTTGGCCAAAAGGCCGTAAAAAATCCCGCTCGTTTCAAACGGGACTGCAAAGGTAGACATTATTTTTTGAATCGCAAATTTTTTTTGAATTTTTTCGCAAGTTCTATTGGATTACCGTTCCCCCTCCGGTCAGAAGGGCCGAGCTGTGACAGATCCGTACCTGCTGCGCTCCCTGGGCCAGGGCGTCGAAGGCCTGGTCCAGCTTGGGGATCATCCCGTCGGCCACAATGCCATCGGCCTTCAAAGAAGCATACGTTTCCTTATTTATAATAGGTATGACGCTGGTAGGGTCTTCGCGGTCCCGCAGGACACCGGGCTGCTCGAAGCAGGTCACCAAGGCGGCTCCCAGAGCAGCGGCTACCGAAGAGGCCACCGTGTCGGCGTTGGTGTTGAGCAGATGGCCGGCGCCGTCGTGGTTGATGGCGCAGAGCACCGGGCTCAGGACCTTTTCCAGCAGGAGTTTCAAAAAATCGGCGTTAACGCTGGCGGGGGTCACGTCTCCCACCCAGCCAAAATCCACCACCCGGCCGTCCGACAGCGCAAGCGGAGGACGCTTGGCGGCGGTAATCACCGAACCGTCGCAGCCGGAAAGCCCGATGGCGTTGCAACCATCGGCCTGCAGCAGGGACACCACGCGCTTGTTGCACCAGCCGGCGTATACCATGGTCACCACCTGCAGGGTGTCGGCGTCGGTTACCCTTCGGCCCTCAAACTTGACGGGCTCCATGCCCAGGGCCTTCTGGACACGGCCGGCCAGGGCACCTCCGCCATGGACCAGCACCTTGGGGCCCTCCAAAGCGGCAAAGTCCCGGCAGAACGCCTCCAGCAGGCGTTCGTCGTCCAGGACCTGTCCGCCACATTTGACTACGGTAATCATAGCGACTGAAGCAGCATCTTGAGAACGGTCTGGGCCGATATCTCCCGGTTGGCCGCCTCGGGGATCACCAGCGAACGGGGGCTTTCGATGACCTCGTCCGTCACGATCATATTACGGCGCACCGGCAGGCAGTGCATGAAGAAGGCGTCGTTGGTGAGGGCCATCTTCTCCTTGGTGACGGTCCAGCCCATGTCGTAGTTGACCACTTTACCATAAATATCGGCCTGGTACGGGGCCCAGTTCTTGGCGTACACAAAATCGGCACCGGCCAGGGCCTCATCCTGGTTGTGGCACACCTTGGCGTTGCCCACAAACTCGGGAGCCAGGTCGTAGCCTTCGGGGTTGGCAATCACAAACTCGTAGTCCGTCATAGACATACCCTCGGCAAAGGAGTTGGGCACAGCCTGGGGCAGGGCCTTGGGATGCGGGGCCCAGGTCATCACCACCTTGGGACGGGCTTTGGTCTTGTGCTCCTCAATGGTAATGATGTCGGCAAAAGTCTGCAGCGGATGGCGCGTGGCGGCCTCCATACTGAAGACCGGGCGGCCAGAATACTGGATAAACTGGTTTAGGATGACCTCGTTATAGTCGTCGTCCCGGGACTCGAAACGGGCAAAAGAGCGGATGCCGATGACGTCGCAGTAGCAGCCCATCACCGGAATGGCTTCCAGCAGGTGCTCGCTCTTGTCTCCGTCCATAACCACGCCGTGGCCGGTTTCCAGCTTCCAGGCTCCCTGGTTCACATCCAGCACAATCACGTTCATACCCAGGTTCTGCGCGGCCTTCTGCGTACTCAGGCGGGTGCGCAGGCTGTTATTGAAGAAGACCAGCAGGGCGGTCTTGTTCTTGCCCAGGTCCTGGTCGGCAAAACGGTTGGCCTTGACGGCGGCGGCCGCTGCCAGGGCGTCCTTTAGGTCGCCCAGCTGCTTTATACTGGTAAAATGCTTCATTTGGTAAGGTCTTTCCAGGCTTCCACAAAGGTCCGGGCGCCTTCCTCGGGAAGGTTCAAGGCCGGGAGCAGGCGGATGACCCGCTCGCCGGAGGCGCCGGTAAAGATATGCTTCTCCTGAAGGAGGCGGTCCCGCAGGCCCACCAGCTCGGGTTTGATTTCCAGGCCAATCATGAGGCCGCGTCCGCGGTATTCCACCAGGGCGGGATCTCCCTTGAGCTGCTGCTCAAACCAGTCTCCCAGCTGGGCGGCGTGCTCCACCAGCTTCTCCTGCTCAATCACCTCCAGCACGGCAATGGCCGCGGCACAGGCAATGTGATTGCCGCCAAAAGTGGTTCCCAGCAGGCCGAAGGAAGCCTGAATCTCCGGGGAAATGAGGACCGCACCAATGGGAATGCCGCCGGCCAGGCCTTTGGCCATAGTAATGAGATGGGCCTCAACGCCGGCATACTGATGGGCAAAGAACTTACCCGTACGGCCGCAGCCGGACTGGATTTCATCGGCCACCAGGAGGGTTCCCGTGCGGTCGCAGAGGGCGCGAAGGTCCTTGAAGAAAGCATCGGAGGGAACGCGGATGCCCGCTACGCCCTGAATGCCTTCAATGATGACGGCGGCGTAGGCCTTGGTCTCCAGTTCCTTCTGGACGGCCGAAAGGTCTCCCAGGGGAACGAAGGTCACTTTCTCGGTGGCGTTGAAGGGAGCACGGATCTTGGGGTTGTCCGTTACGCTCACGGCACCGCCGGTGCGGCCGTGGAAAGCCCCGCTGAAGGCGAGGACCTTGGATCGGCCCGTATGGAAGGAGGCCAGCTTGAGGGCGTTCTCGTTGGCTTCGGCCCCGCTGTTGCAGAGGAAAAGATGATACTTGGGATAGCCGCTGATCTCTCCCAGCTTCTGAGCCAGGGTGTCCTGCAGGCTGTTCTGCACCGCGTTGGAATAGAAGCCCAGCTTGGCAATCTGCTTGGAGATGGCCTCTACATAGTGCGGATGGCTGTGGCCGATGCTGATGACGGCGTGTCCGCCATACAGGTCCAGGTATTCCTGTCCCTGGGCGTCCCACAGTTTGGAACCGCTGCCGCGAACGGGCTCAATGTCCCACCTTTTATATACGTTGAATAAATTCATAATCTAAAAAGCCAATGCTTTGAGGCGGAGACCGGTGGTCTGGGGGAGGGAGAACATCAGGTTCATATTCTCCACCGCCTGGCCGGAGGCGCCTTTGAGAAGGTTATCTATGACACTGGTAACCACCAGCTGCCCCTGGTGCAGTTCCAGTGACAGCAGGCATTTGTTGGTGTTGACCACCTGCTTGAGGTCGGCCGAACCGGGGAGAACCCAGGTAAAGGGAGCCTCTGCATAAAAGTTCTCATACAGGGCCCGCACCTCTTCCAGGGAAAGGGAGCAGGCCGTCTGGGCCACCGCAAAGATGCCGCGGGCAAAGTCTCCGCGCACGGGAATGAAATGGAGGTTGTCTCCCACGCCCAGGTTGCGGCGAATTTCGGCCAGATGCTGATGCGTCAATACTTTATAGGCCGAAAGATTATTGCTGCGCCAGCTGAAGTGCGTAGTTTCCGACGGCTTGACGCCGGCGCCGGTAGAACCGGTGACGGCCTGCACGTGGATGTCTCCCTGCAGCAGGCCCGCCTTGGCCAGCGGCAGAAGGGCCAGTTGGAGCGCCGTGGCAAAGCAGCCGGGGTTGGCCACCTTGGCGGCGCCTTTGATGCGGTCTCTATTGAGTTCCGTTAAACCATATACATAGCCGGCCGACTCGTCCCGGAAATCCTGGGCCAGGTCAATGACCTTGAGGCCGGCGGGGCAGGTGTGCTCTTCCCAGAAAGACTGGCTCTTTCCGTGGGCGCCGCACATAAACAGCACGTCAATGCCTTCCAGGTCCACCTGGTCCGTAAACACCAGGTCCGTATCTCCCACCAGGCCGGGATGATGGCCGGCCACGGGTTTGCCCGCCTGGCTCTCGGAATGGATCCAGGCAACAGAGGCCTCGGGATGGTTTACCAGAAGCCTCACCAGCTCTCCGGCCGTATAGCCGGCGCCGCCTATGATTCCTACTTTGATCATGCTTCGCCGGGATGATGGATGGTCAAATGTTCCTTGGGGTCGTACAGGAGGCCGGTGCAAAGGCACATCTTGTAGTCGCGGTCCTTGAGGATGCCAAAGTGACGGCAGCCCTCACAACCCTTCCAGAACTCAGGGTCGTCCGTGAGCTCGGCGAAGGGAACCGGGCGGAAACCGAATTCGTAGTTCATCTTCATCACGGCCGAACCGGTGGTGATGGAAAAGATCTTGGCATCCGGGAAGAGCTTGCGGGAAAGGATGAACGTCTGCTCCTTGATGCGCTTGGCAATGCCCATTCCGCGGAACTTGTGGGCCACAATAAGACCCGAGTTGGCCACAAAGCTCTTGCCACCCCACGATTCTATATAGGAGAAGCCGGCAAACTCGCCTTCGTCGGTGAGGGCGATGACCGCCTTGCCCGCACGGATCTTCTCATTGATGTAGTCGGGCGTACGGTTGGCGATACCGGTCTTCCTTTCAAGGGAAGATATATAAATCTCTTCACAAATGGCCTCTGCATAGGCCGTGTGGCACTCCTGCGCCACCATCACTTCGATTTCCATAAGGTCGTGTCAACTTTTCGGGCACAAAAATACAAATATTTTATTAAGATATGCAAGTTTTTTCGATAAATATTCATATATTTGCCGGCGAATTGGATATTTATACCATAAAATGCAGAGCAGCACCAAAATCAGACAGCAGGCCATACTGGATATCATCCAGTCCGGACCGGTGTACAGCCAGGAAGAATTAGCCCGCCGGCTTCGCGAAGCGGGAATCTCTTCCACGCAGGCCACCCTGTCCCGCGACCTCAACTCCCTGAAGATCTCCAAGATCCCCGGAGAAGGGTATGTAGTGCCTGTCAAGAACCACCTCCCCAGCACCGACCTGTCGTCCGGCGTCCTCCGGATTCAGTTTTCCGGCCAGATGGCCGTTCTCAAGACGCGCCCCGGAATGGCCAGCGCCGTAGCCGCCCTCATAGACACGCAGGTCATCTCCCCCATCATCGGCACCCTGGCCGGAGACGACACCATTCTCCTGATTGGCCGTGTAGATGCCACCCAGGCCGAAATCCTGGATGCCCTTGTTCCCTTTTTCCCCGATATTAAAAACCGAATCATAATATGAAAATTGTTGTTGCCTACAGCGGAGGTCTGGATACCTCCTATACCGTTATGTACCTGGCCAACCAGGGTCACGAAGTCTACGCCGCCTGCGCAGACACGGGTGGTTTCTCCCCCGCCCAGCTGGCCAAAAACGAAGAAAACGCCTACAAGCTGGGCGCCAAGGGCTTTGTGGCCATTGACGTAAAAGACGAATACTACGCCAAGAGCCTTAAATATATGGTATACGGCAACGTCCTTCGCGGCGGTACCTATCCCATCTCCGTATCGTCCGAGCGTATCTTCCAGGCCATTGCCATTGCCCGCTACGCCAAGGAGATTGGGGCCGATGCCATAGCCCACGGTTCCACCGGCGCCGGCAACGACCAGGTGCGCTTTGATATGACCTTCCAGGTGATGTGCCCGGAGATGGAGATCATCACCCTCACCCGTGACAAGGCCCTCACCCGCCAGGAAGAGGTGGACTACCTCAACCAGCACGGTTTCCCGGCCGATTTTGCCAAGCTCAAGTATTCCTACAACGTGGGCCTCTGGGGCACCTCCATCTGCGGCGGCGAGCTGCTGGATTCGGCCCAGGGTCTGCCGGAATCGGCCTACCTTAAGCCCTGCACCAAGACGGGCAACAAGACCGTGAAGATTGGCTTTGAGAAAGGCCAGATTGTTTCCGTGGACGGAAAGACCTTCGATTCCCCGGTAGCCGCCATCCAGGCCCTGGAAGCCACTGTAGACGGTTACGGCCTGGGCCGCGACATCCACGTGGGAGACACCATCATTGGCATCAAGGGCCGCGTGGGCTTTGAGGCTGCCGCCCCTATGCTCATCATTGCCGCCCACAAGTATCTGGAGAAATACACCCTGTCCAAGTGGCAGCAGTACTGGAAAGACCAGGTGGGTACCTGGTACGGTATGTTCCTGCACGAGAGCCAGTACCTGGAACCCGTGATGCGCGACATCGAAGCTATGCTGGAATCCAGCCAGCGCAACGTGACCGGCACCGTGATTGTGAATTACGGCCCCAAGCAGTTTGAGACCGTGGGCGTAGAAAGCGCCAACGACCTGGTCAAGACCAAGTTTGGAGAATATGGAGAGATGCAGAAAGGCTGGACGGCCGAAGACGCCAAGGGATTCATCAAGGTGCTGTCTACGCCGCTGCGGGTCTACTACAACCGGCACGAGGACGAAATTCTATGATTGAACTCCTACAAAAACTGATAGCCATTCCCTCGCTGAGCCGGGACGAGTCTTCCATAGCCAATTTTATGCAGTCCTGGCTCACAGAAGAAGGCCTGGCCCCCCACCGCTGCGGCAACAATCTCTGGTGTTGCCACGGAACGGGGCCGGCCGTTCTTATAGATGCCCATATGGACACCGTGCGCCCCGTGGCCGGCTGGACCCGGGATCCTTTCACCCCCACGGTGGAAGACGGCCGCCTGTATGGCCTGGGCAGCAACGACGACGGTGCCTCGGTGGTGGCCCTCATCGCCGCCTATAAGAAGCTTATCTCCAAGCCGCAGCCCTATACCCTCATCCTTTCCCTTTCGGCCCAGGAAGAAACCAGTGGACGGGAAGGCCTGGAAATCTCCCTCCCGGAGATGGAGGCGTTCTGCGGACCCATTGCCTTTGGGGTGTTTGGAGAGCCCACTTCCCTGGAAATGGCGGTGGCCGAAAAAGGCCTGATGGTGCTGGACTGCTCGGTGAAGGGAAAGGCCGGACACGCCGCCCGCAACACCGGCATCAACGCCATCTACGAGGCCCTTCCGGCCATCGACTGGTTCCGGAACAAACAGTTCGAGAAGGTTTCCCCCTTGCTGGGGCCCGTCAAGATGACCGTGACACAGATCCAGGCCGGAACGCAGCACAACGTAATTCCCGATGTCTGCACCTTTGTGGTGGACATCCGTTCCAACGGCCTGTACACCAACGAGGAACTGCTGGAAATGATCAAGGCCGAAGCCCCCTGCCAGCTGGAGGCCCGCTCCACCCGGCTCTGCGGCTCCTCCATAGCCGAAGATCACCCGCTGGTGCAGCGCGCCCGGGAGCTGGGCATCCCCACCGTGGGGTCGCCCACCCTTTCCAACCAGGCCCTCTGTCGCTTCCCCTCCGTGAAGATAGGACCCGGAGACTCGGTCCGTTCCCATACGGCCGACGAGTATGTGAACGTGGCCGACATTGAAAAAGCCACCAACATTTATGTACAACTTTTGGATGGACTCAAAGTATGAAAATTTGGGATAAAGGATTTGACAACGCCCCGGAGGTAGACGCCTTTACCGTGGGGAAAGACCGCGAGCTGGACCTGCTGCTGGCCCCTTATGACATAGAGGGAACGCTGGCCCACATTACTATGCTCAAGGAGGTGGGGCTGCTGGCTCCGGAAGAGTACGACCAGCTCAAGCCCGCCCTTCAAAAGCTTCACCAGGAGGCCCTGGAAGGCCGCTTTGAGATTCACGGAGAAGACGTACATTCCGAGGTGGAAGCCCGCCTGGGAGCGCTGGGCAAGAAAGTGCACACCGGCCGTTCCCGCAACGACCAGGTGGCCGTTGACATCAAATTATTCACCCGCGCGCGCATAAGCAGGACGCTGGAGAAAGTCTCCAAGCTCTTCGACCTCTTCATTCAAAGGGCCGATGAACTCAAGGACGTCCTTATGCCCGGCTATACGCATATGCAGGTGGCTATGCCCTCTTCCTTCGGCCTGTGGTTTGGCGCTTATGCCGAAAGCCTCTGCGACGACCTGGTGCAGCTGAAGGCGGCCTGGGAGGTGAACGGTCGCAATCCGCTGGGATCGGCGGCGGGGTATGGCTCATCGGCCCCCCTTAACCGCAAGCGTACTACCAACCTGCTGGAATTTGACAGCCTGGCCTACAACTCCATCTATGCCCAGATGGGCCGCGGCCGCTGCGAACGCATGGTGGCTTTTGCCTATGCCTGCCTGGCCGAGACCGTGGGCAAATTTGCCACCGACTGCTGCCTGTTCACCAGCCAGAACTTTGGCTTCATCCACCTGCCGGACGCCTACACCACCGGCTCCAGCATCATGCCGCAGAAGAAGAATCCGGACGTGTTTGAGCTCCTGAGGGCCCACTGCAACCGCCTGCAGGGCATTCCCAACGACATCCGTCTGGTGACCGGCAACCTGCCCTCCGGCTATGCCCGCGACATGCAGCTGCTCAAGGAACTGTACCTGCCCCTCTTTGACGAGATGGACAGCTGCCTGGACATCCTCATCTTTGCCCTTCCGGGCATCACCGTCACCAAGGACCTCATGAGCCGTCCGCTGTACGAAACGGCTTTCTGCGTAGAGGAGGTGAACCGCCTGGTGGCTGCCGGCGTTCCTTTCCGCGATGCTTACAAACAGGTGGGTCAGGCCGTCCAGAACGGAACCTTCCACTTCTCCGGTGAACTTCACCACACGCACGAAGGCTCCCTGGGCAACCTTTGCCTGGATCATATCCAGGCCCGGTTCAAGCGGCTTATTGCAGATATCGATTCAGGATCCGCTCTGTCCGGTCCGGATGACGTGAAATAAGTTTCACCACCGCCAGACCAATAGGATTGTAGAGAAGCTTCGCCGCCTTGTTGCGGTGAAGCTTTTTTGCCAGGATGGGGGCGTTGACCTCTTCAAAGGGCCGATTCTCCAGAATGGCCCTTGCGGCATTCTCGCCGGTGGCCAGGGCAAAGTAGATGCCCTCGTAGGACAGGCAGTCGCACCAGCACCCGGCATCCCCCACCAGCAGGATACGGGGATGGAAAGGGTAGTCTATCTCCGTAGTGATGAAGGCGCCCAGCGTCTTGGTCTTTTCTACGCCAAAGGCTTCCAGCACGCCGGCAAACTTCTCCCGGCTGGTATCCAGCTCGCAGTAGCCGTGGATGTCGTGGTCCCGGTTGGGGAAGAGATAGTAGTAGCCGTTTTTGTACTTGTTGGCCAGCTCAAAGGTAATCTCGTCCGTTCCCGAGCGCTGGTTATACTGCTCAAAGATGAGCACCCGGGGCTTGCTGGCGGGATTGAGGTACTGCCGCACACGGCTGTTGGCCCCGTCGGCCCCTACCAGATAGCGGCAGTGGACGGTTTCTCCGGACGCCAGCGTCACTTCAATGGAGCCATCCTCCCGCTCCCGGACTTCCCGCACGCGGTCTTTCAGGAGCCGGCCGCCCAACTTTAGATACTCGTCCAGCAGCAGCTGGTCAAAGGATCGGCGGGCGACCACCCAGATTTCTTTTTCCATGTGGTATTTGCCCCGGTACTTGCCGTTGATGTACAGGTGGGCCCAGTGTACGGGTATGTAGTCGTAGTTCAGCTGGGGATACAGGCGGTCCAGGATGGCCCAGCCCCGAGGCGTAAGTCCCCCGCCACAAATCTTGTCGCGGGGGAACTCAGCGGGGTCTGTCAAAAGGCAGGAATGTCCGGCCTGCTGCAGAAGATATGCGCAGGTACTGCCGGCCGGACCGGCGCCGGCAACCAGGACATCTACCTCTATCACTTACTCTGCAAAGAGGGAAATGATGTTCAGGATTACCTGGGAAGCCTTTTCCATGCTCTCCAGGGGTACAAACTCCATTTTGCCGTGGAAGTTGAGACCACCGGCAAAGATGTTGGGGCAAGGGAGGCCCTTGAAGGAGAGGTTGGCGCCGTCGGTACCGCCGCGGATGGGCTGGATCTTGGCCTTGACACCGGCCATCTCCATGGCCTTCACCGCCTTGTCAATGATGTGGTAGTGGGGCTCCACCTGCTCCCGCATGTTGTAATACTGGTCTTTGACCACTACCGTGGCGGTGCCTTCCCCATACTTCACATTGATGAAATCCACCACCTGCTGGATGAGCGTCTTCTTGGCCTCGAACTTGGCGCGGTCGTGGTCCCGGATGATGTAGGCGAAATCGGCCTCCTCAACGGATCCCTTGAAGGAGATGATGTGGAAGAAGCCCTCGTAATCCTGCGTGTACTCCGGACGCTGGTCCACGGGCAGGAGGGCATTGAGCTCCTGGCCAATGAGGATGGCGTTTTTCATCTTGCCCTTGGCATAGCCGGGGTGCACGTTGCGGCCCTGGATATGGATCTTGGCGCTGGCGGCGTTGAAGTTCTCGAACTCCAGCTCGCCCACCTCGCCACCGTCCATGGTGTAGGCAAAGGTGGCCCCAAAACGGGGAACGTCAAACTTGACCACACCGCGGCCGATCTCCTCGTCGGGAGTAAAGCCGATGCAGATTTTGCCGTGCTTGAACTCGGGGTGCTCCACCATGTACTGGACGGCATTCATAATCTCTGCCACACCGGCCTTGTCGTCGGCTCCCAGGAGGGTGGTACCGTCCGTGGTGATGAGGGTCTGACCCACATAGTGCAGCATTTCGGGGAACTCTTCCGGCTTGAGCTGCAGGCCGGGAACGCCCTTGAGGTCGATGGCCTTGCCGTCATAGTTCTCCACCAGCTGGGGCTTCACATTGGCGCCGCTGGCATCGGGGGCGGTGTCCACGTGGGCGATGAAGCCCACGGCGGGCACTTCCTTGTCCAGGTTGGACGGGATGGAAGCCATTACATAGCCATATTCATCCAGGGTTACCTCTACACCCAGGGCCTTGAGTTCGGTCTCCAGCATCTTGAGAAGGTCCCATTCTTTGGCGGCCGAGGGCTGGGTCTCCGACTCCTCGTTGGACTGCGTGTCCACGCTTACATAGCGCAAAAATCTATTTAACAGCTTTTCCATCTTTCATTGAAGCTAAAATCATATACACAATAATGCCGATGAAGGGCACAATAGCCACGGCCTCGCCGTAGTTGGCGGCCCAGTCGGACAGATAAAGATCCACGTTGGCAAACTTGAGGATGGCACTCACCACACCCATGAGGGCGCCGCCGGCAATGAAACCGGAAGCGATGAGGGTGCCCTTCTCCATACGGGCCGAGTTGACGGCGGCATCCTTGGAGCGGGTGCTCACATACCAGGAAATGGCGCCACCCACCAGCAGGGGCAGGTTGAGGTCGATGGGGATGAACATACCCAGGGCGAACGGCAGGGCCGGAACCTTGCAGAAATTGAGGATCAGGGCAATGGCGGCACCAATGCCGTACAGCAGCCAGGGTGCGCCGCCGCCGGAGAACATGGGCTGGATCACAGCCGCCATGGCATTGGCCTGAGGGGCCACCAGGGCATTGTCTCCGGTGAAACCATACGTCTTGTTGAGAATCAGCATCACGCCGCAGACCGTAACGGCAGAGACCGCCACACCCAGGAACTTCCAGCCTTCCTGGACCTTGGGCGTAGAGCCAATCCAGTAACCGATCTTGAGGTCCGTGATAAAGGAGCCGGCTACGGAAAGCGCCGTGCAAACCACGCCGCCGATGATGAGGGCGGCGGCCATACCGGCGTTGCCCTTGAGGCCCACAGCCACCAGGATGAGGGAAGCGATGATCAGGGTCATCAGCGTCATGCCGCTCACGGGGTTGGAACCCACGATGGCAATGGCGTTGGCGGCCACGGTGGTGAACAGGAAGGACACGATGGCCACCACCAGCAGGCCGATCAGGGCCTGCCAGACATTATTGACCACGCCGCCAAAGGCAAAGAAGGCGAAGATGCCCAGCAGGGCTATCACCACGCCAAAGACGATGGTCTTCATGGGGAGGTCTTCCTCCGTGCGCAGGGCTTTCTCGTCCAGGGTGCCCGGCTTGCGCTTGAACTCCTTCACGGCCAGGCCGGCGGCGCTCTTGATCACGCCAAAGCTCTTCACAATGCCGATGATGCCGGCGGTAGCGATACCACCGATGCCGATATGACGGGCATACGTCTTGAAAATCTCTTCCGGAGCCATCTGGCCGATGGTGGTGGTGATGCCGGTGCCCATGAGGTCGATGACATCGGCCCCCCAGATGAGGTTCATCAGAGGAATGATGACCAGCCACACCAGCAGCGAGCCACAGCAGATGATGAAGGAATATTTAAGGCCGATGATATAGCCCAGGCCCAGCACGGCAGCGCCGGTGTTCATCTTGAGCACCACCTTGGCCTTGTCGGCCACGGCGGCACCCCAGCCCATCACCGTGGTGGCGATGGTCTCGGCCCAGGTTCCAAAGGTGGCTACGGCAAAGTCGTACAGACCGCCGATGAGACCGGCCGTGATGAGGGTCTTGGCGCTGGAGCCGCCGCCCTCACCGCTGATGAGCACTTGCGTGGTGGCGGTAGCCTCCGGGAAGGGATACTTCCCGTGCATTTCCTTGACAAAGTATTTGCGGAACGGAATGAGGAACAGGATGCCCAGCACGCCACCCAGCAGCGAGCTCAGGATCATCTGCCAGAACTGCACGTCCACGCCCAGGATGTAGATGGCGGGCAGGGTGAAGATGGCTCCGGCCACCACGGCGCCGGAGCAGCCGCCGATGGACTGGATGATCACGTTCTGGCTCAGGCCCTGTTTGAGGCCCAGGGCGCCGGTGAGACCCACGGCAATGATGGCAATGGGAATGGCCGCTTCAAACACCTGGCCCACCTTGAGGCCCAGATAGGCAGCGGCTGCGCTGAACAGGATCACCATGAGAAGGCCGATGGTGACCGAATACGGCGTGGCCTCAGCGTATTTTTGCTTGGGGTCCAGGATGGGAACGTACTCCTCTCCCGGCTTCAGCTCCCGTTGTGCGTTCTCGGGCAGCTGGATTTGTTTTTTCTCTTCCATAGGGCGTCAAGTTCTATTTTCCGGCGAGGTGGCACTCCCAAGCCCAGGCCGACTTGAGGGTTTCTTCAATGGTACGGGTGGCCTTCCAGCCCATCTCGGTTTCGGCCAGGGTGGGATCGGCCCAGATGGCGGTGATGTCTCCGGCGCGGCGGGGGGCAAACTTGTAGTTGAGCTTGACTCCGTTCACCTTCTCGAAGGCATTGACCAGCTCCATCACGCTCAGCGGACGGCCGGTGCCCACGTTGAACACCTCGCAGTCCTGCTTCATCTTGCCTTCCACCATGCGGGTAACGGCAAACACGTGGGCCTTGGCCAGGTCTACGATGTCGATGAAGTCTCTCTGGCAAGTGCCGTCCGGGGTGGGATAATCGTTGCCAAAGATGGACAGGCACTCACGCTTGCCGATAGCGGTCTGGGTGATATAGGGAACCAGGTTGTTGGGAACGCCACGGGGCAGTTCGCCAATCAGGGCGCTGGGATGGGCGCCGATGGGATTGAAGTAGCGGAGGAGGATACCCTTGATCTTGCCACCGTTGGCCTTCACGGTGTCACGAAGGATGTCTTCGCACATGGTCTTGGTGTTGCCGTAAGGGGACGTGGCGGGCTGACGCGGGGTCTTTTCCGTCACGGGAACCACATCGGGCTCTCCATAGACGGTGGCCGAAGAAGAGAACAGCACATTGCAGCCACCCTTGTTCTGAGCGGCCTCCAGCACGTTGAGGAAGCTGGTCAGGTTGTTCTTGTAATAGCGTATCGGCTGTTCCACCGACTCACCCACGGCCTTGAAGGCGGCAAAGTGGATGACGGCGTCAATGGGATACTTGGCAAAGAGGGCGTTGGTGGCGGCCATGTCGCAGAAATCCACCACTTCCAGCGGAAGGTCCTCGCGGCCGGTGATCTTCTTCACGCCTTCATAGCAGGTGCGGTCGCAGTTGGAGAAGTTATCGGCCACAACTACGTCGTAGCCGGCGTTAATGAGTTCTACGGTTACGTGGCTGCCAATGAAACCGGCACCACCGGATACTAGTACAGTCTTTTTCATATCAGTTTTTGCGTTTGTTTTGTCTTCTTTGTTCCCGCTCCTGCTCCTTCCGGAGGTATTTCTCAAAGCGTTTCCTCTCCTTCTGGGCCTTCTTCTCCAGTTTCTGGAGGGCTTTCAGCTTGCGGGCCCGCTCCTTCTCCAGCTTCTTCTGCTCCTTGGCGGCTTTCTTCTCTGCGTCGCGGCGGTCCAGCTCGGCCCAGCGGGCCTTCCTTTCCTCCTCCTTCTGCTGCCTTATTCTGGCTTTTTCGGCCTCCTTGCGGGCTTTCTCTGCTTTGCGGAGTTCCTGCGGGGTGGGTTCTTTCTTCACCGGCGGAGCGGTGCTGATGCTGTCCAGAGGCGCGCCCAGCGTATCGGCCGGGGCCTTCAGGGTATCAGCCGGGGCTTTCATCAGCGTATCGGCCGGCGCTTTCAGGAGGGAATCGGCCGGTGCAGTGAGGGTGTCCACGGGGGCCTCTTCCTTTTCTCTCTGCCGTACCACGGTCAGGGAGTCCCGGATGGCAATGTCACGGTACAACTTGTTGATGTAGCCGGGGAAGTACTCCTCCGTTTGCAGGAAGTCCGCGTGCGGACGGGCCAGGTACGAGAGGCGCTCGCTGGGGCGGGGCTCCAGGGCGGTCACGTCCAGGGGAGACTGGGGCTTCCTCTCCGGCTCCCAACGGAATCCCTTGAGGGTCTTGTCCTCTTCCGGCAGCTGCACGGAGGGGTAACCGTCGTTCTTGGGATTGTCGTAGTAGTACATCCGGGAGAGGGTGTCGTTCCGGAAGGTGGCGTAAATCATCTTGGCCTCCACCTTGTTCACCGTGGCCAGGGCTCCGTTCTCTTCCAGATAGAACAGGGAAGCGGCGCCGCCCAGGGCGTCAAAACGCGTAAGGGTGTTGGTGGAGTCAAAGTAGGCCACCATCTCGGTTCCCCGGATCTGGTCGTAGGCGTGCGGAGCCTCCTCGATGGTGATGAAGGCGTTGGACAGCAGGTGGGCCCGCTGCATCCGGCGGTCCTTGATGACCATGAAGATGCTGTCGGCCGTGTACTGCCGGTTGCCGGAATTATAGAAAATGGGATCCTGGTACAGGCGCACCAGGGAATCCAGGTCCGTGTAATAGAGCGAGTCTCCCGCCATCTGCATGTCGCGGCGGAACAGACGCACGTTCTTGGAACCCCAGATAATGTTCACTTTGGACGTATCCGGCGGCGGAGGAAGGGTGTCGGCCGGATCTTTCACAACCGGAGCTTCCGGCTTGTTCACGGCTATGGTATCCTCCTGCTGCTTCTGCTGGGCGGGTTCCTCCTTTCCCTTCTGGTTCTGCTCCCGGAGCTTGCGGGCGGCTTCTTCGGCCTGCTTGGCAGGGTCGTTCTTGAGGGCTTCGGCCGCTTTGCGGGCCGCTTCCTCTGCCGCTTTCTTGCGGTATTCCATCACCGGGTCTCCGGAGATGTCCTTCAGGCGTTTTTCCGCATCCTTCACCCACTGCTCGGGGATGTCGCAGCGCTTGTAGGCGCGCGAGAAGAGGATATCGGCCCCCACATACACGGTGTCCCGGCGCTCATTCTCGTCCGAGATGGACATGATGGCGGGGTCCCGCGTCATCCGGATCTGGGACAGGGAATCCGAGAATTCCAGGCGTCCGGCCAGGCCGAAGACATTGCGGGTGGTATCCATGATCTCCACGTTGCCCAGCATCTCCACGTCTCCCACCAGGCGGTGATAGAAGAGGGAATCGCTCCAGATTTCCTGGTCTTTGGTGAGCAGGTGGACCTGGCGGCGGAAGAAATACAGTTCCTGGTTGCGGTCGTACCAGCCGTCGTTGGCACTGAGCATCTGGTCGTCCTGCCACATGTCGGTTCCATAACCGAAATAGGCGGTGGAGAGGTCGCTTCTGTATTCCAGGCGGGAGGTCTTGACAAAGGTGGTGTCCATGTACATGTTCACCTTGTCGTTGAAGACAAACAGGTGGGCCTTGGCATCGTACGTGCCGTACAGGCTCTCAATCACCTGTCCGTCCTTGTCCCGCATGGCCGCACCGTTCTGGAAAACGGCCACCGAGTCTTTGGTGTTGTAGTCCAGGTAGCGGGTGCGGAGGATGTTGTGGTCACTGTCTTCCAGCTGCACCAGGTCTCCGCGGAACTTGGCCATATTGTCGTCCACCACGTACTGGAGGGTAGAGCTGGTCAGCTTGGTACGGTCCTGGATAATCTGCACGTGGCCCACGGCGTCGATGATGTTGGTGGTCACGTTCCACAGGGCCGTATCGCAGAGGAGATAGGTGTCGTTATGCAAGAATTTGGCGGGACCCACCACTTTGCGGTAGTTCTCGCCATCTTTGTCGATGAGTTGGGCGCTCTGGGCGCTGATCAGGTGAACCTTCTCCTTATCCTGGACCGGCTCCTGCGGGGGCTCATAAGCCAAAGCCGCCACTGCAAAAAGCAGTAGCAGCACGGGCATCAGCCATTTATGAGTCCGGAAAAGGCGCACTATTTACGGGCGTTCCAAGCTTCGCGGGAGAAGTCGCACTCTGCGAACAAGGGGTCAATGACAATGTAGGTGTCCTTGATCTTTTTGTCCAGGAAGGCGTCAACGGCCTCCATCTGTTTCTTCTGCTGAACGGTTTCCAGGATCTGGTTGTAGTCGTTCTCGAAGGTGGCGGTGTGGGCCGGAAGAATCTTGTCCACGCGGATGATCTTGTACATCAGGTTGCCCTGGCGGCCCTGGAGGTAGCCCTCGTTGTCCTGGGATTCCACGGGTTCGGAAATCTGACCGGGCTCCAGGTTCTTGATGGCGGCGTAGTCGGCCGGTTTGAGCTGGTCAATCTCGAAATAGGAAGAGCCGGTGGAAGGGTCTGCCATCTGGCCACCGTTGGTGCGGGTGGGAAGGTCTTCGGAGTAGAAGCGGGCGGCCAGTTCAAAGGGAATCTCTTCCTGCTCGATGGCGTTCTTGAGGCTGTCCAGGCGGGCGAAGGCCTTCTCGCGGTCTTCTACCGTGTACTGGGGCTTGAGCAGGATGTGACGGGCGTTGAACATGTCTCCCTTCTTCTCAATGACCTCGATGATATGGAAGCCGTCCGGGGTTTCCACAATCTGGGAAATCGTACCGGGCCTCAGGGCCATGGCGGCATCGGAGAAAGCGGGCCAGAAGATGGACTTGGAGGCCATGCCCAGTTCTCCTCCGCGGCGGGCGCTGCCCGGGTCTTCGGAATAGATGCGGGCCAGCGTGGCAAACTTTTCACCGTTCATGATACGCTCGCGCAGGCTCAGGAGTTTTTCGCGGACGGCGGTAGCGGCGGCCACACGGTCCGGATAGATGCAGATCTGGCTAAGCTGGTACTTCACGGGAACCACCGGAAGGTCCTCCGGGTCGGTGGCCTTGAGATACTGCTGCACATCGTAAGGGGTTACCTCGGAAATCTTGCTGGCTACGCTGTAGCGGGCCTGCTCCGTGAGGCTCTGCTCTTCCAGGGCCTTGGTCCACTCCTGACGCAGTTTGTACAGGGGCTTGCCAAAGTATTTTTCCATTTCTTCGTCACCGCCCAGCTGGGTACGGAACCAGTCGATACGCTGGCTCAGGTTGTTCTCTACCATATCCATTCCCACGGTGAGGGAGTCGATGCGGGCCTGCATCAGGAAGATCTTGCTCTCCATCATGGCTTCCAGCACCTCGCAGCGGAGGTCGCGGTCGCTGGAGCTGCCGGCGGCGCGCTGCTGCTGCACCTCGGACTCCACATCCGACAGGAGAATGGTCTCTCCACCTACCACAGCCACGGTTTTATCCACAACGCCCTTGTATTTCTGGGCTCCCAGGGGAAGGCAGGCCAGAAGGAGTCCTGCCACAATGACGATTCTATTTTTCATAATCATAGATTACAAACTTGTTATTCTTGCGGGCGTTCTCCAGCAAGTCTTGGGCCAGACCCTCTTCCAGCGCATGTTTTCTGGAACTCAGGATCAGGTCACGGATTCTTTCTTCACAATATTCCAGCGGAGCGGTCTTGCCTTCCGGAACCATATCCACCACATAGACCACGTGGAGGTTGCCGGCGTCGTCCGTCACTTCTACAAAGGGGTTCTTGAGGCCTCCTACCAGCGTACGGTAGTCTATCACGGCCTCGCGGGCCAGTACCAGGGCGTCCATCCAGGTATCGGACACGTCTGCGTACTTGAGCGCTACGGAGGCGGCCAGACTGTCGGCCTCCACTACCTCTATCTCGTCATCGGCCGACATTTTGGCCTTGATGAGCTTGAGGCTGCGGGCATCGGCCGGGATCACCATATAGCGGGACTTAAGGATGGGGCGCTCCAGGCGGAAGCGGTCCTGGTTGTCCCGGTAATAAATGGCTACCTCGTCCTCTGTGACCAGGGTGTCCAGGCGCTGCTGGATATAAAGCTGCTCGTAGCGGTATTTGATGAGGCTTTTCCGGTATTCTTCGAGTTCGGCCGTTACGTCTTTCTCCTGGGCCGACAGCTGGGACTCTGCCATATCCATGAGCAGGAGATCCTCTGCCCAGCTCTGGATGTACTGGCGGGCCAGGGAGGCGCTGTCCTCTGCCGATACGCCGGCGGGGATGTAGCTTTCCAGCTCTGCGCGATGGAGCCGGTGGTCTCCCACCTTGGCCACCACCTCGCCTCTGAAAAGCTCGGTGGCCGTCTCCTGCAGGTGGGTTACCGTTTTACAGGAAACGGCAGCCAGAAGGACCAGCAGCCAGATATGAAGCTTGGTTTTAATCATCTTACAAAGATACAAAATTTTCTCTATTCGGCGAGTTTCCGGATCAGCTGAACCAGCGCCCGGCGCACTTCAGACGAGCCGGCCAACGAGTTGTTGGTAAGGATAGAGAAAGTAACGGCGGGTTTGCCGTTGGCATCCAGGATATAACCCGAATAGCAGAGGGCACCGGTGATGGAGCCGCTCTTCATTCGCACGCGGTCGCTGCCGGGGAAACGGATCATGCTCAGAGTCCCCTCTCCGGGCTGCGGGATGGAAGCCAGGAAAGCCGGGAAGGACGGGCTCTTCTGGATGGCCTGCAGGTAGCTCACCAGCCACTCCGCCGTGACGAAATTCATGGAAGAGAGGCCGCTGCCGTCGGCAAAACTGATCTGGTCCATTTTGAGGCCCAGGTCCCGGAGCACCACGCTCTCGGCCACCAGGCAGCTGTCGTACTCGGCTATGCCGGTGGCGGTTTCGCCCATGGCGCGGAGCATGGCCTCGGCGTAGAAATTATCGCTTCTGACATTGGTCAGGCGGGCGATATCGGCCAGACGGGGGCCCTCCGTATAACCCAGCACAACGGGTTTGCCGGCCTTTTCCATCTCTACAAAGTCGGATCCCTGAATGTGGCCGCCGCGGTTGACGCGGGCGTAGCCGCCGGTTACTTCCCAGCCGGTATCCCGGAGGTTTTTCCAGAAGTAGTAGGCACAGGTGAGGTCTCCGTATTTGTTGGACGTACTTTCAATCTTGGGACGGCGGTCCACCCCAAACACGCCGCGCATCTCGGCCTTGCCGGATACGTCGGTGGTAAACAGGAAGAGGCTGTTGCCGCTGCCGGCCGGGCCGGTGACGCCGTAATTGGTGAGCTGCAGCCAGGGCGTTTCCGGGTAAACGCGGGTGAGGTTGATGGGCTCTCCCTCGCGGGTGGCGCTCACCTGCATGTCAATGGCATTCTCGTAAAAACTGAGGGCGTTGCCGCCGGTACCGTAGTACGTGCCCGAGTCGTTATAGTCCCAGGAAGCGTGCTCCAAATCTCCTTCATAGGCACTGCCGTCTCCTATGATGCGGCCGTGGATGCGTTGGATGCCCTTTTCCCGCAGGAGGGTCTTCCATTTCCAGAAGAGGGCATCGGCCTTGAGGACATAAGCCGTGTCGGCGGCTCCCAGGGTAGGGTCTCCTCCGCCGATGATGTACAGGTCTCCATTGAGGGTGCCGTCGGGTTCGATGGTGCCGGTATAGCCCAGGGAGGTGCGGAAACGATAATCCGGGCCGAAGGCATGCAAGGCCACGCCGGTGGTCACCAGCTTGCGGTTGGAAGCCGGCAGCAGGCGCATCCCGGCATTGTGGCTGGCCAGCACATTGCCGGCGGCATCGACGGCGTAAAAACCCCAGGCCGAACCCTTCAGCGGTTCCTGATTAGCCTGGAGGTCTACGAGTTGCTGGATGGAGCCCTGCGCCAGGACGGTACTTACAGAGAGCACCAGCGTACAAAGGGAGCAGAAGATTTTTCGCATAAAAACAAAGGTACACTTTTTTTTGAATTAAACTCCTAAGATGCTTATCTTTGTGAACCTGTGAAACACTTTGCAAGGCATATCCTGACGCTTCTGCTGTGGCTCGCGCTCCCGCTGGCGGGGGCGGCCCAGGGAATCCGCTTCCCCATGGAGTTCTGGAAGGCTCCGGCCCCGCAGTCGGATACCGTCCGCATTTTCCTGGTGGGAGACGTCCTCTGCCACGGCCGGGTTATGGAAAGCTCGGCCCAATATGGCTACAGCAGCTTCTTCAAATACGTAGAAGAGGACATCCAGGGGGCCGATCTGTCCATCTGCAACATGGAGTTTCCCCTGGCCGGCAAGCCTTACTCCGGTTATCCGGTCTTCTCCGGTCCGGAATCGTTTCCCGAATATCTTGCCGAGGTAGGATTCGGCGTATTCCTCCTGGGCAACAACCACGTTCTGGACAAGGGCTCCGCAGGCCTCAGCCGCACCATCGAGCAAATGGAACTCCGGGGGCTCCGGTACACCGGCGTGGCCGCCAACGAAGCCGCAGACACCCTCCTCAACCCCCTCTTTGTAAACGTGAAAGGCCTCAGACTGGCCATTGTGAATTTCACCTATGGCACCAACCAGGGAGCCTCGGCCCGCTGGCCCAAGGTGCAGCGGATGAACAAGGCCACCCTGGCGCCCATCATGGCCCGCGCCCGGGAACAGGCCGATATCGTTCTGGTTTGCCCCCACTGGGGTGTAGAATATGCCCTGAACCATAACGCCGAGCAGGAAGACATGGCCCGGTGGCTGGTGCAGCAGGGCGCGCACGTGATCGTGGGTTCCCACCCCCACGTGGTGCAGGATATGGAGTATATCAACGGCGTGCCCGTCTACTACTCCCTGGGCAACGCCCTCTCCAACCAAAACGACCTCCCAGCCCGCCTGGAAGGCGTCGTAACCCTCAGTTTCTTCACCCGCCTGGGAGAGCGTCCGCACCTGGCCGAAACCCGTTTCAAATACCTCTGGTGCACCAAACCCGGGATGATTGAAGACTCCTACGCCGCCGTGCCCGTCACCCTCCCCGCCTCCTACTGGCGGGACCCCGCCGACTACCAGACCATGCAGGCCACCTACAACCAATACGCACAAAAAAACCGCCGCTAAGCATAGCGCCGGAAGCATATAGTGGGTTAAAGTATAGACGGTTCCAGTAATGGCGGAGCTTTGCGACCCAGGGGGTTTGGGGGATTAGGCCCCCAATGAGTCTTAAGACTCTTTCTACAAAACCAGCTTGCTGGTTTTGTAGCGGGAGTGGGTCACGATCCCACGACCTCCGGATTATGAATCCGACGCTCTAACCAGCTGAGCTACCCCGCCAAATTTTTAGTTGAGATAGAAGGACTCGAACCCTCACTGACAGAGCCAGAATCTGTAGTGCTAC
>R24__coassemble_831_pt1 | contig 18953 bp, 16 predicted proteins | sample R24__metabat2_high_PE_033 | metagenome-assembled genome bin R24
TATTGATGTTAAACAGTTAAAACCTTATCGGAGAAATTTTCTCCGGACACTAGTGAATACCATTTAGGTTTGATAGGCTTTCCCCATCTCAACATTCTGGGGGGTGCTGGCGAAAAAGATCCGTCAGGATACTGATATTTACGATAATGCGTGCGAAGCGGGAGCCCCATTTCTTTCCTTAGAAGATTCTCATTATATACCGCTTGCCATTCACTCTTTTGCAAACTGCGATACTCTCTATTGTCTAAAACTCCGTGATTAGCATCCATCGCATGAAATAGTTCATGAGCCAAATCAGTGGTTGCATTTACTTGACTACCCTTTCTAGTAAACAATTCAGCTCCATTCGGATTCCAATAAACTACTCCTCCAGATCCTACAATTTGATTGGGTAACGCATTCTCGTTGTTTAGCGCAAATGCACCTCTAGTATCAAACTGCTTGAATGAAGACTCCTGAGATTTCGTTATTTTGAAAGTAAAGTCAGAATATTGTAAATCATCAATAAGTACTTTTCCGGTTTCTGTCTGATATATTTGATTCAATGATATATATGCAGAAAAAGAAAAATCATCCAAATCATTAATATCTACAACATTACCCAACATGTCAAAAAGTGCCCCGTTAATAAACTGATATTCGTTAATAAACAAAAATAGTCCATATTTGTCTGAGAAGATAATCGGACTTCCCGCGCAATACATATACGGGGTTAGCGGATAGTACTTTTCCGCCATCGGATCCTGACTGATCCACATCGCCGTGCCGGGAGAGTAAAGTCTGGCCCCGAAGTCCAGGTACTTGTCGGCGCCGCTTGAGAGAGCCCCCAGTGCCGTGCCGGATATCTCCTTGCCGCCAAAGCGGTACCGTTTGTCAGGAGTACTGGTACTGCTAGAGGACCAACTGCGAGTAACTGAGCCATACGGATAATAATCGTAGCGCTGACGGATGTTTCCAGATCCGTCTTTCACAACCCGCACGCTACCCAGATGGTCTGTTACATAATACAGCACCTTGTCCGTTCCGCTACCGGGAAGCAGACGCCCGCCGTCCCAGGCGGCACTCTCCAACGAGATGGTTCCTAACGTCTGGTTGAAGACCATGTCTCCAAGATACAGCCTCGTGGCACTGCCATCACTCACCTGCACCAACGTTCCATCGGCCAGGTAAGAGCGCTGGATGCCTGCCGTTCCGGAACTGATAGCCCTTGGCATATCCAATACGTTCCAGGCCATGGTGGTACTGCCCATAGGATCTGACGTCACATTCCCGTGCGAGTCATAAGACCATCCCGTCCGCTTGGGGCCGGAATAGGAGAAGGACAAGGACTCTGATGGCGTGGTCCCGGAGGATGCATCATATCGGTTCAGCGTAAGCAGGTTACCGCTCCGGTCGTAGGTAATGCTCTGCTCCGTAAGGGTGTTCACTGAAGACGTGGAAGTGTCAATATACCGTAGGCTTCCTGTCAGACGTCCCGCCTTATCATAGGAGTATGCGTAGGTCTCCGCCGTGGTGGCGCCGTCCGCAGAGGAACCCTTCTGCTGCTGTGTCCATTCGGTAATGAGCCCGGTCTTGCCCGGCAGAGCATCGGTGGCGGTACGGGAAGGTGACTGATAGCGTAACGTCTCCTCCCAGGAGGTGGAATTGGATGTCGTCAGCCAATCCTGCAGGGTATAGCCGAGGGTCGTCTTCTCCAGGTCATTCGCTCGGTTTATCACATTGAGTTGCTGCCGAAGACCATAGGAATACGTCTGGGATGCCGCCGACCCGCCGTCCAGGCTGGCCGAAACGGAGGCTTGTCTCAGGCGTCCGTCATAAGTGTACGTGCGGTCCAAGGTGTGTTCCGTCTGCCCGCTGGCTGGTACTATCCGCTGCCGCTGCGTGAGAAGGTTCCCAGCAAAGCCATAGCTGGATGAGATACGGGTCGTGCCTCCTGTCGCGTCAGTCTGGGCCACCTGGCGGACATTGCCCTTGGCATCATAGTAGAATGCCCGGTCGGTTTTGGCGGAAGTGTTGGATGTGGTCAGGGCCGAAGGCGCCACGTTGCCGGGAAGAAGTGTAATTCGTTCTGCCGTCGGAAGACCTCTCGTTCGGGTGTCTTTGTCCGAGGTACTCACATACCCGCTTTCGGCAGCGAAGGCCGGCGCCCAGGAGGGGTAACTGTCATAGGCGTATTCGGCCAGCGTGACGGCGGTGTTGTTCCCGTACTGGTACGTGCTCTGCGTCGGACGGTTGAAAGCATCATACACTGTTTCATACACTTCCACCGCATTCCCATCTGCCGCAGTGCGGGTTCTGGTCAACGGCAAATCGGCGCCATTGTACGTATAGGTCTCAGCTGCCTGCCCTGGGAGCTGCTTACGGATAACCCTGTCCCGTCCATCGTATTCATACGTATAGCAGTTGACAGCCGAGAACCCACTGGTGCTGCTTGACAGAAGGGCGGCCTGGTCCGGCGGCACCACGCATAGCACATGCCCGATGGCGTCCTTGATGTAGTAGGTGTCGGCATAGGTGCTGTTGGCATCCAGTTTTACCCTTTCCAGTACAGGCGTTCCGTACTCGTCGGTTAAGGACATCGTCTGGGATCCGTCGGGGCCGGAAGAGGTGGTAACTATAAACCGACCTTGAGGATAATACCCGCTGGCAGTCAGCGTGTTATTGCTTTGGTCATAGGAAAGGTTTAGTATGGTGTTTGACGCTGAACTTGAAGTGGAAACGGACGTTGTTTCCGTGAAGCCGGGCAAGGAACTGGCGATGATTCTTCCTCTAACCGAAGTTTCATAAGTATTCTCCGTGTACGCCTTTACGCCGCTTCCATAGAACGACTGTTGGGCCGAAAGGGCATTGCTGCGGTAGCTGCCAGCCGTGGCTGAGGTCTGGTCTGGGTACGGGACATACATACGTGCATCCTCCCGGTCAAGGAAGTCCGGCGCGAAGGGCGTAATGAGGTCTTTATTCTCAATAGACGCTGCTACGGCCACAGTTTGTAATGTGCGGCCTAGACCATCAAAGTAGGCAATATCCTTCACTCCTGCCGTAGAAATGGATGTCCCGGCTACGGTATGCGTGATGGAGGTAATGCTGTTTGGCGAGCCGCCTGATCCAACCGTTAGGTCGTATATGTAACTATTAATCAGTTTGTCGTTCTCATCCTTTACATTTGCGAGTCGGCCGACGCCATCGTAACTATACCGCGTAATCCATCCTGACACATCGGAGGTGGACGTCATACCAAACGGAGAACCATAATGGTACCAACTAACCTGACGAGAGAAGTCTCCGCTGACCTCCAAACTCGTTCGTATGTTTGAGAGTTGTTGTTCTGTGGGTGCGCCTATTGCTAAGTTGTTCCAGGTAGTTGTTCCTATCACGTTTCTTATATGGGATAAAGAGTCTCCTTTCACCTCCAGGACTGGCCACTTGCCTCGGAATCCCCATAAATAGGTTCTGATGGGTTCCCCCTCTTTCCTGATCTCCAGTGGATTGCCCCAACGGTCATAGGCCCGGTACTGAACACCCGGTCCGACGATGGATGCGGCATTGTCTCCAGGATTCTTACGATATAGATTCACTTGTGAGGGCCGTAGCATCGTGAGGGCTGTGCTGTCTATGGCTGTGAAATTGCCCCAGATGACTTCCTGCATTGCTAAAGCAACATCGGTCGTTCCTTGGACGATACTCCGTGTTATTCGAACAGGGTTCTTATATCCTCTGCTTACCAGCGCCGCTGCCCAGGTGATAGTTGCAGAAAGATCTGACGGATAGACATATCTTATTTGAAAGGATTTGCTGATGTTTCCGTCAAAGACAAGCGTTTCCGATGTTGGGGATAGAACGGCGGCGGAAGAAGGAAATCCCGAAGAACCATAGGCATAGGTGGTAACCACGCTGTGTGAAGAACTGTCGTCTAACCATTCGGTTTCCGTGCGCCGGGTAAGACGGTGCCACACCCTTCTGTGGACCGTTTCGGCTTGGTAAAAATCGTCGGTATGATGAATGTCCGCCATACAATACTCGTCGCCAGCGTCAATGAGTTTGCGGAACTGGTAGCCTGTGAGGAAAAGTTCTGTGGAAGATGCATATTCATTGTCGGTTTGCGAAACAAGTATCTCGCTGTTTCCTACAGTCTTATAGCGTCTAATATGGATGGGGAAAGACAACTGAGGAAAATCCTCGGGAACATAAAAGGAAGAAGGTGTGCTCAGGTACGTGGATGTTTGATAGTTATTATATGGGACATACTGAGGCAGGCGCTGATAAAAATGGTATGAATGGAGATTCTGGCTGTTGTTTGCATTATCGTGCGTGTCCATCTGGTATTGTGTCGGCAACGTCCCCCAACTCTGGGTATGTTCGGCATTGGATACTGCATAATCATAATCCGTACGGGTAGATCCAGTGCTTCCAAAAGGGGCGCTGATGCGTTCAGTTACTGTGCCATAGCAGATACGTGCTCCTTCCAAGGGAATCCCAGACAGTATGCTTTGGTCGCTGAATGCGACGATGGCGGTACGGGGAATGGGGTTGGACGTGCCGCACCACCAGGGATTCCCATCCACGAGATCCTCGCGGAATATCTCCGACGCTGATGTAAACGCTTGACGGCTGAATGCGACTAGCGGAACGGTAATACTTGGAGAGGAATAAGAAAACTCCCTCTGACGGACTGTCATCTCTGAGCCTGAAGACAAATCGTAGGTGATGATTCGTTTGATGCGATGACCAATTCCAATGGTGCTAAACAGGGTTCCAGGGATGGTGTTGCTGATGCTGTTTCCTTCATAGACAAATTTCGTTTTAGACCCGGAAGCCGTTGTGATTGTCTCCAAAGACAGCGCGGATGCATAGTAGCTGTTGTATCCTCGATCGGCCACTGGCTCATAAAGAGGAGCGTAACTGTCATATAAGCGGAGGAATGATGTCCCGCTGCTGTTAGAGGCTCCGTTGTAATAGCCAAATAGGTCCTTGGACGTTGCTACCATATTGGTGCTCTCATTAATGTATGACAGGGTGTACGATTCAACTGCAGCGCTATTATAGCCTGTTATTGTTACTGTCCGTAGCAAATTACGGGAGTCATTTGTGGAAACATATGTAAAGGCACAATTGCGAATGGACGTAAGGTTGGCTGGAACCGGAGACTGTGGCTTAACTTGTATATATGTCAGTAGCTTAGGATAGGAGTGCCGCCTATTGCTATTGCTGGGTATTGGGTTATTACTATAACCGAACTCTACCTTTCCTCCGGCGTAAGTGATTGACTTGAGATATTGAGGTTCCCAGCAGCACTCGGCATCAATCTCTCCGGTGCACTCTTCAACGTCCGTATGACCCGACACAGTGTCCCACTGGTAGGAACCCTGAGATACATAGTTGTAAGTAAAGGTGTAGGTGCGCGTCTCGTTTGTATGAAGCGTGAATAATGGGGTAAAAGTCTGGTAGGAGAAATCTATCTTGTCTGTTCCATCCATAGATTCAATGCGGGTGAGGTACCACGCCGTGATGGGAACGGTTGACTGGGGTGCATAGTTAGGGTTTCCGGAACCGGGGAAAGGCTCGGGGACAGATAACCAACGACTGGTTTCTTCCTGCTCTGTAAAATAGAACTTGGTTCCGTCGGAAGAGGTGATGGTAAACCCTAATCCGCTAACCTGTATGTCCAGCTCCGTGGCTGTCGTGGAAATGATGGACGCGGGATTAGTTGTCCAATCAATATAGAAACTGCCCCTTTGGCCACAAAAGCTATAAGAATAACGGTCAGCCGATGAATCCCGCTCTCCTTTGGAAACTTGTTCCATATATTGCTCGTCCAGAAGCGGGTTGACAGGATGGGGGTATGACCAGCCGTAGATGTCCGTGTCATCCATGGCGTTAACGCTCCGGGTTATGACCCCACCCGCTTCCAGCGTCCAGTTCAAGCCAACCGGACCGGAAACATCATCGACCCGCACCCCGCCTGAATCATATGACAGATAGATGGGCAACGACAGGCTACGTGATTTTATTTCATACAATGGTATGCTGACTTCGGTCTGTCCTAAGCAGTAGGAAACCGGGTAGTCCGCATATCGGGTTGCTTGCGCTGCTGCCGGGGCAGGCTTAACCATATTCACTTCCGTAGGCGAGAAAGTGACATCGATGACAGTGGAATACCGTGAAGGCTCCGACGGAGCATACCACGGATCCTTGTTTGCCTTACGCAAAGGATGCTTCTCCTTTTCTGACTGGGCATAACTACTAGTGCAGCAAAGGATACCGGAAACGAGAAGTAGTAATAGGCGGAAGTGTCTCATGGTCAGTGGCGTTTGGCCAAATTTAGGGATTATTCAGCAAAACACAAAGGATTTGGTGTGCAAAACGGGGTCTATATGCTCACCGGGAAGACAAATCACGGGCTTGGTGAGCAAATAACGCCCTCTATGCTCACGGAGGCGGTTTCGGTGGTGAAGGGACAGGGGTGTCCGGGGGGCATCGGCCATATTATTAGCCCCCGGTACCCCTGGCCCCTCACAAACCAACCATGTCCCTAGAGATACACCAAAGAAGAGAGCTGGTCGGGGGCGAAGAGCCTTTCGGCCATTTTTTGTAAGTCGGCGGGGGTGATGGCTTCCAGCTTGGCGCGGGTCTCGGTGGGGGAGAGGACGGTTCCCCAGGAGAGCATGCTCTTGCCCATGGAGAGGCACTGGGCTTCTCCGGCCTCGGAGCTGATGGCCAGCTGACCCAGGAGCTGTTTGCGGTAGGCCTTGACCTGGCGGTCCGTGAAGGGGACTTCCCGCAGACGCCTGAGAATCTTGTCAATGGCGCTCAGGCACTGGTCCAGGTTGGGTCGGTCGCAGCCAAAGGTGATGGCCAGGATGCCGGTGTCGGCGTACTGGGTGTAGGAGCATTCGATGCCGTAGACCCAGCCGTGCTTTTCTCTCAGTTCTGCGTTCAGGAGCGAGTTGGAGGCAGGGCCGCCCAGGATGTTGGCCAGCATGGCGCAGACCAGTCGGTCCGGCATTTCGTACAGGGAGGGCGCCTTGCACCCCACCACGGCGTTCACCTCGTGGTGCCGCTTATCTACTACTTTGTGGAAAGACATGGTCTATGAGTTTTAAAACGCGCTTTTCCAGCTGCTTTTCGGGGATATCGGCCACTACCGTGAATACCATCTTTTCCGGAATGAACTTCTGGGCCACAAACTGGCGCAGCATTTCCGGCGTAATCTTCTTCACCGAGGCCCGCGTTCCCAGGATGGGGCGGTCCAGCGTGCTTCCTTCAAAGAGGAGGCTCTCAAAGCGGTCGTAGACGTCTTCGGCAGGGTTGTCCTTGTAGGAGATGATCTCGTCCAAAACTACGCCTCTCTCGGTCTCTATTTCGCGGTCCGGGAAGGTGGATTCGGTGGCCAGTTCAAAGAGCAGCCGGGCGGCCTTGGGAAGGTCTTCCTTGAGCACGGTGGCGTGCAACACGATCTCTTCCTTGGTGGTGTAGGCGTTGAGTTCCCCGCCCAGGCGCTCCAGATAGGAGGAGATGACGGAAGCGCTCTTGCGGCGGGTGCCCCGGAAGAGGGTATGCTCTACAAAATGGGCGATACCGGCGGGAAAGGGGGCTTCGTCCCGGGTGCCGGCGCCTATGGTGAGGGCACAATACGCCACGGAGCGTCCGCTCTGGCGTACGGCGTAGCGGAGTCCTTGGGGGGAAGTGCCGGTAATCATTTGCCCAGGGATTTGAGTTCGGAGGGAAGGAAGCCCTCGCTCTTCTTGTCCGTGATCTTGTGGCGTTTCAGGTAGCAGAGGCGGTGCGTATCGGCCTCAAAGAAAAGCTTGTAGCAGATGGAACCCTGCCCCGGGAGGAGGGGCGCAATCACGTAGCCCACCAGGGCATCCGAGGTGCCACGCAGAAATACTTCATCGGCCTCCTGGGCCTCTACCAGGTGCAGGCGCGGGTTCTCCTTGAGCTTCTCCAGGTCTTTGTTGCTGCAGGCCGATGACAGGTCTCCCCGGGCGATATAGATTTCCTTGCCTTCGGCGGTTTTTTTGAAACCGTCGTTGAACCAGGTGCTCATCTTGTAGGCCACGGCCTCTGACTTCATGGCTTCCAGGGTGTAGTCCTGGATGGCCTGGACCAGGGCTCCCAGGTAGACCAGGTCCCTCTGGGTGCTTCCCATGGCGGCGCAGATGGGGAGGCTCACCACCTCGTGCATTTCTCCGATGCCCTTGGCTGCCTCGGCCCCGCCTTTCACCAGGGTCAGCAGGGTGATGCCGGGCTCTTCCTCTCCTTTGAAACGGCTTTCTACGGGGACGAGGAAGTAGTATTTGTCACTGGTCTTGAGCTTCTCAAACTGCTCCAGGGAGCAGAACTCGAACGTGGTAGCCGTCCAGACGTTGATGACTTCCTGCCGGAGGGCGGCCGAAAGGACTTCGTTCTCGCTCAGGACTACCCGGGTCATTTTGTCCGGGAAATCCAGCAGGCGGTGTTTGCGCGTGCTCACCTGGCCTTGGGCCAGCAGGGGCAGGCCGATGACAAGGGTCAGGAGACTGAGTATAATCTTTTTCATTGGGCAATGAATGCGTAAGTAATGGTTCCCATCTGTCTCGCCGGAGCGGTCTCAGATACGGAAAATTTGGACAGGCGGGCGGCCCGGATGGCGTAATTGCGCAGGCAGCCGTCGTTGGTGGAGAACTCTTCGTTGACCTTGGCGTTCACCACGTCTCCGCGGTTGTTGACGGCAATCACCACCGTGACTTCTCCGGCTCCGTAGCAGCGGTAGGCCGGAATGGGAAGGTGGGTGGCCTTGCGTCCGTCCAGGCTCCAGGAGAGCACGGAGGGGCCGCTGTAGGGCTTGACTTTGGGCTCTTCCTGCTTGGGCTTCACGGGGTCTGCCGCGGCGGCAAAGGCTTCCGGGTCTTCCACTTGTCGGTTCTGTCCGTCCTTCAAGTCCAGTGCCAGGCGTTCGGCCTCTTTGTAGAGTTCGTCGGCATTGGTGCCGCGGTCGTCTTTGAGGGCCGACCGGTCCACGGTCACGTTGCGGATGGGAATGGCTTCGGCGGCGGCAATGAGCTCTTCCAGTTTTTCGGCCGTCATTTCCTCCAGGCGGGCTTGTTCTTCCCTTCTCTCCTTCTCTTCCTGCTGCGTGAAGTCCAGCACAAAGCTGTTCTCCCGCTGGATTTCCTGGCCGATCCGGATCACAAGCAATACGATAATCACCGCGAGATGGACACTCACGGTGATGTATATTCCTGCTTTCTGATCCGGGGTTAATTTCATTTCTTGTGTTTGGCCTTTTTCTTCTTTTGGCTCAGGGCCTTTTCTACCGTATTGGTAATGATGTCAATGGCTACCTGGTTGTGGCCGCCCTGCGGGACAATGACGTCTGCGTAGCGCTTGGATGGCTCAATGAACTGCAGGTGCATGGGCTTGACCGTATTGCAGTAGTGCTCGATGGCCGTTTCAATGGTGCGGCCTCGCTCGGCTATGTCTCTTACGATGATGCGCATCAGGCGGTCGTCTCCGTCGGCGTCCACGAAGATCTTGATGTTCATCTGGTCGCGGAGCTCCTTGCAGGTGAAGATGAGGATGCCTTCTACGATGACCACGTCGTCCGGTTCTACCGTGATGGTTTCGCTGGAGCGGGAACAGGTGATGTAGGAGTAGATGGGCTGCTCAATGGCTTTGCCGCTTTTGAGCTCGCGGATCTGCTGGCACATCAGTTTCCAGTCAATGGCGTCCGGGTGGTCAAAGTTGATGTTCTTGCGCTCCTCCTCGGGCACGTGGCTGGAATCTTTGTAATAGGAGTCCTGAGGGATTACCACTACACGACCCTGTAACTGATTCACGATGGCCTTTACCACCGTCGTTTTACCTGAACCGGAACCACCGGCAATACCGATTACGAGCATACTGACTGTTTAGAATAAAGCAAAGCAGAAATCAAAGAATAGTACCTTTTTCTCTAAAGTCCTCCCCTACGGTTAGGGGAGGATTTAGGAGGGGTGATCGTAGAAGCGGGTTAGAACGCGGAGTTCTAAAACTCCGCGTTTTTAGGTGTTCTCGGGAACGGGATCACGTCACGGATGTTGGACATGCCGGTGACAAAGAGCAGCAGGCGCTCGAAGCCCAGGCCGAATCCGCTGTGCGGAACGCTGCCGTAGCGACGGGTGTCAATATACCACTCCAGGTTCTTGCGGGACATGCCCAGCTCATCGATGCGGGCTTCCAGTTTTTCCAGGGAAGCTTCACGCTCCGAGCCTCCGATGATTTCTCCAATCTTGGGGAACAGGACGTCCATACCGCGGACGGTGCGGCCGTCTTCGTTCTGCTTCATATAGAAGGCCTTGATGTCCTTGGGGAAATCGATGAGGATAACGGGTTTTCCAAAATGCTTTTCTACCAGATAACGTTCGTGCTCGCTCTGGAAGTCCGTTCCCCAGTGTACCGGGTACTCGAACTTGACTCCGTCTGCGATGGCTTTTTCCAGGATCTCAACGGCTTCCGTGTAGGTAACCTTCTGGAAGGCGATGCCCAGTACGCTCTTCATGCGCTCGATGAGGCCGTCGTCGTACTTGTCGTTGAGGAACTGGAGGTCGTCCATGCAGTGATCCAGGGCCCACTGAACCAGGAACTTGACGAATTCTTCGGCCAGTTCCATGTTGTCGTTGATGTCGTAGAAGGCCATTTCCGGCTCAATCATCCAGAACTCTGCCAGGTGGCGGGGAGTGTTGGAGTTTTCTGCGCGGAAGGTGGGGCCGAAGGTGTAGATCTCACCTACGGCAGTGGCACCCAGCTCACCTTCCAGCTGACCGGAAACGGTGAGGGAGGTCTTCTTTCCAAAGAAGTCTTTGGAGAAGTCCACGTTGCCCTTCTTGTCCAGGGGGATGTTCTTGAGATCCAGGGTGGTTACCTGGAACATATCTCCGGCACCCTCTGCGTCACTTTCCGTGATGAGGGGGGTGTGGAGGTATACGAATCCCTTCTGGTTAAAGAAGGTGTGGATGGCGAAGGCCATCTGGTTGCGGATGCGGAGTACGGCACCAAAGGTGTTGGTTCTCAGGCGCATGTGAGCTACGCTGCGGAGGAACTCCAGGGTGGTGTCCTTCTTCTGGAGCGGGAAGCGCATGGGGTCGCATTCTCCCAGGACCTGGATGTCCGTGGCCTGGATTTCTACGGCCTGTCCGCTACCCATGGATTCCACCAGCTTCCCTCTTACGGAGAGGGAAGCGCCGGTGGTGATTCTCTTGAAGAGCTCTTCGTCAAAGAGTTCCGCGTTGGCTACGACCTGAATATTATTAATGGTAGAACCGTCGTTGAGGGCGATGAACTTAACCTGTTTGTTGCCCCTTTTGGTGCGGACCCAGCCTTTTGCCAGGACCTCGGCACCCGGCTGGGCGGCCAGGAGAGCCTTGATTTTGGTTCTTTTCAGAGTTTCCATACTTTGCTTTGCTACAATTATGCAAAGATACGATTCTTTTGCCAATTCGGCAACTACCGGGACGCCAGGAGAGCCAGATATTCGAATTTGTATGGAGACTTGAGTCTTAGGAAGGTGTTTTTGAGGTGATGCTTGAGGAGAGCTACATCCTGGGGCTTGGGGAGCTCCAGCAGATGCGCGATGAGCACGTTGTCCAGACCGGCGGCGGTGTAAGAGAAGGCATAGAAGTCATTGTCCGTGAGATTGATGTCCTCTGCCTTGAGCCGTTTGAGGACACCGTCCATCTCTTTGTCCAGTCTCTTCTGGAGTTCTCCGTAGCCATAGCTGGGGGCTCCCAGTTGTTTGTAGAACTCTCTTTTCCATCTCTGTCTTAAGTAATCGGGGTCCTGGAAGGGGATGGCGTTTTTCATGTCAACGTTTTGCCAGAACCATTCTGTCAGGAAGGCAGATGCAACGGAAAGTTCTTTCTTCATTCTGTTCTTCTGCTCTTTGCACTTGTCGTTCACGACCGTGCTCTTTTTTGGGGAGATTGCTTCGTTTTTCATATAGGTTATTAAAAGTGTTTTATCGTGTTAGTACCACTAACAGACACACTAATTTAATCCGTAGTATTGGGAATACAAAATAATAATACTACTTATTTCTAGTGGTCTATTTGCTTGCTAATCAACGAATTGTGTATAAGTTAAGTCGTTAAAACAGTATAATCTATTGATTATAAGGGTAATAGTTAGTTGGGGTTATTTTAAAAGTTATCAAAAAAAGCAGCCAAATCGGCTGCTTTTTTATCATATCATATGATGCTTGAGGATTAGTCCTGCGAAGGTTTTCTTGCAGCGTACATAATCTTCAGAGCAGAGCAGCGACGCAGCTCTTGCTTCACATCAGAGACAATACCCATGCGGACGTCCTGGTCTACACGGAGGTTCACGGTCATGAGGGACCGCTCTGCCTCTGACATGGCATCACGCTCGGCGGCGATGAAGTCGCGGATGTCGGCTACACTCTTGAAAGAATCGTTGAGCTGAATACGGGCATCGGTACCGAATTTAGCCTGGTACTGGAGAGTAGGGCTACCGATATTGATGTTTGCACTCAGGTCCTTGCGCTCGAGTTTGGCAACTTCAGATGCGACAGGCATGGTGACTTTCACCTTCTGCTCGGTTTCACGCATCTGGGTGGTTACCATGAAGAAGAACAGGAGCATGAACACGATATCGGACAGGGAGTTGGATGATGCCTGCGGGACTTCCTTCTTATTGCTGGAACTTCCAAATTTTGACATAATTCTTACCTCCTATTATTTTTTACCGGTATCCTTAGGTTCGGCCTCGGAGATGTTCTGAGGAACGACCTTCTTCACAAGCTCTTGCTCCTCCTCAGAGAGGCGGGAGAACTTCTTGCCGAAGTTGGCTCTGGAGAACTCGTCACGGAGTTCGTTCACGGCTTTCACCAGTTCGTTCTGGACGGCGATGTAGGCCTGGTAAGAGGTACCACGGTCGTTCTGCAGGGAGATAACGCCCTTGGACTTCATGTAGGTCTTTCCGTCCACCTCGAGGGGCTCCTTCTCAGGGAGAGTAGGATCGTTGGTGGGGTTGGTGAGGAACTCTTTGATTTTGTCTTTCAAGAGGGAGATATCCATGGCTTCGCTACCGGCAAACAGCTTATCGGCAGAGTTGATTCTGACGATGATGATGTTACGGCGATTCACCTTCTGGTCCTGGGCCTGCTTTTCGTCAGGGATAGGGGGAAGGCGGCGCTGCAGACCCGACTGATCACCCATGGTTGTAGTCATGAGGAAGTAGCACAGGAGCAGGAATGCAATATCTGCCGTGGAACCGATTGCTTCAAATTTTCTTCTTGCCATGGTTACCTTTACTTTTTGTTGCGGATGGTCATCAGGACTTCGCCACAGATGATGGACAGGATGGCTGCTCCACCAACGAGGTAGGCGAGGTTGAGGATGGTGTCGGTCATCTTAAGCTCGGTGGCGGTAGGCTGCGTGGCACCGGAATAGCCGATGGCGGGAGCGCCGGAAGCCAGCAGGTAGCAAATACCGAACAGGACGGCAGCTGCTACAACGGCAATACCGATTTTTACGAGACCTTTGGGATTGGTTTTGGCCGTGACGTACAGGCCCAGACCAACCACTGCCAAGACAGCGATACCCAGCACGATGTATGCCCAGTACAGCAGAGGGTCTACAGTACCGTTATCTGCGGCCACGGTGTCCGGATATCCCTTAATCATACCCCAGACCAGCACGCAGATACTCAAGCCCATGAGGACCCAGAGGATTATCTTGGTGATTTTAGCGTATTTCTGGTTTTCCATTTTATCTGGAATTAAAGGGGTTGATTATTTCTTGTTGTATTTTACCATGGTGTCCACGAAGCGGATGGAAGAGTCTTCCATATCGATGGACAGAGCGTCGATCTTTGCAATGATGTAGTTGTAGAAGATCTGGAGGATCATAGCTACGATAAGACCACCCACAGTGGTGATGAGGGCCACCTTCATACCGCCAGCCACAACGTTCGGGGAAATATCACCGGCAGCCTGGATAGCATCGAAGGCCTGGATCATACCGATAACGGTACCAAGGAATCCGAGGGACGGGGCGATGGAAATGAACAGACCAATCCAGCTGAGGCCGTTCTCCATGAGGCTCATCTGAACACCGCCGTAGGAAACGATGGTCTTTTCAACAACATCGATACCCTGGTCGGCGCGGAGGAGACCCTGGTAGAAGATGGAGGCCACGGGGCCACGCGTCTCACGGCAAACCTTCTTGGCTTCTTCGATACCACCCTTGGCCAGAGCAGCCTCAACATCCTCGAGGAGCTTGGTGGTGTTGGTCTTGGAGAAGGCCAGATAGAGGATACGCTCGATAGCGAGAGCCATACCAATGATCAGGCAGATGATGATCAGGGACATGAAGCCTGCACCACCTTCGATGAACTTGGTCTTGAGAGCCTGGTGGAGCGGAACTTCTTCACCGGAACCGGCGAACAGATCCACAACCTCTTCCTGCTCATCGGCGGGAGCGGATGCTTCCTGGGCGGAGACAATGCTTGCAGTGAAGGTCAGAAGACCGGCGACTGCCAAAAACATGAAAAACTTTTTCATAATCGTTTTTGTGTTGTTAGTTATAAGTTGAATTAGTTAAAAAATAATTTTTCCTATTTGGTCGTGCAATTTAGTAATAAAAAATGGAACGGCCAAAGATTATTTGCTTAATTCGCCACAAAGGTCCTTTTCCAGGAGGGTTTTTACCCGTTTGTTATCCTCGGTCCTACCCAGCAGGCAGAACAGTTTTCCCAGGGCGGCTTCGGTGGTGATATCGCCTCCGGAGAGCACTCCGGCCTGCTTGAGGCTGGCTCCGGTGGCGTAGAGGTCCATGTTCACCGTTCCGGACTGGCACTGGGTTACGTTGAGAATGATCTTGCCGCCCTCGCAGCCTTCCTTTAGAATGTCTATAAACCAATCCTTGGACAGGGCGTTGCCGGAGCCGTAGGTTTCCAGGATCACGGCGCGGGTGCCGGGATCCATAATCACCGAGCGCATTACCTGCGGTGTCATGCCGGGATGCACCTTGAGGATGGATACCCGTGTGTCCAGATGGCTCTGAACCCGCAGCTGGGCGTCCCAGTAGATGGGTTTGCGGATGAGGTCGGTGTTGTAACGGATGTTGATGCCGGCCTGGGCCAGGGGAGGACAGTTGGGGGAAGCAAAGGCGTTGAAGGCCTCGGCGCTGAACTTGGTGGAGCGGTTGCCCCGCAGGAGCTTGGAGTCAAAGAAGATGCAGACTTCCGGTACGCGGGCATGGCCGGTTTCGTCCTTGGCGGCGGCAATTTCCACGGCCGATATGAGGTTTTCCTTGCCGTCGGTGCGGGGGACGCCGATGGGAAGCTGGCTTCCGGTGAACACCACGGGCTTGGTGAGTCCCTCCAGCATGAAACTGAGCGTGGAGGCACTGTAGGCCATGGTGTCGGTGCCGTGCAGGATCACAAAACCGTCGTAGTCGTCGTAGCGGTCGCGGATGAGTTCAGCCAGGGAGACCCAGAGGGAAGGCTCCACGTCGGAGGAGTCGATGAGAGGGTCAAAGGTATAGGAATCCAGCCGGACGGCGAACTTGTTGAGCTCGGGAACTTCTTCTTTGATCTGACTGAAGTCAAAGGGCTTGAGGGTGCCGTCGGTGGGATCTTCCTTCATACCGATGGTGCCGCCGGTGTAAATGATAAGTACGGACGAATTCATATCTGGAATAAAGTTTCTGCGTTATGGGTGGTTATGCGGGCTGTCTCCTGGATGGACAGGCCTTTGACCTGGGCCACTTTTTCTGCGACGAGGGGAAGGTAGGCGCTTTCGTTGCGACGGCCCCGGTAGGGGACCGGAGCCAGGTAGGGCGCATCGGTTTCCAGAAGGATCTTCTCTACGGGAATGCGCTCCAGCGTCCGGGCCAGCGAGGCGTTTTTGAAGGTGACCACGCCGCCGATGCCCACGGAGAAGTCTCCGTACCGGTTGGCCCGCTCGTAAATCTCGTAGCTGGCGGTGAAGCAGTGCAGGTTTCCCCGCAGGTGCAGGTGGGCGCAATCGGCCAGGATGGTGAAAAAGTCTTCCCAGGCATCCCGGAGGTGGATATTGACCGGAAGGTTCATCCGGGCCGCCATCTCCAGCTGGATCCGCAGCACTTCCTTCTGCTCCTTCACGAACTCCAGCCCTTCATGATAGTCCAGGCCGATTTCGCCAATCGCGACGATGCCCTTATCCTTATAGGGCTCCAGGGCATCCAGTTCCTCCTTCCAGTTCTCCTTGACGGAGCCCGGGTAGAGGCCCAGCATCTGGAAGATGACGCCCGGGTACCGGCTGCCGATGGCCCACATGTCCGGCCGCTCGTGGCTGTCCACATCGGCCTGGATCATCTTCTCCACACCGGCATCCAGCGCCCTCCGGACCGCCGCATCGGCGTCCGTGAGCAACCACTCGTCGTAAAAGTGCGTATGCGTATCTACATACATAAATACAAAGGTACGCAAAAAAACGACATCTTGGGCCAGGTCCGATTTTATGGCCGGGACCGCGCCCGCACTTTCTGCCCCGCAAGCTCTGAGAGGCCGAAACAACGGGCCAGGTCCCCCCACCTAAAATGGGACCGCGCCCGCGTTAGACGGTGAGGGAGCAGCGGCCCAGCAGGTCGGTGGTGATGAGGCCGTCGGCTTCCAGGGAACCGATGGCGGCCAGGATTTCGGGATAGGGCCGATGCAGCCGGGCCGACAGTTCTTCGGCCGAGATGCCCCTTTCGGCCTGGATGGCCAGTCCGATGGCCACCAGGGGGGAACCGGGGCCGTAGAGCCGGGTGAGGCGGGCTTGGAGGACCACCTCGGGGGGATCACCGGCCTGGTACGTGACCCAGGAGCCGCCCTGGCCACGGTGTTGGTGCGGCCCGCCCAGCCCCAGGGCGTCCACCAGCTGTTCCGGCGAGGTGACGATATGGGCCATCTGGGCTTCAATCAGCGAATTGCAACCGGCACTGCGGACATCGTCCAGCCGGCCCGGAACGGCGTACAGCTCCCGGCCGTAGTCGTTGGCATAGCGGGCGGTCATGAGCGAGCCGCCTTTGGTCTTGGACTCCACCACCACGACGGCCCGGGCCAGACCGGCGATGATGCGGTTGCGGCGGATGAAGTTCCAGGCCAGGGACGCGGTATGCATGGGGTAGTCGGTAAGCAGTGCGCAGCCCGGACTCCGGACGATATCCATGGCTAACTTCTCGTGCTGGCGGGGATAGATCTCTTCAATTCCCGTAGCCATCACGCCAATGGTGGGCAGGCCGCAATTCAGGGCCGTTTGGTGCGAGATTCCGTCAATTCCCAGGGCCAGTCCGCTCACAATGGTGGGCTGCACATGGGCTTGGGCCAGCCCTTGTACCAGCTTCTGGCACCAGGCCCGGCCGTAAGGACTCAGGTCACGTGTGCCCACAAAGGCCACCATGGGCCGAAGGGTAAAGATTTCGGCCGGAGAAGTGCTCCCGTTGAGGTAGATCCCCAGCGGCGGGTCGGGCAGGTCCCGCAGCGGTGGCGGATAGTCTTCGTCAAACAGGGAGAGAAAGCGGAAGCCGCCTTTGCGGACGTTTTCCAGTTCGCGAACCGCCCAGTCCAGCTGCGAGCGGTCCAGCTTCTCCTCAAACAGGGCCAGGGCGCTGCCCGCCGCTTCCACCTGCGAGAAGATTTGTTTGGGGTGGTCCCCAAACAGCTTGTTCAGGGCACAAGCCGCCACGGTTTCGTCGTATGTACTCATGCCCGCAAGATAGGGCACAAAAACGAAAAACAACACAATCGTAAAAAAAATTGTGTTGTTTCAGACGGTATTTTGTGTGTTTCTTACGATTTTTACACAATTAAAAGTGCGTCTCCGTAGGGTCCGAAACGGTAGCCTTCCTTCAAAGCTTCCTCGTAAGCGGCCATCACTCCCTTGTATCCGCCAAAGGCAGCCACGCTCATGAGCATGGTGCTCTGCGGCAGGTGGAAGTTGGACACGATGGCATCCGGAACGGAGTAGTCGTAAGGCGGGAAAATGAACTTGTTGGTCCATCCGTCAAAGGCGTTGACCTCGTGCGTGGTGGTTACGTAGGTCTCCAGGCCGCGCATCACGGTGGCACCCACGGCCACTACCTTCTTGCCGGAACGCTTGGCCTTGTTGATGACGGCGGCGGCTTCCTCGGTGATGATGAGGCGCTCGGAATCCATGCGGTGCTTGGAGAGGTCTTCCACATCGACGGTGCGGAAATGGCCGATACCCATATGAACGGTGATGAAGGTCTTCTCGATATCCTTCAGGATCATGCGGTTGAAGAGCTCGCGGCTGAAGTGCAGACCGGCGGCGGGGGCGCTTACGGCACCCTCGTGGGCGGCAAAGATGGTCTGGTAGTTCTCCACATCCTCGGGGGAGGTCTTCTCCTTCACCCATTCGGGAACGTAGGGCTCACCCAGGCCGAAGAGGGTTTCCTTGAAATCCTCGTAGGTGCCGTCAAACCGGAAGCGCAGGGTGCGTCCGCGGGAGGTGGTGTTGTCGATAACCTCGGCCACCAGGGACTCGTCTTCTCCAAAATAGAGCTTGTTGCCGATGCGGATTTTACGGGCGGGATCCACAATCACATCCCACAGGCGCTGCTCGCGGTTGAGTTCGCGGAGCAGGAGGACCATGATATCGGCCCCGGTCTTTTCCTTTTTACCATACAGACGGGCGGGGAAAACCTTGGTATCGTTGAGCACAAAGGTGTCTCCTTTGCCAAAGTAATCGATGATGTCCTTGAAAATGCGGTGCTCGATAACGCCCGTGTCCTTGTGGAGGACCATCAGACGGGCTTCGTCACGCCAGCGGGGAGGTTCCTGGGCAATGCGGTCTGCCGGAAGATCAAAGTTGAATTGTGAAAGTTTCATTACACGCCGTAATATTGATACTCTTTATATACGCCCTTTATTGTATAAAAGTTTCACCGAAGTGACGAAAAAGTCCCTCCCCCGAGGGGAGGGGTTTCGGG
>R24__coassemble_1032_pt1 | contig 16319 bp, 15 predicted proteins | sample R24__metabat2_high_PE_033 | metagenome-assembled genome bin R24
TGATTCATAAGAGTTGGGTCTTATGAGTCAACTTTTTTCAGGGAAAGACACTTTTTATCTGTACCTGCAACGGTACCTGCAGGGGGACCTGCTACGCTAGAAGACCAAAAGGAAAAGGCCGGCGGCCAGACAGGCGCCTACCAGGGGGCCGGCGACCGGCACCCAGCTGTAGTTCCAGCCGCTGTCACGCTTGCCGGCAATGGGCAGGATGGCGTGGGCGCAGCGGGGGCTGAGGTCACGGGCCGGGTTCATGGCATAGCCCGTGGTTCCGCCCAGGGACATACCCAGGGCCATGATGAGGCAAGTGACCGGCAGGGAGCCCAGGGCACCCGAAGAAGCCATTACGGAACCTACCTGGAAGGCATTTCCTTCATGGCCGATGGCCAAAATCACAAACACCAGCAGGCAGGTGGCAATGACCTCGCAGAGGAAGTTGCGCCAGGGATTCCAGATGGCCGGCATGGTGCAGAAAGTGCCCAGCATGGTGTCGGGCTGATCGGCCGTAGCTTTATAGTGGTCTTTGTAGAAGATCCAAACCAGCACGGCGCCCACAAAACCGCCCAGCATCTGGGCCACACAGTAACCCAGCACCAGGTTCCAGGAGAACTTGCCGGCAATGGCCAGACCCAGCGTAACGGCCGGGTTCAGGTGCGCACCGGAGACGGGACCGGCGATGAGCACGCCCATCATCACGGCAAAACCCCAGGCCAGGGCAATGACCACCCAGCCGCCCCCTTGGGCTTTGGATTTATTGAGGGAACAGGCGGCACATACGCCGTCACCCAGCAGTACCAGCACCAGAGTGCCTAAAAACTCAAATACGTAAGGATTCATAGTTTATTTGTTAATGGTACGGTTAATCGCATCGGCCCAACCGGCTTTGGCGGCGGACATGTCGGCAGAGGAGGGCTTGAAGCAGCGCTCTACCTGCCACTGGGCCTTGATCTCTTCCAGCGAGCTCCAGTAGCCTACGGCCAGGCCGGCCAGGTAGCAGGCGCCCATGGCGGTGGTTTCCGTTACCACGGGACGGACTACGGAGGCACCCAGGATATCGGCCTGGAACTGCATCATGAGGTTGTTGCGGGAGGCTCCGCCGTCTACCTTGAGCTCTGCCAGGGGCACGCCGGCGTCCTTCTCCATGGCCCTTACGATGTCCATGGTCTGGAAAGCGATGCCTTCCAGGGCGGCGCGGGCAATATGGGCTGCCGTGGTACCGCGGGTAATGCCGCAGATAACACCGTGGGCATACTGGTCCCAATACGGGGCGCCCATGCCGGTAAGGGCCGGCACAAAGTACACGCCGCCGTTATCCGGAACGGTGGAAGCCAGGGCTTCAATCTCGGAAGAAGAGCGGATAACGCCCAGACCGTCGCGAAGCCACTGCACCACGGATCCGCCCACGAAGATGGAACCTTCCAGGGCATAGTTCACGGTGTCCCCTATCTTCCAGGCAATGGTGGTGAGCAGGTTGTTCTTGGACAGGATGGGCTTGGTGCCGGTGTTCATCAGGAGGAAGCAGCCGGTGCCGTAGGTATTCTTCACCGAACCGGGATCCGTACACATCTGGCCGAAGAGAGCCGCCTGCTGGTCACCGGCGATGCCGGCGATGGGCACCTCATGGGCAAAGAGGGTGGTCTTGGTATGGCCATAGACTTCCGAGGAAGACTTGACGGCCGGCATCATGGAAGCCGGAATGCCAAAGAGATCCATCAGTTCCTGGTCCCACTGCAGGGTGTTGATGTTGAACAGCATGGTACGGGAGGCATTGGTCACGTCCGTGACGTGCACCTCTCCGCGGGTGAGCTGCCACACCAGCCAGCTGTCTACGGTACCAAAGCGCAGTTTGCCGGCTTGGGCCTTTTCCCGCGCGCCGGGCACGTTGTCCAGGATCCATTTGATCTTGGTGCCGGAGAAATAGGCGTCAATGATGAGGCCGGTCTTCTCCCGGATCTTGTCCACCAGCCCCTGCTCCTTGAGGGAATCGCAGAAGGCCGATGTACGGCGATCCTGCCAGACGATGGCGTTGTACACGGGAGTGCCCGTCTCTGCATCCCACACCAGCGTAGTTTCGCGCTGGTTGGTGATGCCAATGGCGGCGAGGTCTCTTCCGCTCACACCCATGCGGGTGATGGCTTCGGCAATCACGGCCGCCTCGGACGACCAGATTTCCATGGGGTTGTGCTCCACCCAGCCGGGCTGGGGGAAGTACTGCGTAAACTCTTGCTGGGCCACCGAGCAGATGTTGCCGTCGTGGTCAAAAACAATGGCTCTGGACGAGCTTGTGCCTTGGTCCAGAGCCAGAATGTACTGTTTAGTCATAGATACTTCCGTCTTCAATCATGTTATGAACAGTCTTCAGGAAATTCTCCACCCGGCGGGTGTATTCCTCAGGATACTTGGCATAAGCGTTGGCATGGACGGCGCCCGGGGCCACCCACATCTCCTTGTAGCCATGCGTTTTGGCATCGTAGTTTTTCTGAAGGTCCGAGAAGGGGACAAAATCGTCCGCGTCTCCGTGGATGAAGAGCATGGGCTTGGTGCAGCGGGCCAGCGCCTTGGAACAGTCTGCCTCACTGAAATACCAGCCAAACTCGCGGTGGGTCACAATGCTGGCGCTGTTGAGCAGATCCAAAGGAATGGGCCCCATATCCTTGAGGTTCTTGGTAAACTCGCCTCTTACGCTGTTGTAACCGCAGTCTTCAATGAAGCAGCGCACGTAATCCGGCAACGGCTCACCGCTGGTGAACATGACCGTGGCGGCACCCATGGAGACTCCGTGCAGCAGCATGAAGTCGTTGGGGAATACGCTGTAGGCCACGTTGATCCAGTTCAGGATATCATAGCGGTCCAGCCAGCCCATATGGATGGAGTCACCCTCCGAATAGCCATGGAACTGGAGGTCCGGCATGAGGATGTTGTAATTGAGCTGTTCCCGGTACATCCGGCCCAGGTACAGAAAAACCAGGTGGTTGTCTCCGTAGCCATGCACAATGATGGCGGTACCCTTGGCTTCCTCGGGCTTGGCAGCCGGAGCATAGACCGCATGCACGCGGTAGTTGTTGTAGCCCACCACAAAGGTGTCTTTCATGATGCCCTGGGCCTTGAGGTTGTCGTACCACTGGGTACTGCCGGGCAGGAGAGAATCGGCCTTGTGACGGGTTCGCTCGATATCATCCACGCCGTGCACCTTGGGGGTAAGGGCATAATGGGCCATATACTTACCGCCCAGGCACGAGCTCATCAGCAAGGCCGAAAGGGCAAGAGCCAGAACGGGAGTAAGCTTTTTCATTAGAAGATGTAGTTTAGACCCACATTGATACCCAGACCGGCACCGTCGTTGTTCTTCCAGCCAAACTTCTGGCCGTCGAAGAAGATCTTTCCAAATTCAAAGTTGACGTTGAAGTTCTGGTTCATGATAACATGAAGGCCGATACCGGCGCCCATGTGGAGCTTCTGCTTCTGATCCTGGTAGAAGTCGCTGGCTACATACTGCTTAAAGCTGTTGTCAATCTTTCCGGTGATTGTGTTCACCACCGTATTGTCGGCAGCAAAGCCGGCGAAGTCGGCCGTAGCGGGCTTGTAAGGCTTGAAAATCATACCCATATCAAAGAACGGGTTGGTGGCCAGGATGAAGTTCTGGTTAAAGAGCACAAAGCGGGCAAAATTCCAGCGCAGCTCCAGGTTGGTCCAGCCAAAGCTCTCTCCCTGCAGGCGGTTGAACAGCGAACCGCGGATGGTAGTGGCAGAACCCAGGCCTTCCGGGCAAAGCTGCTTGAAGTTGATGACCTGGAGGGTCTGCAGCATATAGGAAGGAGTACGTCCGGCCAGGAGTCCCTGGAAGGCAAGATGGCCGCCAAAGACCAGTTTGTCGGGAACCAGCGTAAAGAACTGCTTAAAGTGAACGGCCAGCTTGAGGTAGTGGGTGCGGTCGGCCTGGGCACGTCCGTTCAGGATATCCGGAGAGCCGTACAGGCAGACTTCCAGGTTGGTACCTCTGCTGGGGTTGTTCTCATGGTTACGGGTATCGAACACCACGCCAACCTTGGCTTCCAGGTGCTGACCACCGAATTCTTCGGCCTTGGGAATGAGTCCGTGCTTTACATAGAGGTCATAGAGAGAAAGGTCCGTAGCGGGATGTCCGGCTTTCTTGTCATAGCCGGCCAGGCCTTTGTTCTCTGCGTGGCCCGTCTTGATACCCAGGTAGGTAAGACCGGCCGCCCAGCCCCAGTGACTCTCGCCAAAGCGTCCCTGGAACAGAGCCATACCACGGAGGATGTTGCGCTTCATCAGGTAAAAGCCCTGGCCATCCTCGCTGAAGGAGTATTTCTTGTTCTTTTCGCTGTTGGTAATCTGGTCCAGCTCATTCACATAGAGGGAAGAGCCTCCGTTATAGCCATAAAAATTGCTTGTTTTGTTAGCAAAGTATGACACGTCAAAGGACATACGCACGCCGGGGATGACATACTTGCTGTCAAAGAAAGCATGATATACGGAGTTACCCTTTGAGTACCAGGAAGCCTCAACATTCATTTTCCAGACGTACTCGGGGTACTTGGAGCCGTCTCCGTACCAGAAGATATCCGACATGAGGCCATAGTGCCAACCTAAAGCGGAGTTATAGCCCAGGGTGGGAAGAGGGCCCAGGTTGATGCCGGTTTTGGTAATCTCCTTTTTTTGAGCAGCAGCCGTTAAAGAGATGGCCACCAAAAGGATTCCGGTTAGAAATCTTTTCATATGGGTTAGAGTTTAGTTAAATATTTTAGTTAGTCGTTCCACAAATATACAAATTATTTGCATATGTCCCGCATTGGGCTTAACTTCGCTGTATGAAAAACATCATTCGCCGGATGTCGGCCGCCATCCTCGTTTTCTGCGGCCTCGTATGCGCCTCCTGCGCCGGTACAACCGATAGCCGGGTCATTTTGGGAGACGAGCAGTTTGAAGTCTACCTTCCCCTTCTTGAAGGCCAGAGAGTAGCCATTTTCAGCAACCAGACCGGTCTGGTGGGCAACACCCAGACCCACATCCTGGACACCCTCATCGCCAAGGGCGTAAACGTCAGCGCCATCTTCTCCCCGGAGCACGGTTTCCGGGATCTGGCCGATGACGGATCCCACGTGGCCGACGGAGTAGAACCCGTCACGGGCGTTCCCATCCTCTCCCTCTACGGCGGCGCCGGCGGAAACCACCCCACCCAGGAAGCCATGGATATGTTCGATGTCCTCATCGTGGACATCCAGGACGTAGGCCTTCGTTTCTATACCTATTACATTACCATGTGCCACCTCATGGACGCCTGCGGCGAAGCCGGTAAGCACGTGGTCCTCCTGGACCGTCCCAACCCCAACGGCATGTACGTAGACGGTCCCATCCTGGATATGAGCCTCAAGAGTGGCGTGGGTCACCTGCCCATCCCCACCGTGCACGGCCTTACCCTGGGAGAACTGGCCCGCATGGCCCAGGGAGAAAAGTGGCTCAGCGAGGCCGGCAACACCTGCCAGCTCACCGTGGTCCCCTGCAAGAACTACACGCACCAGACGCTCTATGAGCTTCCCGTTCGGCCCAGTCCCAACCTGCCCAACATGCAGGCCATCTACCTCTATCCTTCCCTCTGCTGCTTTGAGGGTACCGTGGTAAGCCTGGGACGCGGAACGGACAAGCCCTTCCAGCAGTACGGCCACCCGGCCTTTGATGTCAAGTACAGCTACACCTTCACGCCCCAGAGCGTCAAGGGTTCCAGCAATCCCCCGCTCCTGGGCCAGGAATGCTACGGGGTAGACCTGTCCACCATGGACCAGGCCCAGATCCGCGCCAATATGATGGACCTGTCCTACGTCATTGACGCCTACAGCATCATGAAAGAGCAGGAGATGGAGCAGGGCTTCTTCCGCCGCTTCTTTGACCTGCTGATGGGCCAGCGCTACATCCGCGAAATGATCCAGGAAGGTGCCACCGAGCCGGAGATCCGCGCCATGTGGAAAGAGGACGTTGCCAACTTCAAAAAGCAGCGCAAACCTTACCTTCTCTACGCAGAATAATCCATAAATCAAATAACCGCCGATAGCGCCCGTCAACAGAATGACGAGGCGCTATTTTTTTACGCAGAAAATTATCCGTTTAGGATCTTTGTAACAAGCAGATTATCAAAGAGAAGTAAGTTAAACGTTTAAAAACGGATAATCGGTTTTATTTCGTTTGTAGCTTCAAGGGTGCCGGCATTCACGAAGGATGTGCGGGTAGGAGCCCTTGTAAGCTAATATGAGAATTGTCTTGACAATCCTTCTCTTTTTACTGAATGTGGGATGGATGGCAGGTCAGATCTGGCTGGCGGTCAAATTGGCTAAAAAGTTTCTGCTGAAGAAGCAGAAGAAGCAGGAAGAGGCCGCCCCAAAACCGTCAAAGATTGGTTTTCAGCAGGAGCCGCGTGCTGCTCCTAAAAATGAAGTACGTCTGCCTGTGTGGCACAATAAACTCAGAAAGATCTGCCGAATGTTCCCCTCTTTCGGGAAGCCTTATCATCCGCTGAGTGTCGGGAAGTACCAGTGCGTGTACTTCTACGATTACTGCCCGGACAGAAACATACGGGACGAGAAGGATGAAAGGAACCGGACCATGATTCTGGGCTTTAAGGACGGAGAAGATGCCATTCCGGTGCACCTGGTTACCGATTTCATATTCAAGACAATCCCCTACGCAGAACGGAAGGACTGGCTTTTCTGTACCATCCCGGCGTCAACAAGGGAAAAGAATGACATCAGGAACCGTCACTTCTGCGAACGGGTATGTGAGGCCACCGGCTTGAAGAACGGCTTTTCCGATATCATGATTCTGTATGACCGGACTGACTCCCGGCATCAGAAGGAAGACGATACTGTATGGAATCTCCAGTTCAGCGCCAACGTTTCCGGGATGAAGATTCTCTTGTTCGACGATATCGTCACTCGTGGGATTTCCTTTATTCAGTGCGCGGATAAACTGATGGACAAGGGAGCAGTCTGGGTTGACGGGATATTTTTAGGGAGGACGTTAAGATAAATACAAAGAAATTGCCTTAAATGGTGGTAAGTTACCACCTTTTTACTATATTTGCAGAAATTATTGACTATGAACTGGGAAGATGTTTATGCTCAGTGGTGCGCCATTCAGCCTCTGTCAGAGAGAGACAGGGACAGGCTGAGCCGTAAGTTTACGGTTGAGTTCAATTACAATAGCAACCATATTGAGGGCAATACGTTGACCTATGGCCAGACTGAACTGCTATTGCTTTTCGGGAAGGTCGTTGGCGAAGCCGAGATGAAGGATTTCGAGGAGATGAAAGCAAGCAATGTGGGCCTGAAGATGATGCAGGAGCAGTGCTCGTTGAAGGACACTCCCCTCACTCAGATTTTTATCCGCCAATTGCATCAGATTCTCCTTCGGGAAGACTACACTGTGTACCGCACGTTACCGGACGGAACAACCACCAGTTATGTGATTCATGCAGGAAGATACAAGACGCGCCCCAATAGCGTAATCACCAGATATGGGGATCGGTTTGAATATGCTTCTCCAGAAGAAACCCCGGCGTTAATGACTGACCTGGTGGATTGGTATAATAAGGCTGAGGAATCCGGAGAATACAGCCCGATTGAACTGGCGGCACTCTTTCACTACCGCTACATACGTATCCATCCGTTCGAGGACGGAAATGGTCGTATTGCCCGTCTGATCGTCAACTTCATCCTGGCCCGTCACGATTATCCAATGGTGGTGGTGCGCAGCCGAAAGAAAAAGGACTATCTGGAAGCGCTGCATCAGGCCGATCTGGTCGTAGGTCCTGTACCAAGTGATGGTTCACACGCTTCCTTGCGTGATGCCCGGCATTTCGTGAATTGGTTCAGGAAGATGGTGACAGAGGAAGTCCAGAACAATATTGATTTCGTTCAGACTCACGATCCTAATGTGTGGTGGTACGACGGCCAGCGGATTGTTTTCCGCAGCCAGAACTCAGGCCGGATTCTGAATATGCTGATGACAGAGCCGGGGATTACCATTGCCGCGCTGGCCAAAGCCATTGGAATCAATACGTCCGCTATACAGAAGCATCTGAAATCCATGACAGACAAGGGATATATCGCCCGTCGTGAAAAAGATGGCCAGTGGGATGTGTTTATCATCCCTTCTTCATAGGGCATACCACTTTTAAAGGTGGTGACTTACCACCTTTTTGACGAGTCAGCGCCGGATTCTTGTTCGGCTTCAAGTCTCCCTCCTGGCGTCCGGAGCTGGTGATCTTTGTCCTCTGGCTCATTGTGCTAGTGGTGCTCAGCGTCACCCTCTTCACGGGCGCCATGGCAGATAATTTCAATTTTTCTTGCGAACTTTGGGAAAAGTATCAGTATTATGGCCATCAAAATCCATCTGCAAGAAACCGAGACCGAACTGTTCTGCTCCTCCAAATGGTGGGGCGACCCCGACCTTCCCGCCGATATGGAATATCCCACGACCCAGGCCGAAGAGGACGGGGAAACCTTCGACTACCCCCTCACCTTCATCTGCCAGATAGACTGCGAGGACATCGCCCCCTTCGACCCGGAGGGAAAACTGCCCCATCAGGGGATGTTCTACGTCTTCGCCGGCATCGACGAATACCTGGACCTGGACAGCCCATGGCACAACGGAATCGGCCCTTGGGACAAGAAGCAGGTGGTGGTCAAGTACACCAAGACCATCAACTTCGAGACCTTTCGCAGCGCCATCCTGGTAGACGACGAAGGCATGCTGAATCTGTTATACAAAAATGCCGACTTTTCAGCCGGCAAATGGAAATTGGTAAGGGGCTATATGAGCTCCTGCTGATTACTTCAGCAGTTCGTGGCTGGCGGTCATGGCCTTGGGATCCAGGGCCTCGTCCAGTTTTTCCTTGGTCATGAGGCCGTGTTCCAGCACCAGGTCGTATACGCTGCGGCCGGTCTCGAGGGCTTCCTTGGCTACCTTGGTGGAGGCCTTGTAGCCAATGTACGGGTTGAGGGCGGTCACGATGCCGATGGAATTCTTGACCATCTCGTAGCAGTGGTCGGCGTTCACGGTGATGCCGTCGATGCACAGGGTGCGCAGGGTGTTCATCACGTTGATGAGCCAGGTCTGGCTTTCCAGGATGCACTGTACAATCACGGGTTCCATCACGTTCAGCTGCAGCTGACCGGCCTCGGCGGCGAAGCACACGGCGGTGTCGTTACCGATTACCTTGAAGCATACCTGGTTGGTGACCTCGGGAATCACGGGGTTCACCTTGCCGGGCATGATGGAGGAACCGGGGGCCATGGCGGGCAGATTGATCTCGTGCAGGCCGCAACGGGGACCGGAAGCCATCAGACGAAGGTCGTTGCAGGTCTTGGAGAGCTTCACGGCCAGACGCTTGAGGGCGGCCGAATAGCTCACATAGGCGCCGGTATCGGGCGTGGCTTCCACCAGGTCGGGGGCCTTTTCAAAGGTGTCTCCGGTGAACTCGCTCATCTTCTTGGTGCAGAGTTCGGCAAAGCCGGGAACGGCGTTGAGGCCGGTGCCGATGGCTGTTCCACCCATATTGATTTCCTTCAGGAGGACGGCATTGCGATTCAGGTTGGCGATTTCCTCTTCCAGGTTGTTGGCGAAAGCGTTGAATTCCTGGCCGGAAGTCATGGGAACGGCATCCTGCAGCTGGGTACGTCCCATCTTGATGATGTCCTTGAACTCCTCACCCTTGGCGCGGAGCGAGTCGATGAGGTCCTGCAGGGCTTTCTCCACGTGCTTGTTCATACGGAAGAAAGTGTAACGGAAAGCGCTGGGATAAGCGTCGTTGGTGCTCTGGGCGCAGTTCACGTGGTCGTTGGGAGAGCAGTACTGGTACTCGCCCTTCTTGTGACCCATGATTTCCAGGGCGCGGTTGGCAATCACCTCGTTGGCGTTCATATTCACGGAAGTACCGGCACCGCCCTGCATCATATCCACGGGGAACTGGTCCCACAGTTTGCCGTCCACAATTTCCTTGCAGGCTTCGATGATGGCCTTGGCAATGTCCTTGTCCAGCGCGCCCAGTTCGGCATTGGCGCTGGCAGCCGCCATCTTCACGTAAGCCATGGCAATGATGTACTCCGGATAGTCGTACATATGCGTAGTGGAAATCTTGTAATTGTTCAATGCGCGCTGGGTCTGAACTCCGTAGTACGCATCGGCGGGAACCTGAAGTTCCCCAATGAGGTCGCTCTCGACCCTGTATTTTTGTTCTGACATAGTGAGGTTAGCTAATTAATATGCTTTGATTCTGTACATAAACCCAATTTCCAGACGATGCGCCGTCGTGTTGGCAAGCCCGCTGGCCTGATTGAAGCGGTGGGCACGGCCGATGTGGGCCAGGAATACCCGGAAATCCTGGTCTTTGACGGGATAGAACTCGATGCTGGCCACCCAGCCGATGGAGGAGCAGTAATTGGAAAGGGTCTGGTTGCCTGCGACGGAGCGAAGCTCATACATTCCTTTGCCCATCAGGTTCCATCGGGGGGCAAACTGCCAGTTGGCCTTGGTGACAAAGGAATGGTACCGGACATTGTTGGCCACTCCCACGTCTCCGTTGATGAGCCCCAGGCGGTCCACGTCATCGTATTCCCCGTAATAGTCCAGATACCACTGGAACGTGGGGAAAGCAAGCTGCTGGCCCAGAATGAGCATGTGGGACAGTTCCTTGGTTCCCATCACTTGCGCTCCGTAGGACCAGCGGGTACTGAGCAGTCCGTCAAAGAAACTGCCGTTCCAGTTGATGATGCCGGTGAGGGGATGCCGGGCGGCATGAGCAGGGCTGTTGTCGCTGTTGGAAACCATAACGGCGATTTCCTGGGAAGGGACGGGGTGCCAGGAGGCCATGATTCCGACCATATAATTATCCATATTGTCTACCATGTCGGAGTACTGGTAGATGCACATCGGGTTCTCATCGAACTCGAAACCTCCCCATATCTGGCACATCTTGCCGGCGCTCAGGGACCATTTCTCGTTGAATTTCCACCCCACCATCATAAAATCGGTGGCTTTGGCAAAATTGTCGGACTGGTCCACGCGGCTGCGATTCATACGATGGCGCAGGCGGTAGAACAGGTGTTCTCCCACATTGCCTTTGATTTCCAGGCGGAACTGCTTGGCATTGAAGAAAGAACCAGCCGAACCGGCATCCAGCCCTTCGCGGAAGCTGGCCTGGTAATTGATGAACAGGTTAAAAGCCTCATTCTTTTTCTGTTGCTTGCTAACCAGTTCATACAGGGACTTGAAATCTCCGTCCGGTCCGCCGTCACGGGTGTTGTTGCCCTGTGCGAAGCCGCTGACGGCCAAGAAGAGGGTAGCGAAGCTCAGTAACAGTTTTCTCATGGCTTAGTACTCTTTGAAGAATTCCTGGATTTCCTGCCAGTCATGGGTTTTGGTAAGGGCCAGCATCAGCAGGACGCGGGCCTTCTGCGGATTCAGGTCCAGGGAAGCCACAAAATGGTATTTGGCATCTTCCACTTCACTGTTCAGGCAGGTGGGACCGGTGGGGCAGCGGGAGCTGCGCACAATCTGGATACCGCTCTCCTGGGCCTTGACGGCCACGTCGAAGACGTCCTTGTAGAAGTTGCCGTCACCCACGCCGGCCAGCACGATGCCGTCAAAGCGGGCGTCTACGAAAGCCTGCATGGGAAGCGGGGAAGCATTGGCATAGCCATAAACGATGCCCACCTTGGGCAGACGCTCCAGTTTGGAGACGTCGAATACGGAGTTCCGGGTGTGCTTGTTGATGGGGGCCTGCAGCAGATGGGCCTCTCCATTGTAGACATAGCCGATAATGCCGGAAGGACCGCCCTCGAAGGTATCGCAGTCGATGGTATGGGTCTTGATGACCGTTTTGGCGTCCAGCAGCTGGTTGTTCATGCAGCACAGCACGCCCTTCCCCTTGCAAGCGGGGGAAACGGAGGCGGCCACCGCATTGAACAGGTTGGCGGGGCCGTCTGCGCTGATGGCGTTGGACGGACGCATGGAACCGGCCAGCACCACGGGCTTGTCGCTCTTGACGGTGAGGTTCAGGAAATAGGCGGTTTCCTCCATGGTGTCTGTCCCGTGGGTGATGACCACGCCGTCATAGCCCTCCTTGTTCAGGAGCTCGTTGACGCGCTTAGCCAGCTTGAGCCAAACCTCATCGTTCATGTCCTGGGATCCGATGTTCACCAGTTGCTCCCCGCTGATATCGGCCAGCTGAAGAATCTGGGGGACGGCGTCGATGAGCGTCTGGATGCCCACCTGGCCGGCGGTATAGGCCGATGAGGCCGAAGTGGCGGAAACGCCGGCGATGGTACCGCCCGTGGCGATGATGCGGATCTTGGGTTTGGCCTCCAGGTAAGCGGTAAGCAGCAGGGCTGCCGCTACCAGTAACAAGTTTCTCAATGTTTTCATAAGGGTGTTATTAAATGTGGTGTGTTTACAGGAACTGGATGATGATGTATCCCAGGCCGATGCTCACAAAGGTGGTGATGAACCCCGACAGCTGGAAGGAATGATTGATGACATATTTGCCGATCCGGGTGGTGCCGGTGCGGTCGAAGCCGATGGCGGCCACCTCGGTGGGATAGGTGGGCAGGAAGAAATAGCCGTTGACGGCCGGGAACAGGGCCAGCAGCACCAGCGGCGGCACGCCCATGGCCAGGCCCACCGGATAGAGGGTTTTGACGGTGGCCGCCTGGGAGAAGAGCATGATGCTCATCACGAAGAGCGGGATGGCGAAGAGCACGGGATACTGCGTGAAGATGCCGGCCACACTGCCCAGGATGAGGTCCTTGTTGCCCTCGAAGAAGGTGCTGCCCAGCCAGGCCACGCCGAAGATGGACACCATGGCGTTCATGCCCGCGGCAAATACGTTGCCTTTCACGGCATCCTTAGCCTTGGCTTTTCCCACCAGCAGGATGACGGCGGCGATGCTCATCATGAGCATCTCGATGGTGGCGTTCATGCTTACGGCCACACCGTTGAAACGGGGGCGCAGCTGCGGGAAGCTGCCAAAGAGCACCACCAGCACCACGCCGCAGAGGAAAGCCAGTACGGCCCACTTGGCGCGGGGATTCACGGGTTTCTCTTCGGCCTGGATGTCTTCCTCCTTAATGAGACCTTCTTTCAGGCGACGCTGGTATTCCGGGTCCTCCTCCAGGGGTTTACCCACGAAGTTCTGCACGAAGGAAGCCACCAGAATGGCCACCAGCGAGGCCGGAATGGTGACCAGCAGGATCTCCTTCATCCCGATCCCGTGGTCCCCCAGCAGGGCCTGGGACAGAATGGCGGCGGTGGCGGCGCTCACGGGCGAGCCGGTGATGCCCAGGGAGGCCGAGATGGTGGCCACGCTCAGCGGCCGTTCCGGACGGATCCTGGCCTTGAGGGCAATCTCCGAAATGATGGGCAGCAGGGCGTATGAGGTGTGTGCCGTGCCGGCCAGGATGCAGAAGAGCCAGGTGGTGAGCGGCCCGTAGAAGGTGATGTGGTTGGGGCGCTTGCGGAGGAAACGGGCCGCCACGTTCACCATATAATCCAGGCCACCGGCCGCCTGCAGGGCCGATGAAGCCGTAATGACGGCCACGATGATGAGCATGACGTCGATGGGAATGTCTCCCGGAGCCAGGCCGAAGACAAACACCAGGATGAATACGCCGATGGCACCATACATGCCCAGGCCGATGGAACCCACACGGGAGCCGATAAAAATCATGGCCAGAACTACGGCCAGTTGCAGAAGAAGCAGGAATGTGGACATTCAGTTTCAGTTTCAGTATTTACAAATGTACTCATTTAATATGGTATTTCCAACCCCTCTTTCAGAGCGAAGCGACAGGGCCCGCAGGCCCGCACCGCCGCTTCTGTTGCGGCTAGCCGACACAGTGGTCTCAAGCGCCGCCAAGCGGAGACGGAGTGGCAGGCAGTACAGCGGGCGGGCGCGTAGTGCCCGGTTCGATATGCTGACTGACATTTGGTCGGAGCGGATTACTTCAGGAAGAAATAGTAGATGGCGACCTGCGCAAGGAGGATGGCGGGGATGCCCAGGGTGAACTTCCTGTGCTTAGTTTTGTGGCGGAAGAGGTACATTCCAAGAAGGGCGCCGATGCTGCCGCCGACGATGGCCAGCCAAATAAGCGTCTCCTCCGGGATGCGCCATTTGCCCTTCTGAGCCTTCCATTTGTCTATGCCATAGAGCAGGAAGGTCAAGATATTGATGACGATGAGGTAGTAAGTCAGCGTGCTCAACATGTTGCCTTTCCGGGTTTCAGAATCATGAAAATGACGGCCACGATGCATATGAGGATGCCGACAGCCATCTGCAGCGTGATGCTTTCGCCAAAGAGAACGGTGCCGATGAGAATGGCTGTCAAGGGCTCAAACACGCCCAGCACAGCGGTCTTGGTAGGTCCGATATAACGCGTCGAAATGGCGATTCCCAGCATAGAAATCATGGTCGGGAAGATGGCTAGGCCAATGAGAAGTCCCCAGTCCTTCGGCCCGGAGATGCCTTCAACCAGACATCCGCCTTGAACGAGCGTGAGAGCGGCAAAGAGGAGAGCACCAACCACTAGGGAATAAAACGTAATCTTGTGCTCGGATACGCCACGGATGCGCCTACTTCGATTGATTATAACCAGATAGGAGGTGTAGCATAGGGCCGATCCGATAGCCAGGGCGACGCCGGCAGACCGAAGCTGCATTCCGTCGGAAGGCATTGACAGAAGAACAACTCCCAGGACGGTGGCCAGGATGGAAACCCAGGTCTGCCAGCTAGGATAGAGCCGAAGGAAAACCATCGTCAGCGCCACGAACACGGGATACAGATAAATAAGCGTTGTGGCCAGTCCGGAAGGAATAAAGTAATAGGAAGTGAACAGTGTGATGCTGCTACCGGCAAAAAGCAACCCCAGGATAATCAGAAGCCATACTTCCCTGCCCTGTACACGGAAAGACTCTTTTCGGAGCATCATCCATAACCCCAGCAAGATGGCCGATATCAGATAACGGAAAAGGAGCATTACCAGGACGGGCACGCCGCTATCTATCAGCGGCTTTCCAAACAAAGGATTCATGCCGTAGGTAACCCCTGCGGCAATACCGGCGATGTAACCTATGAGTCTCTTGTTTTTAGCAGTCTCTTTCATTTGTGGAATGCAAAGGTACACAAAAGATTGCAATTGGAGGAGCCGGGCGGGCGGATTCTTCCGCCCGTTGGGCTCCATGCGCGGCGGTGGAACTGTCTCTGACGCTGGGCAAGGAAGGCGAAGCCCGGAAGCCCAGGCGGCAGAGTCTGTGGAACCGTGAGACGGCTTTGGCGGCCAGCCGACACAGTGGTCTCAAGCGCCGTCAAGCGGAGACGGACTGGCCGGCTAGCCGGGCAGTTGGTCGGAGCGTGGCTAATAAGAAATCGGCCCCCATAAAGGGAGCCGACGGCTTTTGGCGATACCTCGAAACGTGCAGACAAAACTCATCTGGACGGTGATGTCACAAATTTACGAAAGAATTCTTATCTACGTAGGAGTTAACGGATTATTTCATGGAAGAGCCGATTCTGAACGCACATAATAAGGAAGAGTATCCTCCGATGCATACGGCGGAGCATATTCTGAATGGAACGATAGTGAAGATGTTCGGGTGTTCGAGGTCCAGGAATGCGCATATAGAGCGAAAGAAGTCCAAATGTGACTACCTACTCCCCTGCTGTCCGACGGATGAGCAGGTGGCGCAGTTGGAGGCGGCGGTGAACGAGATCATCGGCCGGCATCTGGATGTCACGATTGAATTTATGCCCCGGGAGCAGGCGGCCGATATCGTTGACCTCAGCAAACTGCCGGAGGATGCGTCGGAAACGCTCCGGATTGCGCGCGTGGGTGATTATGATGCTTGTGCCTGCATCGGCGCTCACGTGAAGAATACTGCTGAGATAGGCACCTTCAAGATTCTAAGCCACGACTATGAAGATGGCCGGTGGCGGGTCAGATGGAAAGTACAGTAAACCTAAACCAAAGACACGACGGGGCTTTCTTTTGCTAAGCCTATCGGCATTTGTTCCGCCGTGATGCCTTTCGGCATAGCCGGAGTCCTCTTTCACGCGGGACTCCGGTTTCGTTTTTGAAATAAAAAGTGTTAACTTTAGGCCGCTAAATCGAGATTCCCAGTTGAAATCCAAATAAAAGTTGAAAATATTTTCAGCTTTTTCAATAAATCGCTATAAATCAAGCACTTGAAAAATGTTTGATTTAAGGAGAAACAATAACAATCCATCGGTCTCGAAGAGATCGATGCTTGTGAGACTCATA
>R24__coassemble_1199_pt1 | contig 14715 bp, 13 predicted proteins | sample R24__metabat2_high_PE_033 | metagenome-assembled genome bin R24
TCAAACGAAGATTTTATCAAATTTATTTGGAATACAACATAGAAGCACAGTTTAGGCCGTAGAATGGTGAAAACGTGCTTTAGAGAAGTCTAACGTACCCCAAGTTCCGTCATGCCCGTCTGGGACCGGGCATCTCCGGGAATCAGAAGAAGCGCCGCCGGATGTCGGATCTTCCGGCGGCGGTGCCCGAAGTACATACTGGGTATGTGCAACCCCTGGGAAGGGGCGTTTTGAGCTGTAGAATCCAAAATTTATGGGATTGTGGCGGTTTTTATTTTGTTTTTTGTTATATTTGTTCCATTATCCACGGGTAAACACAAAAAACAATTGATATGGAAACCAATACTAACCTGAATGAAGTGAGCCGCCTGTCAGAGGGCGCTGTGTTCAAAGGTGAAATTACCACTCCCAACGACATCCGTATTGACGGTCTCGTAGAGGGCTGCATCATGTCCAAGGGCCGCATCGTGGTGGGAGAAAACGCCAAAGTGAACGGAGATATCATCTGCACTAATGTAGATTTCAGCGGCACCATGAACAAGGGTACCTTCTATGTGCAGGACACCCTGTCCCTCAAGCCCGGCTGCTCCGTAGACGGAGACCTCCGCTTCAAGCGTCTTCAAGTGGACCTGGATGCCAAGTTTAACGGCAACTGCCGCGTTCTCTCCGAGAAAGAGTTCGAGCAGGTAGCCAAGACCCAGGGCATCAAGACCCCCGTTCAGCCCAAGGAAGCCCCCAAGGCCGAGGAGACCCCCGCAGCAACCCCTGAGAATAACGAATAATACCGGACCGTTATGGCTAACATCAATATTAACGAGGTAAACCGCATTGCCGCCGGTGCTATCTTCAAGGGAGATATTGCCACCGCCAACGACATTCGTATTGACGGCACCTTCGAAGGCCGCATCTATTCCGAGGCCCGCGTAGTAGTGGGTGAGAAGGCTGTGGTAAAAGGTGACATTTTCTGCACCTTCATAGACTTCAACGGCACCATGACCGAAGGTCGCTTCTATGTAAAGGACACGCTGTCCCTCAAGGCCGGCAGTTCCGTTCAGGGAGATCTCTTCTTCCAGCGCCTGCAGGTAGAACTGGACGCCAAGTTCACCGGAAAGTGCCAGGTCATTGGAGAAGCAGAGTTCAACAAGGTCTCAGAACCTATGCGCTCCCTGCTTAAGTAAAGAAAAGTTTAGTCGTCCCGTTTCTCCAAAAGCTCTTTCAGCTCTTTCCGGGCGGCTTCTACGTCTTCCAGATACTCTTCACAGGCTTGCAGCCGGGCAAAGCAGGCCGATGCCAGCAGCCGCGAAGCGTTCACGTCGCTCTGCCAGTGATAGCCGGCAATGACGCGACTCTGTCCCCATTCATATCCCGCCAGGAGCAGCTGGTCCTGGTTTTCCGGATTGAGCTGGGCCAGCACCAGGGCCATGCCCCAGCCACGTACGGTATGACCGGACGGGTAGGAGCCCGTGACGCGCTCTTCTTCTTCCCATTCGGGAATCAGCGTCCCTTCATGATGGAACACAAAGGGCCGAAGCCGCATGTAGTGGGCCTTGGGCTTGGAAGCCCCCAGGCGGAACGTACGGATGCTCCGCTTCAGGAGATGGATGGTCTTAGGGGTATCCTCCTGGCAAAGTTTCAGGCCGAAAGCCTTGCTGAACATCAGGGCCATGGTGTCCACGTCGGTGGTACCTTCGGCAATGGCCTGCAGGCCCCGGTCTCCCTCACGCTGGGTCTTTCCCCATTCGTACATGGCCTGGTCAAGGGTAAAGTGGGCCGATCCCTCCTCCGGGGGCGGCGGTAGGAAGATGACGGCGTCCGGAAGCTCTTCGGCCTTCAGGTAGGCAGGGAACTGCTGGGCGTTCTGGCCCCAGGCGCTCCATACCGTAACAAAGCTCACAAGGAGGAGTAGGATTCTTTTCATAGATACACTTCTATTAACCAGACAAATATAGGCATTTCCGCCGGCGCTTGCAAATTGGGAGCAATCCTGCGCAAATTGAGAGTACTATGAGTACAAAAACGCATATTTTCGCAAATATGAGACACATGTTTGTAACACTACTTTGCGCAGCCGCCCTTCTCCTCTCCTGCGAGAAGACCATCAACGGCTACGTAATTCCTACGCCCAGCAAGGGAAATAGCCAGGAACAACCCACAACCCCCAGCGAACCCGAGAACCCCGGAAGCGATCCGGAAACCCCCGTGGTTACGCCTCCGGACGGCTTTATCATCGTGGGTTATGCCACGTATTGGGACAAGACCATTCCCAATCCGGAATACCTCACCCACATCTGCTATGCCTTTGCCCATATCAAAGACGATTTCGAGACCCTGGACATCAAGACGCCGTCGCGCCTGATCACCATCGCAGGGCTCAAGAATAGTAAGGCCGATCTGAAGATCCTCCTGTCCATCGGCGGATGGGGCGCCGGCAACTTTAGTGAAATGGCTGCCAGTGAGACCCATCGCAAACACTTCGCCCAGAACTGTCTCAAAGCAGTGACCCAGTACGGCCTGGACGGAATAGACCTGGACTGGGAGTATCCCACCAGCAGCGACGCCGGCATCTCCTCCTCCCCGGACGACACCAAGAACTTCACCCTGCTGGTGAAGGAACTTCGAAACGTCCTGGGAAAGGACAGACTGCTCACCATGGCCTCATCGGCCAGCGCCAAATATGTGGATTTCAAGGATGTAACGCCCTATTTCAACTTCATCAACATCATGACGTATGATATGGGCAAACCGCCGTATCACAATGCGGGTCTCTACAAGTCCTCCAAGACCAAGCGCAGCTGTGATGAGTCCGTCACCCTCCATTATAATAAGGGTGTCCCGTACGAGAAGATTGTCCTGGGCATTCCGTTCTACGGTCATGGAGACGGCAAGGCCTTTACCTCCGATTGCCTGGACTACCGCGATATCAAGCCCGGCAAGTATACGGCCATGTGGGACAACACGTCCCAGGTGCCGTTCCTGGTAGACGATCTGGGTAACATGGTCCTCAGCTACGACGACGCCAAGTCCGTGGGCCTCAAGGCCGAATACATCCAGAAGAAAGGCCTCCGCGGCGCCATGTACTGGAATATCGAGGCCGACGACGACAAATGGACCCTCTCCCGTGCCATTTCCTCCTGTCTCATAGGAACCGGCAAAGAGGAACCGGAACCCGCAGACGCCTTCCTGGCCACCAACCCGTATGTCCAGAAGTACATGGAAGAAGTCAACTATCCCAATACTAACTTAGAGGATACGGACAAAGAGTACTATGACACCAAGGTAGTAGGCTATCCGGGTGGCGGTCCCAGTGAAAACAATATCGAACTTCCTCCTACCTACACTATCAGCTGGACGCCTTCTTCTTCGGCCCAGAAACTGACGGTGAAAGAAGGCACCTGGAGCCGGGAATACAGCCTGGAAGCCGGTGTGGGCTCCCAGTCCATCACCAACCTGGTCCCCAAGACCATCTATGAATGGACGGTGACCTCTTCCGGAAAGCAGGTAGCCAGCGGCAGCTTCGTGACCACCGGCCTCCTGCGCCAGGTGTACTTTGAGCCCAATGTCCGCAACGGGCGTGACCTGGGCGGCTGGAAAGGCCTGAACGGCAAAACCGTAGTCTATCACAAGCTGTATCGCGGCGGCGCCATCCACGGCTCCCGCACTAGCAGCAAGGGAAAGGCCGAAATGCTGGCCGAAGGAATCAAGGCCGAAGTGGACCTGAGAGAGGCCTCCGACGTCCCTTCCAAGTCCCCTCTGGGTTCGGATGTGGCTTTCTACGCCCCTGGCTTTGACAGCGGCTACAACCACATGGTCCGGGACAATCCGGCCAAGGTAAAGGAGACTTTCTGCTGGGTAGTAGCCCGCCTCAAAGAAGGAAAGCCCGTGTACTTCCACTGCGCAGCCGGTCGTGACCGTACCGGTACCCTGGCTGTTCTGCTGCTAGGTACGCTGGGTGTAAGTGAGAGCGATATGGCCAAGGACTACGAGCTCACCTACTTCTCGCCCAAGGACTGGGGAATGTCCAAGGATGACAACGGCAACTGGTACTACGGACATGTTCGTACGGCGTACAGCTACAAGTCCATCCGCAAGACCATCTTCAAGGAGACGGACAGCGGAACTTACCAGGAGCGCATCGTCAAGTATTTGCTAAAGATCGGTGTGCCCCAGCAGGACATCACCGACCTTCGCAATATCATGCTCAAATAGAGTAGATTACTTCAAGTCAATCAGAATCACTCCGTTGGCGCCGCGGCTTCCGTAGATGGCGCAGGAGCCGGCGTCCTTGAGGACGGTGATGGACTTGACATCGTTGGGGTTGATGTAGGAGATGTCGTCGGTGGCTACGTTGTTCACCACAAAGAGGGGATCGCTGGAGCCGTTGACGGTGCCCATGCCGCGGATTATGACGCGGTCTCCGTTCACTTCCACGCCGGCGCATCGGCCTTCAATCATCTCATAGATGGTCTTGTACTGCACGGCGTTCTTGGTGTCTACCTTGGAGACGGCCGTGGAAAGGTCCTTACTGTCAATGGTGGCGTAGCCAATGTTGACGGGATCGGCCTGCTCCTTGGGAGACTGGACCGCAGAGCCGCAGGCCGTAACCAGCAGCAGAAGGGGGAGTACGATTGTTTTGTTCATTTTGGTTTAGCAAATGTGGTTAATAACAAAAAATGGTGCAACAAATGTTGTACCATTTTTAATCTCTAATACTCTTCCTCATTCCACATGAAGTCTTCCTTGGTGGGGTAGTCGGGCCAGATGTCTTCGATGGATTCGTAGATTTCGGTATCGTCGTCCAGCTCTTCCAGGTTTTCAATTACCTCGTCGGGAGCGCAGGTGCGGGTTGCGTAGTCAATGAGTTCTTCTTTGGTTGCCGGCCACGGAGCGTCGTCCAGGCTGCTGGCTAGTTCGAGTGTCCAAAACATAGTGTGTATGGTTTTATTTGTTTATTTTCAGTTTATTAAATACGGCCACTGGCTGAATTAGGGGTGCAAAGATAGACAAAAAAATGATATAATGGATTATTTTGTGTAATTTTGCAATCCTTTTTTACGAGAATTATTTGCTACAAAGAACAGACCAATGGCATACCGGAAAATAGAAGAATACGACCAAAAGACTACGCAGGAGATTCAGGGCCATATCAAGGCCATTCTGGAACTGCTGGGAGAAGACCCCAACCGCGAGGGACTGCTCAAGACCCCCGAGCGGGTGGCCAAGGCCATGCAGTTCCTGACCCAGGGCTATTTCCAGGACGGAGAGGCCTTGGTTAAGAGCGCCCTTTTCCAGGAGCCTTATAATCATATGGTCATTGTGAAGGACATCGAGCTCTTCTCTTTGTGCGAGCACCACATGCTGCCCTTCATTGGCAAGGCCCATGTAGCATACATCCCGGACGGCCAGATCACCGGCCTCAGCAAGATTGCCCGCGTGGTAGAAACCTACGCCCGCCGTCTCCAGGTCCAGGAGCGCCTTACGGAGCAGATCCGTGACTGCATCCAGGATTCCCTGCATCCGCTGGGCGTGGCCGTGGTCATCGAGGCCATGCACACCTGCATGTCCATGCGCGGGGTACAGAAGTCCAATGCCATTACAACCACATCGGCCTTCTCTGGCATCTTCCTCAAGAGCGACAAGACCCGCAACGAGTTCCTGAAGCTCATCGAGAAGTAAGTATTCTACTGATACAGATGACGTTTGATGGTTCCCTTGGCCGTGCGCTCAAAGGGAACGTCCACCAGTTCTACCCTGAAAATCTGGCTGAAGGCCGGCAGGAGCTTGTTGGTGGTATTCCGGATCTCTTCGCAGAAGACGTTGAGGTCTTCTTCCTTCTCAACATGGGGCGCCACGCCGGACTTGGGATACACCAGGGCAATGATTTTGCCTCCGCGGTCCAGCACCAGGGAGTCTTCCACCATGGGATGGGCCGATAGTTCCTGTTCAATTTCTTCCGGATAGATGTTCTGGCCGGAGGCGCTTAGGATGAGCGACTTGATGCGGCCGCGGATAAAGAGGTTGCCCTCGATATCCATTACGCCCAGGTCTCCGGTGCGGAACCAGCCGTCGGCCGTGTGGGCAGCGGCATCGGCCTCCGGATTCTTGTAATAGCCCACAAAGAGGTTGGGGCCGCGGGACTGGATTTCTCCGGGCACGCGCTCGGGGTCCGAGGAGTCAATGCGGATCTCGTGGATGGGCTTGCCGCAGGAGCCGGGTGCAAAGCCCAGCGGCGTCTCGATAGAGAGCAGCGGGCAGCCCTCCGTGAGGCCATAGCCCACCACATAGGGCAGGCCGATTTTCTTGAGGTCGCTCTCCACCTTCCAGCTCAGGGGTGCACCGCCGATGATGATGGTGTTGACGCGTCCGCCGAACAGGTCCATGACCTTCTTACCCACGGACTTATAGTAGGACAGACGCACGTAGGGAACGGTGCTGATGGCCTTGGCCGGGCGTGAGGAAAGGTGGGGCTTGATCCAGTTGGCGTGGATCTTTTCCATAATGAGCGGCACGGTGATCACCAGGTATGGCCGGATCTCCTGCATGGATTTCATGAGGAGGGAAGGGGAGGGCGTCTTGCCCAGGAAATAGATGGTGAAACCGGTGCAGCAAGGATATATGAACTCCATGGCCAGGCCGTAGATATGGGCCAGCGGCAGCATGGAGATAATGGTCTCAGGACCGTTGTAGATGTGCTCCTGGCAGTATTCCACAATGTCCGACATGGCCCCGTAGGTGAGCATCACGCCCTTGGGGTCTCCGGAGGTGCCGGAGGTGTAGTTGATGATGGCCACAGAATCGCTGTCTACCTTGTAGGATACCTTGGAGGGCTTGAGATTCTTGACTTCCCGCTGTTCCCAGGCCGATACGATCTCCTGGTCCTCGCTCCAGAGGATCTTGTTCTCCTTGACGCTGACCACGGCGCGGATCTGGGGGAGGGACTCCTTGCTCAGCTGGGCCCAGAGCTCCGGATCCGTGAGGAGGAGCTGGCTGTCCGAGTGGCGGATGAGCTGGGCAATGCCCGGAGCCAGGTAGTTGGGCAGAATGGGCACGATGACGGCACCGTAGGTGTTGACCGCCAGGAACATAATGGCCCAGCGGGCCGAGTTGCGGGCGCAGAGGGCAATCTTGTCCCCTTTCTGAATGCCCACGGCATTGAAAAAGCGGTGATACTCTTCTATGAGGGTGGCTACGTCTTTGTAAGTATAGCTGGCGCCCTGGTAATCGCACAGGGCCGGCTCATTGGGCCTCTGGTGAATCTGGTCCTCGAATTTCTTTAGGTAGTGCTTCATTCTTTCCATTTACGTGGGGCAAAGATACGAAAAAAACTATGGTATCTCATTTGATATTTCTTATCTTTGCAAGAGTTATGCCTATTCTGTTGTCCATATTGGCCGTTTTTTCCCTGGTAATCATTATCCAGATTCTGCTGGGAGGCCGCAGTACGGACGACAAACTCTTCTGGATCACCCTCATCATTATCCTTCCGGGCCTGGGCGTCATAGCCTACTGCCTGGCGGGTATCGATTACCGTACGGCAGCCACCATGAAGCGCCTGCACGGCAAGGCCATGGAGCTCTTTGAAAAGGAAATGACCCCTCAGCAGAAGGCGGCCTGGTTCACGGACAAGGACATGGACAATGTTCCGGACGCCCTCAAGCCCCTGTCCCGGCTGATTCTCTCCTCCGGGGAGGGCAACAAGGTCTACGCCGGCAACTCCTTTGAGATCATTACCTCCGGCCCCCGGAAGCGGGAACTCCTGCTGGAAGACATCCGGAACGCCAGGAAATACATCCACATAGAGTATTTCCGCTTTGGAAACGACGAGTCCGGCCGGGAGGTCAGGGACCTGCTGTACCAGAAAGTGGCCGAAGGCGTGGAAGTCCGCTTCCTCAACAACAACATGATCGGCCGCGTCATACCCCGCTCGTACTTTCGGGATATGAGCAAGCACGGGATGGAAGTGGTGCCCTACACCCACATCCGGATGGGCTTCCGCCAGTGGCTCATGCGCATCAACTCCCAGAACCACCGCAAGGTGGTGATCATAGACGGAAAGGTGGCCTACACCGGAGGCATGAACCTCAATGACAACTACTTCCGCAAGTGGAGGGATACCCATCTCCGCATCTCCGGACCGGCTGTAGCCCGCCTGCAGGCCTCGTTCATGGACAGCTGGATCGGGTCTGGCGGCACCTTCAAGCAGCCGTTAAGTGCATACTTCTGCGATGCGTATCCGCAGGAGAAGGCCCCCTACCGGGACAAACTGCTGCAGGTGGCGGTATCGGCCCCGGAATATCCCTGGCCCACCGCGCAGCTGGCGTACGAGTGGATCCTCTCCAACGCCACGGATTACATCTACATCCAGACGCCCTACTTTGTGCCGCCGGAGCCCTTCCTGGGAGCTATCAAGAGTGCAGCCATGCGGGGCGTGGATGTGAGGATCATGCTGCCCCGGAAAGTGGATACGCCCTTTATCGGCCCGGTAAACCGGTCCTATTATGCGGAGTGCATGCAGGCCGGCGTCCGTATCTATGAGCGGGACGGTGCCTTTATCCATTCCAAGACCCTGGTGGCCGACGACTGCCTCTCTATCGTGGGCTCTTCCAACCTGGACATCCGCAGCTTCCACATCAATTGTGAAATCGATACGTTCATCTATGACGCAGAAGCTGCGCTAGCCAGTAAAAAGATTTTCCTGGAGGATATTGCCCTCTCGGAAGAGCTGCATCTGGAGCCCTGGGCCCAGTCCCGTCGCTGGTACGACCACCTGGCCTCGGACTTCCTGCGGCTATTCCGTAGTCTTCTTTAGCACAAAATCATTGGTGTTCTTAAGACCCCGGGTGCCAAAATAGCCGGCCACCAGGTCTCCCTTCACGTAGACCCTCTTGCCAATCAGGTTGGGGTGGTCCACCAGGTTGAGTGCATCGCGGATCTTCCCCTTGGGCAGTTCCACCGCCAGGCAGGAGGCCTTGTTGGTGATGGAGGAACGGTCGGCCAGCGCCAGGTGGGTGGCCTTGGTGAGCTCGCTGGTCTTCACGGTCTTGCCGTTGGAGGTGAGGTCTCCGCCCACGATGTAGCCATATACCCACACGCCCTTCTCGTCAATATGCTGGGAAACGTCTCCCACCGAGATGGCCTGGGGCTCGCGTCCGTCGTCGGGCGGGATGTTGTCTCCGCCAATGATGTACTGCTCGGCCGTCCACACCTTACTGGTGTCCAGCACCACGTTCACGCTGCTCTGGCCGTCGTTCACGGCCACGTTGATGCCCAGGTTCAGGACCTGACGGGCCTCCAGGGTGCGCGTGAGCAGAATCTCATCCTTGCCCTCGTTGTAAAGGATCACGGACGTGCTGCCGGGCTTGATGTAGGCAATGCGCGTCTCCTTGTAAAGATACTTGAGGCGCGTGTCTTCCTGCTTGACAAAGAGCACGCCGTCCGGGAAGGCCACGGGGAAGGCCGATGAGATATTGAGCTTGATGCCGGCATTGAGGAGGGTGCACCGCAGGGTGACGCTCACCTTTTCGCCGGCGGGGATGACCACCACCTGCTCGTCTCCGTACTGGGGACGGGAGAAGGCGGGGGCCTGGAAAGAGATACTCTTCACGCTCACCGTGTAACTGCCGGGATCCACCGTGAGGTACTCGGGAGAGTCTCCGTACGTGCCGTCATAGAGGATCTTCCCCTGGGCGTCCTGGATGGTGAGCAGGAAGTCGTTGGTGTCGGGAATCTCGGAGCTGCTGGCCTTGGTAAAAAGACTTTCGTCCAGGGTCCAGCGGAGTTCCCCTTTCTCCTTTTGAGGGTCGGGTGCCAGTCCGAAATCGTCGCAGGCGCTGGCTCCGGCAAGGAGGAACAGGAGGAGCGCCATCCATTTGAGCGTTTTCATGCGGCCAAGATAAGTCCGTTTTGCGGAACCCATGGGTGGCAAACAGCAAAACTTTTTGTCATTTTTCTTGCGAAGAATGTGAAACAACATCAAGAATCTGTGGATTTGCCTTTATTTTGAGTATCTTTGTGGGATTAAAGAATAGATTATGTTTGAGAACTTAAGCGAGAGATTAGAGCGGTCTTTCAAGATACTCAAGGGTGAGGGAAAAATCACCGAGATTAACGTAGCGGAAACCGTCAAGGACATCCGCAAAGCCCTGCTGGATGCAGACGTAAGCTACAAGGTGGCCAAGGACTTCTGCAACCAGGTCAAGGACAAAGCCATCGGCACCGGCGTACTCACGGCCGTGAAGCCCCAGCAGATGATGATCAAGATTATGCACGACGAACTCACGGACTTCATGGGTTCCAGCGCGCAGGATATCAACATCAAGGGCAACCCCGGCATTGTGCTGGTGGCCGGTCTCAACGGTTCCGGTAAAACCACCTTCTCCGGCAAGCTGGCCCTCCACATCAAGAGCAAGAAGGGCATGAAGGTCCTCCTGGCCGCCTGCGATACTTTCCGTCCCGCCGCCATTGACCAGCTCAAGGTGCTGGGAGAAAGCATCGACGTTCCCGTGTACACGGAAGAAGGGGAGAAAGACCCCATCAAGATAGCCCAGAACGCCATCAAAAAGGCCAAGGCCGAAGGCTACAGCGTGGTCATCATCGATACCGCCGGCCGCCTGGCCGTGGACGAGGAGCTGATGAATGAGATATCGGCCCTTCACAAGGCGGTGAATCCCACCGAGACCCTCTTTGTGGTAGACGCCATGACGGGTCAGGACGCCGTGGAGACCGCCAAGGCCTTCAACGACCGCCTGGACTTTGACGGCGTGGTGCTTACCAAGATGGACGGCGATACCCGTGGCGGTGCCGCCCTTTCCATCAAGGCCGTGGTGGGCAAGCCCATCAAGTTCGTAAGCTCCGGAGAAAAGCTGGAAGCCCTGGACGTGTTCCATCCGGAACGCATCGCAGACCGTATCCTGGGCATGGGAGACGTGGTTTCCCTGGTAGAGAAGGCCCAGGAGCAGTTTGACGAGAAACAGGCCCGCGAGCTTAAGAAGAAACTGGCCAAGGACCAGTTCACCCTCTGGGACTTCTACCAGCAGATCCAGCAGGTCAAGAAGATGGGCAACATCAAGGACCTGGCCGGCATGCTGCCCGGCGTGGGCAAGGCCATCAAGGACGTGGATATCCCGGACGACGCCTTCAAGAGCACAGAGGCCATCATCCTCTCCATGACCGCCTACGAGAGAGAGCACCCGGAGGCCATCAACGGCTCCCGCCGCAAGCGCATAGCCGACGGTTCCGGTACCTCCGTCCCGGAAGTGAACAAACTCCTCAAGCAGTTTGAGGGAACCCGCAAGCTCATGAAGGGCGCCGTCACCGGCAGCCTCATGCAGCAGATGCGGGGTATGAGAAGATAAGTTTTAAACCACATAGTATGAAAACAGGCCATTTTCTGTTAATCGGTGCCGCCCTGTTGTCCTTTGCCTGCACCCGCAGCCTCAAGGACGGGGAGTACACCCTTACCGTTCTGTCCACCAACGACGTCCACGCCACCTGGTTCGATTCAACCTATATCGGCAATGGGGTCAAGAAATCCCTGATGGCCGTCAATACCTATGTAGACAGCGTCCGTCAGGCCGATGGTGCCGGGAATGTGGTTCTGGTAGACGTGGGAGACTGCCTGCAGGGAGACAACGCCGCCTACTATTTCAACTATGTGGATACCCTGTCCCCGCATCTGTTCCCGCGTCTGCTCCATTACATGGACTACGACGCCGTGGTATGGGGCAACCATGATGTGGAAACCGGTCACAAGGTGTACGACCGCGTACAGAAGGAACTGACCCAGTACGGGATTCCTTTCCTGGCCGGCAACGCCATCCGGAACGATAACGGAAAACCCTATTTCCCGGCCTATAAAGTAGTAAACAAAGCCGGTCTCAAGATAGCCATCCTGGGCTACGAGAACGCCAATATCAAGGCCTGGCTGGCCGAAGAAGTCTGGAGCGGCATGCACTTTGACCGCATCGCCTCCCGCGTCCAGCAGGATGTGGACGCCGTCCGCGCCAAGGAACATCCCGACGTGGTCATCGTGGGCGTTCACTCCGGTACCGGCGAGGGAGACGGTAACAACCAGGAGTCGGAAGGCATGGATGTCTTCAAGCTGGTCAAGGGCGTGGACTTTGTGCTCTGCAGCCACGACCATCGGCCCCTGGTGCTGGTAGAGGATGGAAAGGCTCTCATGAATTCCGGCAGCCACAGCCGCTACCTGGCCCATGGCAAACTGCACTTGAAGGTAGAAGGCGGGGAAGTGGTTTCCAGAGATGTGGAGGCCGATCTGATCCCCGTGAAGGCCGAAAGGGCCGACTCCGCCATGCGTGCTACTTTCCATCCCGAGTATGAGGCTGTGAAAGCCTTCACCCTCCGCGAAGTGGGACAGCTCAACGTGGCTCTCCGCACCCGCGATGCCTACAAGGGCATGTCTGAGTACATCAACCTCATCCATACCATCTGCATCCAGCAGGCCCCGGCCCAGCTTTCCATTGCTGCGCCCCTTACCTTCAACGGAAACGTAGATACCGGCACCCTGGTGTTCAACGACCTGTTTACCCTCTATCCCTTCGAGAACCAGCTGTATGTGATTACCATGACGGGAGACGAGGTCCAGCGCTACCTGGAGGCTTCCTACGACCGTTGGATCAACACGGTTTCGGGCCCCGGGGAGCACGCTCTCAGGATTATCTCCAAGGACAATACCCGCACCCAGCAGAAGGGCTGGTCGTTCCATGGCCTGTCCTATAACTTTGACTCCGTGGCCGGTCTCAACTACACCGTGGACGTGACCAAACCCCGCGGAGAGCGCGTGAAGATTACCACCCTGGCCGATGGAACCCCCTTCGGCCAGGACCAGACCTATAATGTGGCCCTTACTTCCTACCGGGCCAGCGGCGGCGGAAACCTCCTGGACGAGATTGGTATTGACACAGACCTCATTGACCAGCGTGTGGTGGCCCGCTACCCGGAAATCCGCAACCTTATTTACCAGCGCCTGGAGAAAGATTCCAGCATTGACCTGGAAGAGATCTCCAATCCGGCCCTCCTGGGTACATGGAAATTCGTCCCCGAAAAGCTTGCGAACAAGCTCATCGAGGACGACATGAAACTTCTGTTTGGAAATTAATCCTTACTTGGCGTAAGCGACGGAACGCGTTTCCCGGATAACGGTGATCTTCACCTGTCCGGGATACGTCATTTCATCCTGGATCTTCTGGGCAATCTGACCGGAGAGATCCTCGGCCTGCTGGTCGCTTACCTGCTCTGCACCCACGATGACGCGGAGCTCGCGGCCGGCCTGGATGGCGTAGGCCTTGGTGACGCCCGGATAGGAACCGGCGAGGTTCTCCATGCCGCGCAGACGCTTGATATAGCTTTCAATCACCTCACGGCGGGCACCGGGACGGGCACCGGAGATGGCGTCACCCACCAGCACCAGCGGGGCGTAGAGGGACGTCATTTCGGTTTCCTCGTGGTGGGCGCCGATGGCGTTGCAAATCTCGGGCTTTTCTTTGTACTGTTCGGCCAGTTTCATTCCCAGGAGGGCGTGCGGCAGATCCGGATCATCCTCGGAAACTTTACCGATATCGTGCAGGAGGCCGGCGCGCTTGGCAATCTTGGGGTTGAGGCCCAGTTCAGAAGCCAGGATGGCGCAGATGTTGGCCACTTCGCGGGAGTGCTGCAGCAGGTTCTGGCCATAGGAAGAACGGTATTTCATACGGCCGATCAGGCGGACGAGTTCCATGCTGAGGCCGTGGATACCCAGGTCGATGCAGGTGCGCTTGCCGGTTTCCAGAATCTCTTCTTCCAGCTGCTTCTGCACCTTGGTTACCACTTCTTCGATGCGGGCGGGGTGGATACGGCCGTCCACCACCAGCTGGTGCAGGGCCAGGCGGGCCACCTCACGGCGCACCGGGTCAAAGGCGCTGAGGAGGATGGCGTCCGGGGTATCATCTACCACAATTTCAACGCCGGTAGCGGCCTCCAGGGCGCGGATATTTCTACCTTCACGGCCGATGATGCGGCCCTTGATCTCGTCGTTCTCGATAGGGAAGGTGGTAACCGCATTCTCGATGGCGGTTTCCGTGGCAGTGCGCTGGATGGTGTTGATCACAATGCGCTTGGCTTCCTTGGCGGCGTTGAGGCGGGCTTCGTCAATGCAGTCGTTGATGTAGGCCTGTGCTTCGGTGCGGGCTTCGGCCTTCATGGACTCTACCAGCTGGGTCTTGGCCTCTGCGGCGCTCATGCCGGCGATGGCCTCGATCTGGCGGATTACCTGGCCGCGGAGCTGCTCGTACTCCTCTTCCTTCTGCTTGAGCTGCTCTTCGTGGGCGGTGAGGACGGTGCGCTGGTTCTCCACTTCCTTGGTCTTGCGGTCTGCCTCCGAGAGCTTCTGGTTGAGGGTGTTCTCCTTCTGGCGGATGCGGTTTTCGGCGTCGTGGAGCTGGGCGTTCTTCTCGTTGACCATCTTCTCGTGCTCACTCTTGAGGGAGAGGTACTTCTCCTTGGCCTGGAGAATGCGCTCGTTCTTGATTTTCTCGCCTTCTACTTCTGCTTTTTCCAGAATCTCGTCTCTCTTTCCCTTGAGGATGTAGCGACGGATTATTATGCTTGCTGCCAGCGCAAGGCCTGCGCCGACAATGAATCCGATAAGTATGCTTACGATATCCATATACAATAGTTTGTTAATTTTATAAAGTTTACGCCACGGCGCGAACGCCGTAGAAT
>R24__coassemble_1201_pt1 | contig 14697 bp, 17 predicted proteins | sample R24__metabat2_high_PE_033 | metagenome-assembled genome bin R24
CATCTCTGGACAAGAGCCGCTCTTGCGAGCGTCTCGTTTGGTATGTCACAGGGCACCACTGCCGGAATATACGATATCCGGCAGTTACGGGACAACCCCTGCACGAGCTCCGTTAAAGGGCTCATGCAGGGGTTGCCCGTTGCCCACTGTTCGCATTTCTTTCCCTATCTTTTTTCTCCCTATCGCTATTTGGCAACAGACAAAAGTTTCACGAGCCCTTTCATGGAGCTCGTGAAACTTTTGTTCTGTAGCCGCCGCAGTGCGTATAGTGCGGCGGCGGTGCCCGAAGTACATCCCCAGACCTGGTCTAACGGTCCAGGGAGTGGGAGGTTGGACACGGAAACACCCCTTTTGGTGTCCGAGCGGCCAAAAAATCGGCTCGCGGACACGAAAACGGCTCCGTGGTGTCCGGCTGTCCTGACGGAGAATCTTTTTGATAACGGCCGTCACCAACCACAAATGTCACAGCCTGTACCAATCCCGGAAACACATATCCAATAAATGTGTATCTTTGTTAAATATAAAGACATCTTCGCTATGAAAAAGATTCTTTCGACCTTTCTTGGAGTATTGATGGTATCGGCCCTTATGGCACAGGGGCTGAAGACCATCCCCTTCTCGGATATCCGGGGAGTGAGCGTTGGAAATGCTCAGGATGATGCGGCGGGAACGGGCGTGACGGTGTTCCGCCTGACGGTTCCGGGACGGGCTGCGGTAGAAATCTTCGGCGGCGGCCCGGCTTCCAGGGAAACGGAAGTGATTGCCGTGGAACGCAACCATCCCATCAACGCCCTAGTCTTCTCGGGAGGTTCGGCCTATGGCCTGGCGGCTTCTGGCGGCGTAGCGCGCTGCCTGGAAGAGCACGGAGTGGGATACGAAACCGGCAGCGCCCTGGTTCCCCTCGTGTGCCAGAGCTGTATCTACGACCTTGGGTATCGCAGCGCTTCTGTCCGTCCGGACGAAAAAATGGGTTACGCAGCCTGCGAGGCGTCCTTTGCCGCTAATACCCCTCATAGCGGCAGCGCTGGCGCCGGAACAGGAGCCACCGTGGGTAAAGCGGCCGGATTAGCTCTGGCCCAGAAAGCCGGTATCGGGTATGCCGCCGTTCAGATGGGGGCTCTCCAGATTGGAGTTGCCGTGGTTCTGAACAGCTACGGAGATATCTACTACCAAGGAAAGAAAATAGCCGGTATGCAATCTAAGGAGACCGATTCCTACACTACCCTGCTGCAGACGGCCGAAGAAAACCTGTTTATCAGTACCCCCTCCGGTACTACCAATACTACCCTTGTGGCCGTATTCACCAATGGGGACTTCTCCCCTGCCCAGCTCAAGCACCTCTCCCAGATGGCATCGGCCGGCCTCGCAAGAAGTATCAAGCCCGCCTTTACAACGGCAGACGGTGACACGGTCTATTCCATCTCCGTAGGCCCGGAGGCAGACAAGGTTACGGCCAACCTGAACGCCGTGGGCGCCCTTTCGGCCAGTCTGGTGGAAGAGGCTATAGCAGACGCCGTTTACTCTGCCGGACCGCTTCTTTAGCGCTTCAGGAACTCTTCAAAGGGTATTTTTCCTTTTCCCTGCCCAGATTATGCCCAAAAGAATGGCGGCCGCCCCCATGGCTCCGGCCAGCGTCAGTCGCTCGCCAAGGAAGACCATCGCAGAAAGCAGCGTGAAAATGGGATTCAGGTACACGTAGTTGGTCGAAGTCACATTCCCGAGTCGGTCCATCACAAGGTTCCAGGCAAGAAAACACGCCAGAGAAGCCACCAGGCCCAGGAAAAGCAGATTTCCCCATACGTTAGGCTGCATGAGGATGTCCTTCGAGAAGGAATCCTTGCATCCACCGAGGAACGGAATGATAGTTAAAAGACCATAGAGGAATACTTTGCGTGTTGCGGTAAGCGTTCCGTACTCGCGTGTCATTTCTCCCATGAAGAGACTGTAGACAGCCCAGCACAGGGCGGCACCGATGGCAAGGAGGTCACCCTTTGCAGACAGCTGAATACGGGTCCCTTCAAAGACCATGATCCCCATTCCGCAAAGGGCCAGCAACGTTCCTCCAATGAGTGGCCACCCGATGTGAATCCTCTCCAGGTTGTCAGCGAATCTTCCCTTCCCAATCCGGCTATAAAGGAGGGTCAGGACAGCAGTCCATAAGGGTGCGGTCCCCACCAGAAAGGCGGCATTACTGGCCTGCGTGTACACAAGAGCCGTATTCTCCGTGAGAAAATACAACGACCCGCCGGTAACGCCGAGAAGGAGGAAAACTCCCTCATCCTTCCACCCGTTCCAAACTTTGCGCTCCTTCCCGGCAATGAATGTGTAGGCCCAGATACCTGTGTAGGCCAGAACGAATCGGCAAAAGAAGATGGATGCCGGAGCCATTCCGGCCCCGATGAGCACCTTGGTACATACGAAAGTAACACCCCAGATGGCCACAACCAGCAAGGCGAGAAGATGATAGCGAATATACAACATTTCCCGGCTTTAGTTTCTAGTTTTAATAAAACGCAGCCGCTCCCATATTCCTCTGGGAATGATTCGCCAAAGGGCCGTTAATGCCCGGAACCGCCAGTCAAACGTAATGACGCGACGCTTCCTCCGGATCCCCCACAGGATGTGGGAGCCGGCTTTTTCTACCGTCATCACCAGCGGGTAATGATGGCTTTCGCTTAGGATTTCGGTGGCTACAAAGCCCGGGCGGATGTCGGAGAAGATTACCGGAAGCTGCTGCATCCGGGCCAGCTGGGAAAGGGCCGACAGATACGTGCTCTGCATCTTTTTTGAGGCCGAATAGGCCGCCGCAATCCCCAGCCCCGCCGTTCCGGCCACGGAAGTGACCACGGCAATGTGCGCCTTATGGTTCGGACCATAGGCCCCGGAGGACTTTACGAAATTGATAAAGTGGGAGACCATCCTCACCATGCCGTCGCAGTTGGTCTGGATCACTTGCATCTCTACGGCCTCGTCCAGGCCGGGATTCTGGTACCCGACGCCGGAGACATGGAGAAACAGGTCGGGCGCTCCCGTCTGTTCCAGCAGCCGGTCCAGCGCTGCCGTGGCCGCTGGCTGGGTGATGTCCATATCGGCCTGAAAGACTTGATCGGCCCCAAATTGACTCTGGATCTCTTGCAGGCGGTCCTTTCTTCTTCCGGCTATCCCTACTTTCCAGCCCTGCTCCAGCAGACGACGGGCCAGCTCCCTCCCGATTCCGGAGGTGGCTCCAATGATAATGGCCGTTCCTTTTTTCTCCATGCCACAAATGTAATGATTTTCGTTGGCTAATAGATGCACAATCGTTAACTTTGCGGCAATGATCAAGGTTGCGTGCATAGGAGACAGCATTACCTGGGGTTTCACACTGTTGAACCCCAGGCGGGACAGCTACCCTTCCCTGCTGCAGAAAATGCTGGGAGAAGCCTACGAAGTGCGTAACTTTGGATACAACGATGCAGCGGCCCGGTTTGATGCCGATACCCCGTACGTGAAAAAACGCGTGTATGCAAGGAGTCTGGAGTGGAACCCGGACATTGTCCTGTTCATGCTGGGAACCAACGACACCAAGCACCGGAACTGGGAACCGGAGATTTTCCGGAGAGACTACAGTGCGCTGGTGGATTCCTACCTGCAGCTCCCCTCTCATCCGCGGGTCATTCTCATTGCCCCCATCCGGATTATCATGCTCATCAGCATCCCCTTCCTGGGTCTGCATGCCGATATCATGGAAGACGGTGTGAGGCCCGCCATACAGCAAATAGCATCCGAAAAGGGTCTGGAGTGCGTTGACCTCAAGGACCTCTTTACGGATGCAACTTACATGGTAGACGGCGTCCATCCCCAGCGGGCGGGGGCCCAGATGCTGGCTCAGGCCATCTATTCTTCTGTCAAATTCTAGCAGTAGTAATTAACCCCGTTCTCTTCCAGGAACTGCTTGACGGCGTCATACACTTTCTGGCTAATTTTGTAACCAGAGAGCAGCTCTTCGGGGGTGTACTTGACCACATCTTTCACGGTCTCAAACCAGGACGGGTGATTCTGGAGGGCCTTTTTTACACTTTCGGGGAGAGTAGTATCCTCAATCTTCATATTGAGGACCGGATGTTCATCGGCCTCTTTCTCCAGAGCCTCCTCGCAGAGGTAGCGCTGGTACAGTTTGTCAATATCCTGGGCGTACTTCTTTTCGAAATCGGCCTTTAAATCTTTTTCGTTTTTCTTTTCTTTCAGGCGCAGAATGGCGCCAAGGACGTAATTGTTGTTCATAATATATACTTTGGTTGGAATCTAAATGAGCTTGATGGAATTGATGGTTCTTCCGCACTGGGTCCCCTCACGGCGGGCCGAGAAGAAAGAAGCATCAGTAAAGGAATCGATCCCGCAGACCTGGATGTTATCCGGCAGGACGCCTGCCTTTTCCAGCAGCCAGCGGTTGGCTTCCCAAAGGTTGATATGATGTCCGCCGGACATGGGCGAACCGTCTCCTGGCCCGCGGAAGGACCAGATTTTGTCCATGGGGAATTGGGCGTTTTTGAAGTGTTCGGCCACTTCTTCACCTACCTGGAAACTATCGGGGCCGATGGAAGGGCCCAGCACGGCGCGAATGTCTGCAGGCTGGCAGCCATATTTGATGGTCATGAGGTTCACCGTCTTCTCCGAAATGTGAAGCACAGTCCCCTTCCATCCGGCATGCACCGCTGCCACAGCCCGCTTAACAGGGTCGTATAGGAGGACCGGCACACAGTCTGCAGTCCTTACGCCAATGGCTACACCGGGGAGCGTGGTCATAAACACGTCGTATCCTTCCAGGTCTTCGCGGGTCATCTCGGCGCTTTCGATGTAGGCCACCTTGGCCTCATGCACCTGATGCCCCTGAATCACCGGATAAGGTAGCTCAGAGTCCCTTCTGGTGGAGAAAGCCTCCACCCCTGCTCCCAGGTCGTATTTCAAACACTCCGAAATCATAACGCTAAGATACAAAATTTTTCGGAAAGAGTGTTATCAGAAGCCCTGGAGGGGAATCATTAGCGTGAGGAGAAGGAGGAGGAGGCCCAGGGCCAGGAGGGCAAGGACCATCTTCCAGATCCATTTGACCCATTTCTCGTAAGGGACGCGGGCCATGGCCAGGGCGGCCATCAGAACGCCGGAGGTGGGGGTAATCATATTGGTGAAGCCGTCGCCAAACTGGAAGGCCAGCACCATGGCCTGGCGGGAAACGCCCACCAGATCCGAGAACGGAGCCATGATGGGAATGGTGATGGCGGCCTTGGCCGTTGCGCTGGGAATCAGGACGTTGATCACGGCCTGGATAAAGTACATGGCCGATAGAGAAGCCACTTCCCCATTGCCGTCGAGCCCGCTCTGCAGAGCATGGAGGATGCTGTCCACCACCTTTCCGTCCTGCAGGATCACGATGATCCCCGATGCCAGACCCACCACCAGAGCCGCAGAGAGGATGTCCCGGGCGCCGGCCACAATCTCATCGGCAATTTGGCCTGCAGGGAAACCGGCAATAATGCCGCACAGGATGCCCATGGCCAGGAAAAGGCCCGTAATCTCCGGCATATACCAGCCCCAGCAGGTCACGCCCACCACCAGGGCAACGATGGTAAGAAACAGAACCGCCAGAATCCATCCTTGCCGGGTGGTCAAAGGGCTGGCCGATACAGTCTCTACCTCCACCGGCGCCTTCCGCGTCTTGCGGGCGTAAATCACCACAAAAATGCAGAGCAGAACCGTCAGAAGCCCCCAGCAGAAAACACGATACCCCATCCCAGAGAAGGGCGGAAGATCGGCCATTCCCTGCGCGATACCCACAGTAAAAGGATTCAGGAAGGCGCTCGAGAAGCCGATATTAGAAGCCACGTAAACCACCAGCAGTCCCATGATGGCATCATACCCCATGGACACCACCAGCGGCACCACAATCCCCACAAAAGGAATGGTCTCCTCGCTCATCCCAAAGACCGCGCCGGCCAGGGAGAAAAGGACCGTCAGAGCCACCAGCACCATCTTATCTTGCTGGCCGATGCCCGCAATCAACCGCCGGATCCCCGCATCAACGGCTCCCGTGGCATTGAGGAGCCAGAACACGCCCCCAACAACCAGAATAAAGACGATGATCCCCGCCTGCTTCACAAAGCCATGATACACGGCAGAAAACACCTGCCAGGTCTGCGGAACAGCATCGGCCTGTTCATAGGTGAGCGTACCATCCTCCGCCGTAACGTACTGTCCCCCAGGGATGAACCAGGTAAGCACCGCGCACAGCAAAATCAGGAACGCAATAATGACATATGTATTGGGGACCTTTCGCATTACGGGATGAGTTTAATCTCTTTGCCGTTCAGGTAGTTCTGCAGGAGGTCCTGGGTTTTGATTTTGACAAAGCAGGTGGGGGTGCCGTCGGTGCAGGCGAACTCCGGGGCCTGGGCAATGTTGGCGTCCATCACCAGGTGGATGTTGGCCGCTTGGGGCAGGATGGCGCTCAGGATGGTGGTGGCGCCCACTTCCACGCCCGTCAGCTCCCATAATTTATCGGCCGATGCAAAAGAAACCCGCGGAATGCCGCCCATGGCAGCACAGAAATCCCGCGTCACAAAAGGCTTGTCGTCGGAAGTTACGTACAGGTAGAACTCCGTCTGCTGCCGGTTGCAAAGGAAGATGGTCTTCACAATGTGGATGCCAATCTTGGCGTCGATGTGCTGGCAGTCCTCCATGGTGATGCCGGGGTCTGTATCCACCCGCGAAAAGGGAATACCCTTGGCGGCAAAAGTTTCATATACAGTTTGTTGCAGGGCCGATTTAAACTCTTGCGGCGGCGTGCAGATGGGGTCACTAACGTAAAACATATCCCAAAGATAAGCAATTTTGGGATTATTTATTATCTTAGCAAAGTTAAATCAAATCGTTAGCCATGCAAAACTTTGAATACTGCACCCCCACGCAAATCATCTTTGGAAAAGGCGTCATCAAACAGCTCCCGGAAGTTCTGGGCAAAATAGGCCGAAAGGTCCTCCTCACCTATGGCGGCGGAAGCATCAAGAAAATCGGCCTGTATGATAAGGTAAAGGGTTTATTGGCCGATTTTGAAGTCATCGAACTCCCCGGTATCCAGCCCAATCCCAAGTACGATCCGTCTGTGCTGGAAGGCGTGCGGCTTTGCAAGGAGAACGGAATTGAAGTGATCCTGTCGGTGGGCGGTGGCTCCGTGCTGGACTGCTCCAAGGCCATTGCGGCGGGCGCCTGCTATGACGGAGACCCGTGGGACCTCATCTCTTATAAGGTAAAGGCTCAGAAAGCCCTTCCCATCGTGGACATCCTCACCCTGGCAGCCACGGGCAGCGAATACGACTGCGGCGGCGTGATCTCCCGGCCTGAAACCAACGACAAAATCGGCTATATTGACCCTCTGCTCTTCCCGGTGGCCTCCTTCCTGGATCCCACCTACACCTTCACGGTGAACGCGTGGCAGACGGCCGCCGGCATAGCCGATGCCATCAACCACATCCTGGAGCAGTACTTCTGCGAGGACGCCACCCTCATGAACGACGGCTTCTGCGAGGCCGGCATCAAGAGCCTGATGATCAACGGAAAAGCCTGCCTGGAGAACCCTACAGATTATAAGGCACGGGCCGAAATGATGTTCGTCTGCACCCTCGCCTGCAACAACATTATGTCCCTGGGCAACAGCGGCTCCGGCTGGCCGATGCACGGCATCGAGCACGCCCTCTCCGGCTACTACGACATCACCCACGGCGTGGGCCTGGCCATCATCACGCCCCGCTGGATGCAGCATATCCTGAGCGAGCGCACACTCCCCCGCTTTGTCAAATATGGTGTGAACGTTTTCGGCATTGATCCTTCTTTGCCGGGGATGGAGATTGCGCAGAAGGCGATTGACGCCACCTACGCCTTCTTCGAGAGCCTGGGCATCCCTATGCACCTCCGCGAAGTGGGCATCGGCCCGGAACGCATTCAGGAAATGGCCCACCACGTGGCCGTCAACGAAGGCCTGGACCGCGCCTACGTTCCCCTCAACGAAACCGACATAGCCGCAATCCTCACCGCTTCACTATAAAATATCTTACTGGTTGCAGAGGCCGATGCCGTTGGTATCGGCTTTTTTGTGCATTTTTCGTTAAACCGATAAGTATCCTTACCTTGCGGGCAAAAAAGGAATCAGTACGTAAGGAATCCTTACTAACTGCCGCCCGAATAGAAAAACTAAACCCGATAGCTTGAATTGCTTCAGGGGCTACCGGGAATTAACACCACAAAAGTACAAAGAAAATTTGAATCGGCAAATAATATGAGGTTGCGCTTAGGAATGCAATCGACAGAATAATGTGTGCTGCATTAGGAGCTGATTGGCTAAGAGATGCCATTATGCCAGGGGGCATCTTTGACAGTCCCCACCACCCAGCTTCAGAATAACCTTCCAGAAAGAGACCGGCAGATAGACGTTATCAAGGTGGGCGGCCTTCAGGAACATCGGCGCAATCTGCTCCGGCTGATAACCAGCAATGCCGCAGCCGATAGCAGTGACATAGAATTTCAGTTCCTTATGCTGACGGGCAAAAAGGCCAAAACGCTCAACAGCCGGGCCGATATTCTCCAGCCCCACCCAAATGAGCGCCCTGGATATTGCTTCCAAAAACAAAGATCTCCCCTTCATCCAGGACGCTGATCTGCGACGGAGTAATTCTGTGAGGCAACGTACCGTTATTATCGTCTCCTCTCATGATTTTCTTCCTCTTCAGAAACGTCTAAGTGGTCTACAATCAGGGACATCTGGGCAAGGACATCCTGGAAGCGGTACAGGGCGTTGTACAGACCGTCCTCGGAAAGGACACCACGGTCGATCTCTTTTGAGATTTCTCCGCGCTCGTCGGCCTCAAAGTCTTCCTTCCACTGGCCGGAATCCATATACTCGGAGAGGCTGCAGATGTCGTCCCAGGCGTCCAGGAGCATATCCACACCTATCTCGGCTTCTTTGATGGCTTCTTCGGCCCTTTTGAATTTACTGCTGTTACGGGCTACGCGAAGCTCGACGGGGGAAAATTTAGCTTCCAATTGGGCTCGGCCTTCTTCTACAAGGGCTTTCAATTCCTCAATACCTTTGGCCAGATTCAAGTTTTGTTCGTCTTTCTTTTTCATATTATGTTAGGTTTTAATTTGGATTGTGTCCGTAAAGATAATATATTTCTTGTGTTTTGCACCTTTCAATTACTACAAGAATAATTGCATCACAAGTGCCTATGAATGAATATGTTGCATCTTAGACTACGGGCCGATAGAAAAGCTACGGCAACGGCACAGGGTATGCCGAATTATGCACGGCCCGGTGAAACGGATAATCCGCGTAACAGGCGCTGATTCAACGCATCCCGAAACGGACTGCACAAATTTGCTGCAATTATCCGTTTGGTCACGCCTGTAACCGTGTGTGTTTCAACGCCTTGCGAATTAAACGTTTCATCTTTCGTTAAACCGATAACTATCATTACATTGCGCTCGTATGAACACAAAAAAGAAATTGAGAAAATTCGCTAAAATGTGAATTATTCGCAAATAATTGTTAACTTTGCAAAGGTGAATTATGAATGTTGAGTTTGAGGACAAGGCTTTGGAAGACCTGTTCCTGATAGGAGCCACAAGTGACAAGCAATACAAAAAGCTATCTCAGGACATCGTAAAACGTTATGTAAAAGTGGTAAACTACTTAAGAGCGGCAAATCGCATCGAAGACTTGTTCCTCATCAACTCGCTTCATTATGAAAAGAAGGTGGGTAATCTGAAAGACACGGAGGCGGTTTGGATTAATGACCAATACCGACTTCTTTTCAGGAGTTCGCCAGATGACCAAGGCATCATTGTAAACGCATTGTTAACAGAAATATCCAAGCACTATGAGTAGCAAAGCACAGGTTCCTTTTGTGGCCACGCACCCTGGGGAACTCATCAAGGACGAATTGAAGGAAAGGGGGCTTACCCAAAAAAAACTCGCCGAGATGACATGCATTAAGCCTTCAATCATCTGCGAGACCATCTCAGGCAAGCGCTCGGTCTCCATGAAAATGGCCCTCGCACTGGAGAAGGCTTTGGGTATTCCTGCCGATATGTGGTTGAATCTCCAGACTCAATACAACCTGGACGCGGCCGGAATTGCAGAACGCGATAGCCGGAAAGAGACCATTTCCGTTACTATCCCGGTGCAGGACAGGAACCTACTTAAGGAGATAGTCCGCAAATTCGGCTGGGCCTGTATGCTCTGAGAGTGATATATCCCCCTCTCCCCTACCGCCTCGACAAGAAATCAGGCCGATAGAAAAGCTACGGCAACCCTATGCCAATTTGTGCACGGCCCAGTGAAACAGATAATCCGCGTAACAGGCTCTGATTCAACGCATCCCGGAACAGTCTGCACAAATTTGCTGCAATTATTCGTTTGGCCGCGCCTGTAACCGCATGTCTTTCAGCGGTTTATAAGCTAAACGTTTCATTATTCGTTAAACCGATAACTATGCTTACCTTGCAGTCAAAACTAGGTGAGTTCAAGTTCACTTAGCACATGTAATTTCTGGAAGCATGATTATTTCTGACCAGCAAAGAGAAGAGAACTATCAGGAGTATCTGAGACTGCTAAAAGACCCTAATTATTATGACGTCTACTTCGATGAACAATCTGGAGGAGTAAGCGCTATTCACCGTGAACATAAATTTGATTCCGAAATAAGCGCTTTCGGAATCAAGGTAGGTGAATATGAGACACTTGCCGTGAATGCTCTTAGAAAGAGCGGACATTACGTCACACTGGAATCGGAACTAGCGCCAAATGGGGTCAAAACGCCTGACGGCCAAATTGATGGATTCATAATGGAAATCAAAGCAATTGAAAAGAATGGCAAATGGGCCATAAAATACAAACTTCATCGCGCCGCCAAGCAAGGGGCTGAATGTGTAATTCTATACTTTCACAAAAAGGAACTTTTTTCCATTGAGCGTTTTGAAGATGGTTGGTCTAAATTCCAGGCAGATAAAGACTCTCTTCAGTATGTTAATTCGATTAAGCGCATTATCTGCGTAGTTGAAGGAGCGGTTCTAGAGGGCACTAAAAAATAAAAAGCTGCCGAAGCAGCTTTTATGAAGGTTAATAAGGGGACAGGTGGTGTGCCTCCCCCCCCTTCGATTGCAAAGTTAGCACTTTATTCTAATCTTGCAAAACATTCTTTCTTCTCCCCTGCCGCCTCGACGCATAATCGGGCCGATAGGTGCTTCCAACTGTCGAGGCGGCAAGTAATAATGCGGGCCGAAGAAAAACCGCCATCTCTTGAATGTGAAGAGATGGCGGCAGTTTATTAGCTGCCCGCGGCTCACCCGTCACGCGACGGGCACGGGGATAGCAACGCGATTACTTATTTTTAACCAGGCGGACGGGGTAGCTATTTTTACTCTTATTACTCCATTCCATATCCACCGCGGCAGAAAAAAACTCAAAACTCATCGCACCAGTTTCATCGGCGCAAGTGCTGGACCAGTAGAGACCGTCTTCTCCTTGATAATGCTGACACCAAACAGATCCCCAAGGATTACGACCCAAATACCACTCCCCTGCAGGGGGCAAGATGACAATACCGGCAGCCTGCATTGCGGAGAAGTTATCAGCAGTATATGAAATGGATTGTGTACCTTTCTGCTCAAACACGGTTGGCTTTGTACCCATAGTGGAAGTATTCCAGTCCGATTCTTTGAAGCCGTCGGGGAAAAGGAGCAGATAGCGGGAGCCGTATTCGTGTCGACTGTAATCTACTACTACTGCATATCTGTGCCAATCGACCGCACGGCGGGAAGACTGGACCCTTGGGTTGCAGTTAGCGTCGTAACCCATCAGATAACGCCACTCTTCCACACTGAGGCCACGCCAGGAAGTGGAGCCTAAAGCGGTAGTAATCTCGGACTTTACATCAGATACTCCGGAAGTATTTCGGTTATTAAACACCTCGGTCCATGTGAAATACTGTGAACCTCGGCCGTTACCATCATAATCCCAAGAATTGCTCAAGAACTGCCACGTGTCGCCGTTACGTGTGAGGTTGCCCGAGGCAAACGTGACTTGCGTAGTGGGTGAGACGCTGAATGCAAGAGGGTCATAACCGAAATAAAAGCAGGCACGGACATAATAACTGTCACCTGATGTACTAGTAAACCCGCTGGACACAGTGCCATCAGTGTTCATCGTTCTATACCAATATTCGGTGTCTGGCCAATGCGTAATCGTCTTGCTAGACCAATATCTGTTGTTTTCTCCAACAACGCCTGTGCCTCCTGCAGATTCGAGAGCTGTATTCAGTCCGGTCCAGGTCTTTCCATTGGCATTGAAAATATCTGTCCAGTCATCCATGCTGGGCAATTTCCAAGCATGGCCTGCTACGACCGGCGTGTGAGCAGCGGCTCCGGAAGCACCATTAGCTTTATTCCGACTCATCGTGCTGTTTTCGTCGGTCAGGGCGATGACCAGACCGCTCTTGCCGTCTTTGTAGGCTACCATACCCGCAGCGGTCACGCCAGTGGGCAGGTTTTTATTGGCAGTTGCAGGATAGGCCAATCCGTCGGTGCCCACCACTTCGCCAACAGTAGAGAAAAATAGCCCATGGCCCACGGCAGAGGACTGCTTCATTCTCAGTCCGAGTTGATAGAACTGACCGGCTTCGTAGGTCTTGCCGGTTACAGACTTGGTGTAGTAGTAAGTGCCGTCAGTGGCAGTATACTCAATGTTGGCTCCACTTGTGGGTCGGATAGCTACGTAGATACGGTCCTCAGCGGCCTCGCGGTTGACGACGTAGGTATTAGTGCCGTCACTGATGGTCATACCTGTAATGATGTTGTTGAGACTATTGGTACCATCCTCATCCTTCAAGGTATATGCGATAATGGCCAGCTCATTGGTCAGGTTAGCCGAGGGCAGATTTTCTCCGACCCAAGGGCCGGTAAAAGTGGCCAGATCCAATCCGCTGGAGATCGATGCCAGCGTGCCATCCTGTGTATTGAGCCGAGTGTAGTCCACGCTTGCTTTATATTTACCACCTGTTATGACGGCAGGATAGACATAGGTCAAATTCTCCGTATAGACGGGTTCAGAAACGGTGAAAGTGAGCGAAGCTGTTTTTCCACCGTTGGTAATATCTCCTTCTGTAAGGGTGTATATTACTTTATCTGAAGTTTCATTCGGCGTTCTGTATATCAAAGCAACCTGCTCGCCTACAGCGAAGGTCTTCGAGAGTTTTTTGTTCACATAATCAATGCCAAGCGCTTTCGTCTCGTCTGTGTCAGTTTCTGCGTCTGGAAAGCTGATGGTAGTGGTCAGAGTGATTACGTTCTCTGATTCCACGGGCTGTTCGGGTTGTTCTATGTCATATTCTTTATTGGAGCAACCTATCATCGTAATACCCACAATTGCAAGAGCAATCATGCTCAGAAGTGTCATAATCTTTTTCATTGCTTCTTTCGTTTATGGGTTGGTTACTCTACTATGTAATCGTTCCAGCCGTAATCCTGCACTCCTGTGCTGGTGCAGATGACGCCTTCATACTTTACCTCCACCACTTCCATGGCGGGAGCCTCATAAAGTTCGCGTTGTTTTGTCATTATATTGTTGGTTTTGTGTTAGCGTATCCGTGGGTTGAGAAGTATAATAGCGTAAATGTAAATAATCGTATATTAAAACACAACGGGGTGGGGGTAAATATTTACGCAGGGTCAAGAAAACCCCTACAAAAATTTACGCAAAGTCGATTATTTGCGATTTGAAACACCCCTACTCCCCTTCTAGATACTTTACCTTCTTGCCATGACTCTTGGCATATTCGATCTCAGATCGAGTGCTGGAGCCAATATATCCGCAGACATTAATGACGAAAATTTCGTCAGCCATGTCGATCTTGCGCTTGTGCATGTCGTCCAGCATTTCCTTGGTGCCCTCGGTCCAGACTTCATCATCGCCACTATGGCCGAAAAGGCCGACGCTGATGACGATATTGCCTTCAAGAGTCAGGCGCTTCTGCGCCTCAAGGAACTGCTCCTTAAAGCGTGTGCTGCCGCAGAGGGTTATGACGGGGTATTTGCCGATCATTTCAGTATAGAGTTTAACCGCTAAAAATCATCAATTGCGCACAACAAATATAACGTTTATTTACGACTGTTACATCATTACGAAAAACAAAGGAACTTATACAGGCCGATAGAAAAGGTACGGCAACAGCACAGGGTATGCCGAATTATGCACGGCCTGGTGAAACAGATAATTCGATTAAGCGCATTATCTGCATAGTTGAAGGAGCGGTTCTAGATGGCACTAAATATGAGGCGCGTGACTGTCTTCCGGTTGGCATCGGCCCTATCGGCCCGTACCAAAGGGAACGGCATTCTTGCCGGGACAGTATGAAGCGGAGCTGAGACGGGCCCCATGAGCCTTTTACCCTCAGGGAAGAAGTGACGCAGGAGTATACTACCCGTGACAACGGAAAGCCATTGACCTTAACCGTTGGGGCCGCTTCCATCACCATGAGCCAAATGTAACTCCAGCCGAAGGGCATAGCCCATGGCGTGCAATTCCGTCCTGTCCACGGCCACAGGGCGTAGGCGAAGTTGCTGCTCACGTAAAAGTAGACACGGAGGGGTAGAAAAAGATTGAATGTTGTA
>R24__coassemble_1227_pt1 | contig 14374 bp, 11 predicted proteins | sample R24__metabat2_high_PE_033 | metagenome-assembled genome bin R24
GCTGGAAGCGCCGGAAGAAGAGCGGACGTCTGTGCTGCCGCTGGAGCGGTAGTTGGACGATCCGGCAGAACGGGTGCTGCTGCCGGTAGAACGTACGCTATTGCTGCCACCGCTGCTGCTACCGGCCGAACGATAGTTGCCGGAAGAAGCGGAACGGCGGGAAGAAGACACGGAGCGGGTGCTGCTGCCGCTGGCCGAAGTAGACCGGGTTACGGTAGAAGGAGCACGGGACACGCCGGATGAAGAGCGACGGGAGGTTCCCGACACTATCGAAGAGCGCGTGGTTGCGCCGCTGCGGGCCGATGAACCGCTGCGCACGCTCGCGGCCTTGGTGGCCCGGGAGACACTGCTGCGGGAAGCGGAAGAACTGCGGGCGAAGCTGCTGTGAGAAGCGGCACCACGGGCCGAGAAGTTCCCTTCCCTGTGGCCCAGGTTGCGGGCCTGGCTGCGGTGCAGACGGGTTGCACCGCCCCAGTAGTAAGGGTAGTAGTAGCCTGCGTAATGTCCGGGATAGAACCGATTCCAATACCAGGAGTCATAGTACCAGGAATGGTAGTAGGGCGGGTAATACCAGGGATCGTAGAAAAAAGGATCTCCGTACCAATACCCCCAACGGTCATAATACCAGGGGTCGTGATACCACGCGGAGTAAGACCAGGGCCTGTAGTACCACGGATCTCTCCAACCCCAATAATAATAGTCCCGCATATACCACGGCCTGAAGGACCAGGAGTAGTTCCAAGCCCAGGAGGGGGTATCCCAAACCGTTATAGTATTGTCTTTAAGGGAGAAACGGATATTCTTGCCGTCCGGAATCACCAGGGTGTCTCCGGCGCTGAGGATATAGGCCTCGGAGGAGTGGGAGTCGGCCAGCAGATTATCCAGTTCTTCATGGGTGGGAGCCGCCTGTTGGGCTACAACCGAAGGACGGGAGTAGATACCGTCGTCAAAAGCCTGGCTCTGAAGACGGCTTGTGGTAGAGCATGAAAGGGCGGCAAGGAGCATCAAAGTGCCTGCCAGGATACGCTTTTTCATCATCTTTACCTCCTATTATCAAATAAAAATCAGTATCTTTGTGCCGGTAAAAAACCGGCCTTATCGGGGATTTATGCAATTTTTGTACCTGCATCCCCGTTTTGGGGCAACAATATTAAGCACAAATACATAAAAAAGCAAATAAGATTATGGCAAAAGAGGTAACCAAAAGGGAAGAAAACTATTCCCAGTGGTACAATGACCTGGTAGTAAAAGCAGACCTGGCCGAGCAGTCCGCCGTACGCGGCTGCATGGTCATCAAACCCTATGGCTATGCCATTTGGGAGAAGATGCAGGGCATCCTGGACGGCATGTTCAAGGAGACCGGCGTAAAGAACGCCTACTTCCCCCTGTTCATCCCCAAAAGTTTCTTCAGCCGTGAGGCCGAACACGTGGCCGGCTTTGCCAAGGAATGCGCCGTGGTTACCCACCACCGCCTCATGAACGACCCTAATGGCAATGGCATCGTGGTGGATCCGGAGGCCAAGCTGGAAGAGGAACTCATTGTACGGCCCACCTCCGAAACCATTATCTGGAACACCTATAAGGGCTGGGTCCACTCCTGGAGAGACCTCCCCATCCTGTGCAACCAGTGGTGCAACGTGGTGCGCTGGGAAATGCGCACCCGCCTGTTCCTCCGCACGGCCGAATTCCTCTGGCAGGAGGGCCACACCGCCCATGCTACCGCTCAGGAGGCCGAGGCCCGCAAGGAGCAGATGGTCAACGTGTATGCCAAGTTTGCCCGTGAGATCATGGCCCTTCCCGTGGTAGTGGGCCACAAGAGCCCCGGCGAGCGTTTTGCCGGCGCCCTGGACACCATGACCATCGAGGCCCTGATGCAGGACGGCAAGGCCCTGCAGGCCGGCACCTCCCACTTCCTGGGCCAGAACTTTGCCAAGAGCTTCGACGTCCAGTTCACCAACGCAGAAGGCAAGCAGGACTTTGTCTGGGCTACTTCCTGGGGCGTGAGCACCCGTCTGATGGGCGCCCTCATCATGGCCCACGGAGACGACAACGGCCTGGTCCTTCCTCCGGCCCTGGCTCCTATCCAGGTAGTGATGGTTCCCATCTACAAGAGCGATGACGAGCGCAACGCCGTCCTGGACAAGATGTACGAGCTCAAGAAGGCCCTGGAAGCCAAGGGCCACAGCGTAGAAATTGACGACAGAGACACCCTGCGTCCCGGCTTCAAGTTTGCCGAGTGGGAGCTCAAGGGCGTTCCCGTGCGTCTGGCCATGGGTCCCCGCGACCTCCAGAACGGCACCGTGGAGGTAGCCCGCCGCGACACCCTCGAGAAGATTTCCGAACCCCTGGAAGGTCTGGAAGACCGCATCATCGGCCTGTTGGACGACATCCAGAAGAACATCTACAACAAGGCCCTCGCTTTCCGCGACGCTTCCATCCGCAAGGTAGACACCTGGGAAGAGTTCAAGGAAGAGATTGAGAAGGGTGGCTTCCTCCTCTGCCACTGGGACGGAACGGCCGAGACCGAGGCCAAGATCCAGGAAGAGACCAAGGCTACCATCCGCTGCATCCCCGTGGACAGCGCCGTGTGCATGGAAGAAGGCAAGTGCATCTACACCGGCAAGCCTTCCCACCAGAGAGTTCTCTTTGCCCGTTCTTACTAGGATCCTATGAAACGCATTCTTCTCACCCTCTCCCTCCTGGCTGCCGCCACGATGGCCTGGGGTCAGAACACCCAGGAGGCGGCCGCCGCCGCTGCCGCTGCCCTCAGCGCTGCAGAGGATGTTCCCGTGAAGGAAGAAAAGCCCAAGTACTGGACCAACACCTTTAACGCCAACCTCAACTTTGGCCAGACTTATCTGAGCCAGTGGGTGGCCGGCGGTTTCAACAACATCAGCGTCACCGCCAACGTGGACGCCGTTGCCAACTACTCCAAGGGCAAAGCGCTGGGCAACTCCCGCATCCAGCTGGAATATGGCCAGTTGTATTCGGCCGACAAGCCCATCTTCCAAAAGACCAAGGACCGCATTTACATGGAGTCCAAGTGGGGTTATGAAACCGCGGTAAAGCACCTGGCCTATTCGGCCAGCATCGACTTCAAGACGCAGTTTGGCAAGAACTACACCTACGGAACCCCCAAGGAGTTTGATGGCGACGAGCCCACCAAAGAGGACTGGCTTATAGCCCGCACCCTCAAGTCCGGCTTCCTCGCACCCGCCTACCTCAACGTGGGTGTGGGTGCCCTCTGGACCCCGGCTCCCTGGATCTCCCTCAACGTAGCCCCGCTCTCCGGCGGTGGTGTGCTGGTGACCATTCCCGAACTCAGAAAGACGTACGGTATGGATCTCCGGGAAGGCAGTGAGACGGAATACACCAACTTCCGCGCAGAATTCGGTGCCCAGATCAAGCTGGACATGGCCTGGGTCATCAACGACGTATTCTCTTACTCCACCCAGGCGACCGCGTTCTACAACTACCTTACCCCCAAGATGGAGCCCCGTATCACCTGGGACAACAAGATTTCCTGGAAGATTGCCAAGTTCTTTGCCATCAACGTAAGCACCAACCTCATCTACGACCCGCGCGTACTGGTGCATGACCGTGACAAGGACGGCGTAACGGATTCCAAGGGCGTCCAGTTCAAGGAATACTGTGAGTTAGGTTTCACCTATACCATCACCCATAAGCACTAGGCCGATGCTCCTCGTTGCAGTCAGCGGAGGCATCGATTCCATGTGCCTGGCAGAAAAGGTCCGTCTGGAAGGCGGGCCTTTCGCCATTGCACACTGCAACTTCGGCCTGAGAGGGGAAGAAAGCGACGGGGATGAGGCCTTTGTAAAGGAATGGGCCGATCGGTACGGCATCCCCCTCCACGTCAAGCGCTTTGAAACGGAGGCCTGTGCCGCCCGGGAGGGCATCAGCGTTGAGATGGCCGCCCGCCGCCTGCGTTACCACTGGTTTGGAGAGCTTTGCCGGGAGCACGGTTACGAAGCCGTGGCCGTGGCCCACAACGCCAACGACAACGCCGAGACGCTCCTCCTGAATCTCCTCCGGGGAACCGGGCTCAAAGGCATCACCGGCATGAAGGCCGAAGGATACATCCCCGACCCTGACTTCGCCGACATTCCCCTGCTTCGGCCCTTACTGAGCATGACCCGCGAGGAGATAGAAGCCTTTGCTGCAGAGCACGGACTCTCCTGGAGAGAAGACCGCACCAACGCCCTCAACGACTACAAACGCAACAAAATCCGTAACCAGGTTTTCCCGATCTTCAAAGAGATTAATCCCTCTTTCATCCAAACCCTGAATAGTGATATGGAGCGATTTCAAGAGGCCCTTCCTCCGGGAGTATTGTCCTCAGAACCCTCCGCTTCGCTACGTCCCTCCCACTGCCCTGCGGGCAGCGGGCCCCTCAACTTTGAGGGGGGCTCCGCCCCCCTATTATCCCCCTGCGGCTCCCGGCCTATAAGTCCTTCGGACCCGGCCTCCGCCGGGCGCTCTGATGAGCGCCAAAAAACCACGCTCCACCTTTTTACCACTAAAGAAGAAGAGTGGGACGGAAGTAAGGAAGTGAAGCAACCGGAAGGGATGCTCATTCTGGATGCAGACAAGGCCGGAGAAGTGGTGGAAGGCCGATGGGAGACCGGAGACTGGATCCGGCCCATGGGCGCTCCGGGCAAGAAAAAACTGCAGGACTGGTTCACGGACCATCACATTCCGGCCGATGAAAAACCTTTTGTAAAGCTGTACAAGAGCGCCCGGGACCCGCACCACGTGCTGGCCATTGCCGGCTGGTGCATCGACCACTCGGTCCGCGTGACCGCCACCACCCGCCGAATCCTTCGGATTTCCCAAAAAAAGTCGTAACTTTGTAGACTTAACGCGCACGCGCGAAGCGTACGTACATACACAGTTTAATCAGAACAATCGATAATATGAACCGTAAAGTACTTCTCATGATTCTGGACGGCTGGGGAGAAGGCCGCCACGACTATTCCAACGCCATCTGGACCCAGGGCACGCCCAACATTGACGCTCTTCGCGCCAAGTATCCTTATGGCCATCTGCAGGCCTGCGGCGAGTTTGTAGGTCTCCCGGACGGCCAGATGGGCAACTCCGAGGTGGGTCACATGAACCTGGGCGCCGGCCGCGTGGTTTACCAGGATCTGGTGAAGATCAATATCGCCTGCCGTGAGCACAAACTCATGGAGAACGCAGAAATCAAGGCCGCCTACGAGTATGTGAAAAAGAGCGGCAAGAAACTGCACCTGATGGGCCTCACCTCCCACGGTGGTGTCCACAGCTCCCTGGATCACGTGTACGAATTCCTGCGCGTGGCCAAGGAACAGGGTCTGGACAAAGTGTACGTGCATGCCTTCATGGACGGCCGTGACACCGACCCCCGCAGCGGCCTGGGCTTTGTGAAAGAGCTGGAAGAGAAGATGGCCCAGACCACCGGTAAGGTGGCCACCGTCTGCGGCCGCTTCTATGCCATGGACCGCGACAAGCGCTGGAACCGCGTGAAGGAAGCCTACGACCTCCTGATCGAAGGCAAGGGTGCCGCTTTTGAGAGCGCCCAGGCCGGTATCCAGGCCAGCTACGACGCCGACGTAACGGACGAATTCATCAAACCCATCGTGGTTACCGAGAACGGAAAGCCCGTGGCCACCATCGAGGAAGGAGATGCCATCATCTTCTACAACTTCCGCAACGACCGCGCCCGTGAGCTCACCTCCGTCCTCACCCAGCAGGACATGCCGGAAGAGGGCATGCACACCCTTCCGCTGTACTACTGCTGCCTCACTCCCTACGACGCTTCCTTCAAGGGCGTGCACATCCTCTTTGACAAAGAGCTGGTGCAGGACACCCTGGGAGAGACCGTTTCCAAAGCCGGCAAGCATCAGCTCCGCATTGCGGAAACCGAGAAATACGCCCACGTCACCTTCTTCTTCAACGGCGGCCGTGAGACCGTATTTGAAAACGAAGAGCGCATCCTGGTAAACAGCCCCAAGGTTCCCACCTACGACATCCTGCCCCAGATGAGCGCCCCCGAAGTGGCCGAAAAACTCATCGCCCAGATCCAGAGCGAGAAGCAGGACATGATCATCCTCAACTTCGCCAACGGTGACATGGTGGGCCATACCGGCATCTACACCTCCGTCACCCAGGCCGTAGCCTGCATCGACAGACTGGTGGGTGAGGTAGTGAAAGAGGCCATCGAGCACGACTACGTGGTACTCCTCACCGCCGACCACGGCAACGCAGACTTTGAAGTAAACCCCGACGGTACCCCCAACACCGCCCACTCCCTGAACACCGTTCAGTTTGTGGTGATTAACGCCGGTGAAGAGGTGAAGACCGTGAAAGACGGCGCCCTGTGCAACGTGGCTCCCACCATCCTCAAGCTGATGGGAATCCCCCAGCCCGCCGCCATGACCGCCGAACCGCTGATCTAAGGCATGGAACTGACCGCCAAATTCTTAGCCCAGCTTCTGAAGGGCACCGTAGAAGGCGACGAAAACGCCAAGGCCACCAAGTTTGCCAAGATTGAACATGGCAAGCCCGGCACCCTGAGCTTTTTTGCCAACCCCAAATACGAAGAGTTTGTCTACACCAGCCAGGCTTCCATCCTCATCGTGGACAAGACCTTCGAGCCCAAACAGCCCGTCAAGCCCACGCTGGTGCGGGTAGACAACGCCTACTCCTCCATTGCAGACCTTCTCAAGTATGTATCGGCCCAGAAACAGAAGGCCAGAAGGCACCGCAGCCTGCTGGCCCGCTGGCACTTCTCCACGCATTTTGGCAAGAAGGTCTATCTGGGCGCCTACAGCTATGTGGGCCGCCACGTAACCATTGGAGACCACACGGTCATCCATGAGCACGTAACCATCGGCGACAACACCGTCATCGGTAAAAATTGTATCATTTATCCGGGGGTAGTCATCTATCCTGGAATGATTATTGGAAATAATGTGATCCTGCATGCAGGATGCATCATTGGCGGAGACGGCTTTGGCAACGCCCCGCGCCCGGACGGCAGCTGGGAGAAGATTGAGCACCTGGGCAACGTGATCATCGGAGACGACGTAGAGATTGGCTGCAACACCACGGTGGACCGCGCCCAGATGGAATCCACCATCATTGGAAACGGCGTGCGCATTGACAACCTTTGCATGATTGCCCACAACGTGGTCATTGGAGACCACACCGTCATGGCAGCCCAAACGGGTATTGCCGGATCCACCGAGGTGGGCAAATACTGCATCTTTGCCGGACAGGTGGGCATCGCCGGTCACGCCAAGATTGCCGACCACACCACCATCCTGGCCCAGGGAGGCGTCATGGGCAACATCCGCAAGGAAGGCCAGACGCTGCTGGGTTCACCGGTAATTGACGCCAAACAGTATATCAAAGCCTACGCCCTCTTTAAACGGGCCGCAGAAGAATAAATGAACGGAAATCAGCACACCCTCGCCCAAAGCTTTTCCTTTGAAGGGAAGGGCCTCCATACCGGCACCTATGCCCATATGACGGTACTGCCCGCTCCGGCTGGCAGCGGCATTGTCTTCCGCAGAGTAGATGTGGAAGGATGCCCGGAGGTCAAGGCCCTGGCCGAGAACGTGACCAACACGGCCCGCAGCACCACCATCGCCTGCGGAGAGGCCGTAGCCGTAACCATCGAACACATCATGAGCGCCCTCACCGGTATGGGAGTGGACAACGCCGCGGTGGAACTGGACAACCAGGAGGTTCCCATCCTGGACGGCAGCGCTCGCTTTTACGTGGAGGCCATCGCCAAGGTGGGCCTGGAAGACCAGGGTGTCCCCCGCCAGTTCATAAGCATTCCTTACGCACTGGAGGTAAAGGACCCCAGAAGCGGCTCCTGGATTAAGATAGAACCGGCCGATGCTCCATCGGCCCAGAGCACGGTGGATTTCAACTCCCCCGTGCTGGGTGTGCAGAGCGCCCAGTGGACCTTGGATACCGACTATGCCAAGGAGATTGCCCCCTGCCGCACCTTCTGTTTTTATAAGGAGATTGAGCCCATGCTCAAAGGCGGCCTCATCAAGGGCGGAGACCTGGACAACGCACTGGTAGTAACGGACGACGGATACATGGGAGATCCCGTTCTCCATTTTACGGACGAGTGCGGCCGACACAAACTGCTGGACCTGCTGGGAGACATGCGCCTGTGCGGCGGCTATGTCAATGCCCGCATTACGGGATTCAAAGCCGGCCATACCATTAACACAAAAGCAGCCAAGGCCCTGAGAGCCTTACTTAAATAGCTTACTATGAACAAAATTCATCCTCTCGCCTGTGTGAGTTCCGAGGCCAAACTGGGAGACAACATTGAAGTAGGGCCCTTTGCCTTCATCGACGCCAACGTAGAGATTGGAGACGGTTGCCATATCCAGAACGGCGCCACCATTTACAATCACGTAAAGATGGGCAAGGACTGCACCGTCTTCCCCGGCGCCGTGGTAGGCGCCATCCCGCAGGACCTCAAGTTTGAAGGTGAAGAATCCTGGGTAGAGATTGGAGACCGCGTGAACATCCGCGAGTGCGCCACCATCAACCGCGGAACCAAAGCCAGCGGCAAGGCCCTCACCCGCATTGGCAGCGACACCCTCATCATGTCTTATGCACACGTTGCGCATGACTGCCGGGTGGGCAACCACTGCATTTTGGTCAGCTATTCCGGCCTGGCCGGAGAAACGGAGATGGAAGACTGGAGCGTGGTAGGCGGCCAGTCCGGCTCCCACCAGTTCTGCCGCGTGGGCACGCACTCCTTCGTGGCCGCCCGCTGCAAGATTACCAAGGACGTACCGCCGTATATCCTGGCCGGCCGCGAGCCCCTCGCCTTCGAAGGCGTCAACCGCGTGGGTCTGTTGCGCCGCGGTTTCACCGAAGAACAGGTAAACCAAATAAAGGATATCTACGACTGCATTTACTTTAAAGGCATGAACACCACCCAGGCCCTGGAGTATATAGAAGCCAACTTCCCGGCCTCCGAGTACCGGGACACCATCCTGGGCTTCATCCGCAGTTCCCAGCGTGGCATCATTCCCAAGATCCGGCTGCGCTAGTGCTCCTTTCCACCGCATACTTCCCGCCGCTGAGCTGGCTGGCCCTGGCGGCGCGGGACTTTCGGCCGGGGGAAAACCCGGCCATTATCGGCCTGGAAGCCTGCGAGAACTATCAGAAACAAAGCTACCGCAACCGCTGCTACATCCTGGCCGGAGACGGCGTACAGATGCTACAGGTTCCGGTTGTGCACGGAGATTCGTGGCTCATCACGGACGTGCGGGTAGACTATTCCACGCCCTGGGTAGTCCGTACCCAGCGGGCCCTGGACACGGCCTATGAGACATCGGCCTATTATGAATATTACAGGGACGAGGTATTTTCGCTGCTGGATGCCCAGCCCGAGACGCTCTGGGAGCTCAACCTCTCTACCCTCCGTTTCTTTCTGCAGAAGACCGGCATCGCCTGCGAGCTCTCCCCCACCGCCACTTTCGCCCGGGAGGAGGCCGATGACTTCCGGAATACCCTCCATCCCAAACGGGAGAACAATATCCTGGCCGATCTGGGCCTGGAGCGCCCCTACTACCAGGTATTCCGCGACCGCATGGGCGGCTTCACCCCAAAACTAAGCTGTCTGGACCTTCTCTTTAACGAAGGCCCAGACAGCATACTCTGGTTGAAGAAGCTTTAGAGGCTTCTCTTGATTTCCACAATCTGGAAGGCTTCGATGATGTCTCCAGGGTGGATGTCGTTGTACTTTTCGAGGCCGCAGCCGCATTCCATACCGGAAAGCACTTCCTTGGCGTTGTCCTTGCCTCGCTGGAGGGAGGCCAGCTCGCCGGTGTACACCACGATGCCGTCGCGGATGAGGCGCACCTGGGCTTTCTGGGTGAGCTTTCCTTCCTTCACCAGACAGCCGGCGATGGTACCCACCTTGGAAATCTTGAAGGTCTGCTTGACCTCGGCGGTGGCGGTGACTTCTTCCTTCTTCTCGGGCTCCAGCATACCTTCGATACCTTCCTTCACTTCGTTGATACAGTCGTAGATCACGGAGTAGAGGCGGATTTCGATGCCTTCCTTCTCGGCGGCGCGACGGGCTTCGGAGCTGGGACGCACCTGGAAGCCGATGATCACGGCGTCGGAGGCTTCGGCCAGCAGAACGTCGGACTCACTGATGGCACCCACGGCCTTGTGGATCACGTTCACGCGCACCTCCTCGGTGGAGAGCTTGATGAGGGAGTCGGAGAGGGCTTCCACGGAACCGTCCACGTCACCTTTGACAATGACGTTGAGTTCCTTGAAGTTGCCAATGGCGATACGGCGGCCAATCTCTTCCAGGGTCAGGTGCTTCTGCGTCTTGATGCCCTGGATGCGGATGAGCTGCTCGCGGCGCTGGGCTATGGACTTGGCCTCTTTTTCATCGGCCATGATGTTGAACTTTTCACCGGCAGCGGGGGCACCGTTGAGACCCAGCAGCGAGACGGGCGTGGACGGACCGGCGCTTTCCACCTTCTGGCCACGTTCGTTGTACATGGCCTTGACGCGGCCGTAGTAGCTGCCGGAGATGATCACGTCACCCACGTTCACCGTACCGTCCTGCACCAGCACCGTGGCCAGATAGCCACGGCCCTTGTCCAGGGAGCTCTCGATCACGGCGCCGCTTCCCATCTTGTTGGGATTGGCCTTGAGTTCCAGGAGGTCGGTCTCAAAGAGCACCTTCTCCAGGAGTTTGTCCACGTTGATGCCCTTCTTGGCCGAAATTTCCTGGCACTGGTACTTACCGCCCCAGTCTTCCACCAGAATGTTCATCTCGGAGAGCTGACGGCGGATGGTATCGGGGTTGGCACCGGGCTTATCGATCTTGTTGATGGCAAAGACCATGGGAACGCCGGCAGCCTGTGCATGGGCGATGGCTTCCTTGGTCTGGGGCATCACGGCGTCATCGGCCGCTACGATGATGATAGCCAGGTCCGTCATCTGGGCACCACGGGCACGCATGGCGGTAAAGGCCTCGTGGCCCGGGGTATCCAGGAAGGTGATGTGACGGCCGCTCTCCAGGGTAACACTGTAAGCACCGATGTGCTGGGTAATACCACCGGCCTCACCGGCAATCACGTTGGAGTTGCGGATGTTATCCAGGAGGGAGGTCTTACCATGGTCTACGTGACCCATCACGGTGATTACCGGAGGACGCTCCACCAGATCTTCTTCACGGTCGGGTTCCTGCTGGGCGATTTCCTCACTCAGCTCGGCGGTTACGAATTCCACCTTGTAACCGAATTCTTCGGCCACCAGGACCAGGGTTTCGGCGTCCAGACGCTGATTGATGGACACCATCATGCCCAGGGACATGCAGGCACCGATCACCTTGACCACCGGCGTGTTGTTCATGAGGGTGGCCAGGTCGTTGACGGTTACGAACTCCGTTACCTTAAGCACCTTGTTCTCTGCTGCTGCGGCTTCCATTTCCTCCTGGGAACGGATGGCGGCAATCTCTCTCTTCTCCTTGCGGTGCTTGGCGCCAAAGTTGTTGCGGGTGCTCTCGTTCATCTTGGCGTAGGTTTCCTTCACCTGCTTTTGGATCTCCTTCTGCAGTTCTTCCTGCTCGGCCTCGGTCATGGCCGGCTTGAAGCGGTCGCCTTTCTTGCGCTTTCCACCCTGCTGGGCGGCGGCAGCACCCTGCTGCTGTTTCTTGTTGTCGTTTTTCTTGGGGGCTTTTTCGGCCTGTACCTTGGTTACGTCTACCTTCTGGGAGCCGGAAGCCTTGATTCTCTCGCGCTTCTTGGCCTTCTTGGGGTCAAACTGGGAGAGATCGATCTTGCCCAGCACCTTGAAAGGAGCGGCTTCTTCGGTGGCTTCGGCGGCAGGGGTTGCTTCCGCAGGGGTCGGTTCGGAAACTTCCTCTACCTCGGGTTCCGGTTCGGGTTCTGCTACAGGTTCGGGTTCGGGCTCGGCTACGGGCTCCGGTTCGGGCTCGGCCACGGGCTCGGGTTCCGGTTCTGCCACCGGCTCCGGTTCGGGCTCGGCCACGGGCTCGGGTTCCGGTTCTACAACCGGCTCCGGCTCAGGTTCGGCCACGGGCTCCGGTTCCACGTTACGGGAGAGATTGTTGCTCTTGATCACCGTCACGCGCTCGGGTTCAAACTCGTCTTCTTCCTCGTCCTGTTTCTTGGAGGCTTTGTCCAGAATCTCGGTGAGCTTGACGTCCACCTTTTCGGCCTGTTCCTTCAGCTCCATGTCCTTGCCGAACTTTTTGTGCAGTTCGGGGAGGAACTCTTCCGAAACCTTGAGGTTGGGGTTGGCGTCTTCAATGCCGGCGCCTTTGGAATTGAGGAACTCCACCAGGGTGTCAAGCCCGATGTTGAATTGTTTAATAAGTTTCGATAATCTGATTTCTGCCATATAATAACCCCTTTTTGTTCTAAATAATTAATCTTCAAACTCTTCGTGCAGAATGCGCAGCACCTCTTCCACGGTCTCGTCCTCAAGGTCGGCTCTGGAGGCGATGTCTGCGGGAGCCAGAGCCATGACGCTGCGGGCGGTGTCGCAACCGATGGCCTGCAGGCGCTCGATCACCCAAGGATCGATGACATCGGTGAATTCGCTCAGCAGCACGTCGTCCTCCTCCTCTTCGTTCTGCGGGAGTTCGCGCCATACTTCAATCTCACGGCCTACCAGCATACCGGCCAGCTTGATATTCACGCCGCCCTTGCCGATACCCTTCTTTACCTCGTCGGCCTGCATGAAGACCTTGATCTTGTCCTCGGGGGAAGTACCCAGGTCGATACGGGAGATGCGGGCCGGATTGAGGGCACGCTGGATCATCAACTGCGGGTTGGAGCTCCACTGGATCACGTCGATGTTCTCGTTGCGGAGCTCACGGACGATACCCATGATGCGGGAACCCTTGACACCGATGCAGGCGCCGATGGGATCGATGCGGTCGTCGTAGGATTCCACAGCCACCTTGGCGCGCTCGCCGGGGATGCGGACCACCTTCTTGACGGTGATGAGGCCGTCGTAGATTTCCGGAACCTCCATTTCGAAGAGTTTCTCCAGGAAGCTCTCGGAGGTGCGGGACAGCACGATGTAAGGCGTGGTGTTGTTCTTCATCTCCACGCTCTTGATGATGGCGCGCACGGAGTCGCTCTTCTTGAAGCGCTCGCCGGGGATCTGCTCGTTCTTGGGCATACGGAGCTCGTTGCCGTCCTCGTCCAGGATGAGCACCTCGTTCTTCCAGGTCTGGTATACCTCGCCGGTGAAAATCTCACCCACGCGCTCGGAGTATTTCTTGAAGACGTTGGCCTTTTCAATATCCATGATACGGCCCTGGAGGTTCTGACGGATGTTCAGAATACCGCGGCGGCCGAAGGAAGCCAGGGAAAGCTTGCGGGCAAAGGTGTCACCAATCTCGTAGTCGTCGTCTCCGGTCTCGGCCTTGATCTCGTCTACGGTGATCTGGGTCACAGGGTCTTCCACCTCTTCCACAACCTCAAAGTTCTGGTAAATTTCGCAGTCACCCTTGTCCACGTTGATAATGACGTCGAAGTTGTCGGCGCTGCCGTAGGTCTTGGCCAGCTGGGTCAGGAACACATCCTTCAGAACACCCAGCATCACGGGACGGTCGATGCTTTTCTCTTCCTTGAAATCCTTGAAAGCGTCAATCAAGGTGATTTCTTTCTCTTTTTCTTTTGCCATGGTTTATGTTAGTATTATTTAAAATCAATTAAAGGCCGAACAGAATTGATCACGTCAAAGCCGATAGTGGTCTCCCCCACCACAATGGCTTCCTCCGTGTAGGACTTGAGTTCTCCCTTCACCTTCTTTCCTCCCTTCATCCAAACGTCCACCTGGGTGCCGATGGCCTTGAGATACTGCTTAGCCACCTTGAAGGGGCGGTCCAGTCCGGCCGAAGATACCGTAAGGGCATAGTCTTCCACGTCCTGGTCAAAGGCCTCATGCACCACCTTGTCAAGGGCAGCACAGTCTTCCCAGTCCACGACGCCCTCCTCCTTCTCGATGATAATCTCGATGTCGTTGTCGGTGCTTACAGTCACTTCCACCAGGAAGCAACCCCGCTCTTTTACGGCCGGCTCAACGGCCTCAATGATCTGTTCTTTGTTCATAGGCTTTAAAAAAGCGAGATAGGGGACCGGCGTCCTCTATCTCGTTCACGTCTGCAAATGTACGAACTTTTCTTGAATTATGCAAATTTAGGGCTTCTCTTGCGTCGCAGGTGAGGCTTCGTACCGTCGCAGGTCCCCAAAAATCCGCCGGCCCGCGACGCCAGAATGTCTTTCCCTGAAAAAAGTTGACTCATAAGACCCAACTCTTATGAATCACTACA
>R24__coassemble_1244_pt1 | contig 14252 bp, 10 predicted proteins | sample R24__metabat2_high_PE_033 | metagenome-assembled genome bin R24
CCCGCTAGACGTGAGTGCAAAGATAAGGATTTTTTATTTAACTTTGCAACCATGAGTAAAAGCCTCATACTCCCCGTTTTGCTGCTCTCGATGCTGTCCTGCGCTTCGGTCCGGCGGGCTACTCCCATCGCCGCGGAAGACCTCAAGACCTATCCCGTGACCCAGGCCGATGGAAAGGCTGAGTCACGGCAGGAGAAGAAAGCATCGGCCCAGTCCGAGAAAAATTCTGCCAAGCTGACCCCGGCGCCGGAGGAGAAGAAGGCTTCCCAGAGCAAAGTGCCGCTTTCCCAGCAGGTGATTACCTACGCCCGTACATACACCGGAACGCCCTATAGGCTGGGCGCCGCCGGACCGAGCCATTTTGACTGCTCGCACTTCACTTCCCACGTCTTCAAGAAGTTTGGCTATACCCTCACTCCTTTCACCCAAGCCCAATACAAAGAGGCCCGCGAAGTCCCGTCCTATGCCGATATGCAGGTAGGGGACCTGGTGTTCTTTGGCAAGCGCGGCAGCGTGCGGGACATTGGCCATGTGGGCATTGTAGTGTCCCTTAACCGGGAAAACGGCAGCTTCAACTTTATCCATGCCTCCACCTCCAAGGGCGTTACCGAGGACAATTCCAACCAGCCGTACTTCATGATGCGGTACGTGGGTGCCCGCCGGGTGCTACCGGATGAGTAGGATCTGCACCTTGAGCGCTTTCCGGTCCAGGAACACGTGATGGGCCCCTTCCACGGCCGTAACCTCGATATTCAGGCTGTTTTTTCCCTCTTCAAAGGCCTTGAACGGCAACGACGTATACTCTGTGGTCCCTGTAAGGGCTGCGAAAGCGATGCTTTCACCGTTCTCGCTTTGGACCGTCAGTTCCCACAGGTTCATGCCAGGGCCCTCCACCAGTGCGCCCAGCTCGGGGAAAGTAAGATCCCCATTGTCGTCCCTGTATCCGTCCTGGACACTGAGGGTCATGGTGTAATCCCGGATGTCAAAGGTCACGGGATCCTCGCAGGAAATCCAACCCAATGTAATGAGGCCCATCAGGAGGGCCTGCAAACTTTTTTTGATAAAAAGATTCATGATTAAAGGATTTATTATGAATGTTTTATTGATTAATTAAAAGCGAAAGATCCATCTTCGGGATTTCCGTTTTCCGATAGATTTCTTATCTTTATGACAAAAACGAATTTATGAGAAACTTACTCCCCATTCTTTCTCTCGGGACCCTTCTGGCCCTGAGCTCCTGTCACAGGGACAACCCCAAACCGCTGGATCTTCCGGCAAAGCCTTTCGAAGCCTCCCTCACGGAAGTCCGCTCCTCCAAAACCTTTCATTGGCAAGTCCGTCAGGACGACTATGGCAACTGGATCACGGACAACGGGGAAGAATCCATCAAAACCCTCTACGTGACGGCCTACAACAGTCCTGTAGTGCTGGAAACCACCTCCGACGTAAATGTGGAATCCTCCAACGCCAAGGTAATAGCCGTGGAAAGGAAGGCCGATGGCAACAACCGCCAGTTCCATCTGATCTACAAAGGGGAGGGCAGTGCCACCCTTCGCCTTTGGAACGGAGAGGGAACAACCGGCTATGAAAAGCGCTTTGGAGCCGTGGGAGCCGAGTGCGTGGATGTAAAGGGCATCCGTTTCACCTATGGCGGAAAGCCCCTTCTGATCACCCGCTCCTCCTCTTCCCGTCCAAAGATTATAGCCCAGGATGAAGACATGGTACACGAAGACGATAACGGCTGGAGCAATCGGACCCGTCCCGTAGCCACGGACTTTACCTGGCACCAGTATATGAAGCCCAACATCTATGACGAGAAGAAGCAAACCTTCGTGATCGATCCCACCGAAGGCACCCTTCTCCGCTTTGAGGGACTAGAGCCGGTCAATACCTCGTTCCGCACCATCGGCGCTTTTGAGAGCGAATGGGATTTCTGGAGAGATATGACCCACAACCTGATAATCCTGGATATTATCCAACCCGGAGAATACGTCAACTGGCCCAACGTGAGGGAAATCTCGGAAGACATCAGCGTTTTCGAAGGCCGGGAAATCTGGGTGGCCGAACTGGGAGCCCCCACCTATGTGGCCAGTATCCTGGTAAAGACCAAAGCCGATAAATATTTCTGGCTATACTATAACGATGCGGGTGAAACCCGGTAAGATTTCAAAGAGCTTTTTGGATACGGCGGATGGCTTATTGGAAGCCGTTCGCCGTATCAAAGTAATAGGGGTATAGCATATCTGAATTCCCTACATGGATTACGAAGAGTTTGTCGTAGGTGGAAACATGTCCTCCAGGAGTATAAGTATACTGTTTGATCTCCCCGGAAGGGTCGTAATACAGGGTGGTCTCATCCTGCCGGTAATAGGTATCCTTACCCAAAACGGCTGTCAGGCCATCGGCACCACCGGCGGTTTTGAAGGTAAAGGACCAGCCATGGGCATTGGCATTGGAGAGGGCGTGGATGAGGTCGGTCTTTCGCTGGGCCTCCGTCTGGCTGTCCATAAAGGCGTCGTCGTTGCGGAACCGCCAGGTGGCCATCCCAATCCGGGTGTGGATGGACCGGGAGATGGCACCCATCGAGGCTGCCTGGGACGTGCTCTCCACCAGCTCGGTTGTACTGAGGGAGGTGTAGGTCTCCCAGGAGGCCTTGAGTACTCTCTTGTTAAAGAAATTCCCAAAACCGGCGCTTTCCAGCCCGTAGATGGCCTTCCCTTCCGTATAGGCAAAGGGGTAGGCGCTGTAACTCCATCCGTGCGGCTTGTTGGCGTCGTAGGGCTGGGCGTAGACTTCCGGTCCATAGGCCGCTGACCATACGTATAGGTGCAGCCTTACGTAGGCTTCGGCCACTTTCTTGTCCAGGGCCGGACTGGCCGCATTGTAGGGATTGATAACCTGTAGCACCACGTCAATCTTGCCGGCATTGTGGGAGATTACGTCGCCTTCCGTGAGGCCGGCCATGGAGTAACGGAGGGTCCAGGAGGGGCTGGTGGAATGGGTCTTTACAAAGAAGGTGACGCCCCGGATGCCCGTAGGGTTGGAGAGGCTCACACCATCCGGTGCCTGCTCCCAGGCGTCTTCTTCACTTTGGCACCAGGCACTCAGGGGAATCTCATTTCCGGACTGGTCAAAGCAGTCGTCCACCTCCAGTTTTCGGGCTTTATCCGTAGACAGCGGGTTGCTCCATAGCCCACCGGTGAAATAATGGCCCTGCTCGTAGTACAGATAGTTTCCTATGGTTTCCCAGTCGTAGTTGGCAGGGTCCGTGAGCCGCATATAGAGCTTGTAGGTGGTCTCCGACTCGTAGTCGTAACTCACGTTGTACGGGCCGTTGTCGCTTGTGCATACTTTGCTGCCCAGGTAGCCGCCGCCGTCCTGGAAAGACGCATTGAACTGCAGGTTCTTCTGGTTGAGGACCACGGCATTGCCAATGGTGGAGGAGTAGGTGGCACTGGCCGGCTCCACCGGACCGTGAGAGGGCGTTGCCTCCCAGCCCACGCCGCCGGGACCAAACCAGCCCTTGGGCTCGTGGTACAGCGTATAGTCGTTCATGACGCCTCCCTGTGCCACCGTGGTAATCCAGTACCAGGGATTGTAGGCCTGGAAAGTGGACTCCACGGTTCCCCGGTCCGGATGGCCGCTCATGGAAACCAGCGCCTTATCGGCCCAGAACATCTTCTGATAGGGTACCAGGAGGTCCGAGATTCCCTGGAAGTTGTGGATGTGGGTGTAGAGCGTAAACGTTCCGTCTGCGGCCAGGAAGCGGTCGTAACCCAGCCTTCCGTGTTCGCTGGTACAGGCCGGTGCCATGAGTTCTTCCACCAGGGGCGCGTAGAGGTAAGCTCCGGTTCCCTGGGTGGGAGATACATGGAGTACGTCGGTGGTCTTGTCCCCGCCGGCTTCCGAGGCATAGTAGATAAACCGCATGGTGGACTGGGCGTCCACATAGTTGGTGGCAGGGGAGAGCGGGGTGCATTCAAACCAGGGCATGCGGCTTTCCATGGGCACATTGCAGCGGCGGTCCCCATCGGCGTCGGTGATGTAGATGGCATCGGAGAGGCTGGTAAAGGCATCCACCAGCGATACGGTGGCGGTACCGTCTCCGTTATTTTCCAGGCGGATCTTGTAGTTGTAACCTTCCTTGATATGGAAGACGCCTTCCGTTGAGAGATTTCCCGTATACGGGTCCGTACAGCGGAGAAGGCCTCTCTGGGCCACATGACGGGGCTCGCCGCCCTCCAGCCAGTTAAACTCGAAGGGCAGGTCTTCAATGTCCAGATCCAGGCCCTCGCTGTGCAAGGCTCCGTCCATGGTATGGAGGCCGAAGCGATGCCGGAGGGCGGCATCATCCGTGGTGACGGTGGCGGCCGATGAGGCCGAGAACCGGAGCCTCAGGGCGGTTTTTCCACCCACGGTGGCCGTTCCCAGGCACTGGACGGTAACGCCGTCGGCCACGGTATAGCGGTCGCTGCTGCCGTCGTGCCCCGCGAGGGTGGTGCCGTTGCCGGTGAGGTACCAGCCGTACGGGTAGGAGGCTATGTCTTTTCGGCCCTCAATCCCGTTTCCGGCGGTGATGTCAAAAAAGGCATAGGCTTCTCCGCTGCCTTTTTTGTGGATCTTCAGATAGTGGAGGGGCTGCCCGTCGGCATCCAGGAAAGCCAGTCTCCGGCCGTCGTTCCAGTCGTCGCCCCGGTCGATGCGCCAGTCATCGGCCTTCCAGGTGAAGCCGTCCCAGGTGAGCCCCAGGGTGGCCGTGTAGCAGCGGTTGCGCTCGATGGAGAAGTCGTTGGTCTCGTTGGAGCCCAGATAGCCGCGGTAGACCAGGTTGCCGGACACCCCGTCGGCCTGTCCGTTTTTGGCCGATGCATATTCGATGTAGGTGAGCCGGCCCTTTTGCGGAAGGGCATCGATGGCGGCGTTGCGGGCCGACTTGTCGGCCTGGACGGCGGAGCCGGAGAGCAGCTGTCCCTGGCAGTTTTCGGGCACGTAAAGAGTAATATCGCCGGAATCCAGGTTCCAGGATTCGGCCGTAGTGAAAACGTAATAATCCGTGCTTCCGGAAAATACATCCTGGTCCGTAAGGGCTCTGGAGCCCCCGGCATGGAAGGGATAGAGTCCCCGGGCCACCTGTCTCAGATGGAGGGAGGCCGACTGAAGGACGTGCGCCGCGTCGCCGCCGGTGATGCCCGATTTGTCAATGCGGATCTTCACCTGCGCCATGAGCCTTTCCAGGGCGATGGGTATCTCTACGTAGGAGCCTTCGGCCACCTGCTGGGCACTTACCGTGCGGCAGACGGCCATGGGCAGGGCGGTGATTTGGTTGTAAGGGGGGATCTCGTAGCGGAATCCGGTCATGTCAAAGCCCGTTTCCGTCCGGGGAATCTGGCTCAGGATGTTACCCATATTGCCCACGGCGTAGAGGGTGTAGTCCCTTCCCGCCGGCATCCTCCATTCTACGGATTTCCCCTGGGGATTCTGCGACAGGTCAAAGTACTGGTAACGGGAATAGCCGTCTTCGCTGGTCAGGAGCACAAAGGCGTTGTCCAGCCGGTCTTCTATATCGGCCGGCAGGATGCTCTTGGTGCCGGTTTTCCTTTCCAGGGTCAAGTGCACCACGCAGTCTTCCTGTGACGGGCTCAGGGAAGGCTTCCGGACGTCTTCCTGTTTGCAGGAAAGGGCCAGGAGACCGGTTAGGAGGGCCAGGGAATAAAATGAGAGTCTCATGGGTGAAAGCGGTTTAAACGTCAAACTGCAGGTGTTCTCCTTTCTCCCAGGCCGCTACCGTAATACGGAACCGGACCTGGGTATAGTCAAATTCCAGATTGATATCGGGAAGGTTCTTGGCTTCCCACGAAAAGTCTTCCTGTTGCCGGAAGAGGGTCCAGAGGTTGAACGACTCCACCAGCCCTTCTTCCTGGCCTAGTTCCGGGATGCCGTACAGCTCTAGGGTAAGGGACCGGTCGGCCTGGCGGGGCACGGTGAAATGGAATACGCCCTGGGCCTCTTCCTGGGGCTCAAAGCGGAAATCGCCCTTGACGGGAATGCCCGTAGCGGCATCGATGCCCACGGTGTTGCCGGAAATGCAGAGGTGGAAGGGCAGGCTTCCGTGGGCATTTTCAAATACGTCGTAGTTTACAAACCGAAGGGTTACCCGGGTGAAGTCCTTGACAAATTCTACCGGAATCAGGACGGACTCCTCCCGGGCCGGAACCTTATCGTAGGCAAAGCGGAACAGGGGAACGTAGTCTTTCCCCCGGTCCACCACCCAGCAGAAATCGCCTTCCTGGTGGGCCCCTTCATACCCCATCACACCGTAGCCCATCACTGAGTCCGACTTCTTGACTTTCAGGTAGAAAGACTGGTCCTGGATGTCCGTGACCACGGTGGTGTCGGCTTCCAGGAACACTTCCTCCGGCTCCGAGTAGGCTGCAATATGGACGTGGTTCACCCCATCAAAGGACGCGGCGTTTTCAATGTCAAATAGCAGCAGACTGGGACAGCTCTGACGGTTTTCCAGCACCAGATTGTGGCAGGATAGCAGGAGGCTCCCGGCCCCCAGCAGCGTGATGAGGCGTTTCATGACTAAAGTTCGTAGGTGAGCGTGGTATGTCCGCCCCACTGGCCCACCGTTACGGTCGCTTGTACCTTGCCGTACTTGGGGCGCTTGTCGGGCTGGTCGGATGAACCGCCGGCCATGGTGATGGTAATGCTCTCGATGTCGTAGGTGTGATTACTCTCGATAGAAGCTACATCGGCCGATTTGGGGATATCGAAACAGTAATAGGACTCTTCGGCATGGGTGGCATTGTCTCCGGCACCACGGCCGGCCGCTCCGCGGATGTACGCATGCAGGATCAGGCGGGTCAGACGGGCCGAAGGGGAGGCCTCGGTATTGTCATTGGAGGCGGTGGAGACGTTGGGATACACGTAGAAGAAGCGGTTGAGGTCTTGCGTTCCCGTGGAGGGGCCGATGGATAAGTTCATGTTTCCGCGGTCTCCCAGGATGGCTTTGGCGGCGGCCGGGATGCCGTCGTTCCAGGCTTCCAGGTTGTACCAGTTGCTGGAAGTCTCCAGCTCGGATACGGTTCGGGCTGTTCCGCCCAGGCTGACGGAGTTGACGGCATTGAGGATGTAAACTTCCTTGATATCCAGATAGCATCCTTCCAGCGAAGTGTTGGTAAAATCCAGGTTGATGTTGCGGATGGAGATGCGGGCCCCCAGGCGGGTAGCGGTAATGTTGGCCGCGGTGGGGGAACCCATTGAGGCGGCTGCATTGTATTCCTTCACGTCCACCGAGGCATCTCCCACCATCACCAGATGGGTGGGGGTATTCTCTTCCAGCCTGGAATAGTGGGTGATCAGCGCCTGCTCGTTGTCAAAAGACTGACGGGGAGCGTTGACCAGGGCCCACACTTTCTTTTTGCCCACATAGGTGTTCAGCGTGAGGGTGGTGCTTCCGTCGGATACCCATTTGTCGGTTTCCTTCACGTTCAGCGTAGGATTGGATTCGCTGTTGTATTTGAAGACAAAGATCTGCAGGGTGTTCACTTTATCTTCGTCCGTGGTACTGCCCGGGGTCTTGGTGTCCGGGACCATCAGGTTCACCAGAAGGGTTCCGCTGGGTGTTTCCGACTGCTGGAGCACAGTCTCTTCGGGAGCCGAAATCTGCTGGCAGGAAAGGAGGGCTCCCACTGCGAGCCAGGAAAGGATGCATTTTTTCATAATGAATAGGGGATTGATTAATAACTGTTGTCGTTGGTTTCTTGGTTAAGTCCATAGCGCTGGATGAGCGCGTTGATTTCCGGATCCAGGTTTCCCCGGAACACGTAGGAGCGGTCTTCGTGGCAGGCGTTGAGGTACGACTGGACGGCATTCTGGTCGTCTCCCTTGCGGGCATAGAGCAGGGCCATCATGTACTGCACCTGCGGAGTGGAATCCAGCTCTTTCAGGATGGCCATGGCCGATGCATTGTAGTCCAGCGATACATAGGCGATGGCCGTATTGTAGTCCTTGTAGTCTTTGAGCAGGGACAGGGCCTTTTCGTACTCCCTTTCCCGCAGGGCCTCCAGGCCGGCCATATACGTGCTGTCCACCTCGGTGGTGTGAACCGTGTCCTTCACCATTCCCTTGCGGTGCAGGTGGAAGTCGAAGCGGACGGTCCTCAGGCGCGGATACAGGTTCTCCCTTAGGTAGCGGTAGCAGGAAAGTTCCTGCAGCTTCCGCTCCCTTTCGTCGGGGTCGGGGAAGGCCCTGAATTCATCGTATCGGTCTTTATCGGCCTGTCTGAGGATGCTGTCCTTCTGTACCAGGGCGTCCAGCATGGTCCAGTTCTCGGCATCGTAGTGGGGGAGGAAGCGGATGGGCGTGCGGGCCTTTTCCTGGAAGCTGTTGTCCAGCGAGAGCACCACGCCGCGGCTCCTGCGGAGGGAGTCCTCTCTTCGTTTCAGGAAGGCCTGGTAGTGGTTGGAAACGGACTGGGAGCGCTGCACGGAGAGCTTCCGGTTGGTTTCCCAGCTGCCTTCCGGAGAGCAGGAGGCGGTGATCACAATGGAATCCAGGTCAAACACCTTGTCTTCCACCAGGCTCACCAGATTCTCCTTGATCCGGCCCATTTCTGTCTGGTTGTTGCCCAGGTTCTCCCGGATATCGGTCTTTCCCTGTTCAAACTCAATGTAGCAGGCCGTGTTGGCCTGGACGCTCCGGCTAATGACCTTGGTCTTGTACTTGATGCGGTTGTCCGTGAGCGTGCTCAGGGAACTGATGTAGAAGGTAAGGGGATCGCTGGGGGCAACCCTGTAGATTACCTGTCCGTCCTGGAGAATCTCTCCGCCCAGCACCACGGATGCCTTGCGCATCCTGGGCCGGACCTGGATGGTTTGCACATATTCGTAGGCTATGTCGCCGCCTACCTGCACAATCACCGAGTCCAGACGAAGCCCCTCCGAAACAATGGGAGCTTTGACATATTGGCGGAACACTTCGTCTTTCCTCTCCACCTTGCGCCGGTTCAGCTTGACCCGCAGCTCGTTGGTATAGTGCTCCAGGGCCTTCTTTTCCGTAACGCCAAAGGCCGATGTGAAGCAGCTGTCGGAGACGAAACTGCTGTCGGTGCGGAACCGGTAGATGGCGGGAATGTTGCGATGGAGGAAGTTCTCCAGCTGCCGGCGGTCTACAAAGTGCAGCGAATCGGCCGCAATGGATTCCAGAAAGCGCCGGTACTGCTCGTATCCTTTCAACTGGGCTTTCCGGTATCCACTGCCGGTAATGAGGACGGGCTCCAGGCGGATACTGTCCTCCAGGACAAACAAGTCGGGGTAAAAACGCAGCTGCCAGTCGCTGTCCTGCATCTTTTCCGGCACCAGGATCTGGAAGCGAAGGTCTACACTGCCGCCCCGTTCCGCCACGTTGCGGAAGCGTGCGGTGACCCTGGCTGCGTCCAAGGTTTCGTGGGCCACCATTTCTCCGTTCTCATCTTTGACGGCTTTCATAATGATGACCTCACGTCCTTCCGGATCTACCACCACCAGGGTATCTCTTTGGACCGGTGCCCCCAGATCCAGGGTCGGAAGCTCCCGTTCTTCGCTCAGCGATAACTGCGCCGTCACCTGTCCCTCCCGGATTTGTCTCAGATGGGAGGTAGGGGCGCAGGCGGCGGGAAGCAGGAGCAAGGCTGCCAGGAGGCAGCGATGGAATGCTGCGTTCATAGGTTTAGTCTCTTTGGGGTTGCATCTGGTTCTCTTCCCTCTGGAGGAGCTTCACGGTATGGGCCACTACATCCATGGTGGTGCGCTCTTCGCCGGTCTGTGAGGTGTACTTGCGTGCGCGCAGGCGTCCTATCACGTGTACCCATGCGCCCTTCTGGATGCTGTACAGGTCGGTGATGCTCTCGCGTCCGGCCCAGGCCGATACATTGAACCAGGTGGTCTCAATGATGGAGTTGCGCTCGCGGTCAATGGTACTGTACTCCGTGACAACCGAGAAATTGCAGACCTGGCTGCTGTTGATGTTGTTCACTTCGGCGCGTCCAACCACGCCCTTGAGCTCGATTTTGTTCAAAAATTCCATAGCTTACTTTTATTATAGCGTTAAACCTGGGCCGCAAGTGGCCCTTTCTGGCCACAAGCCCCGGAAGCAAAGTAAGGGTGGAATGGCCGCGTTTCTATTCAGAATCGGCCCGTCAACTGCAGATTTTGCTGTTTTTTATGCTGATTGTGGGTTTTGCTTGTTGTATCACAAGAAAAATCGATCGTCGTAAGAATCTTTTTTACGATGCAAGTTTTTTGTTGTAAAAGCAAAACAGAAATTTTTTGGGAAATGTTTTTTACGATGCTTGGAATTGCCGGTTCAATTGTTCACCTTTGTTTCCATGCCGTACCTCCTCAAATATTTGGACATCCGGGCCCACTGCATCCAGTGCGGCAAAGAGCTGCCGCCCACCGGCCGCCCCGACCGGAAGTTCTGCTCCAAAGACTGCAAGAACAAATTCCACAACTGCCAGCGCCACCATTATCTGCTAAGGGAAGAGCTGGAGGGAGCCGTGCTGCGGGCCCTGGATATCAACCACTCCATCCTGTCCCGCCTGTACAGGATGGGTGTGAAGAGCGTGGAACTGTCCACCCTGTCCCAGTTGGGCTATGATCCCCGCTTTGTAACCTCTTATTACTGCCTGGGGCGACGGCGCTACTTCACCCTCTTCGACCTCCAGTTCGAGATGACCCCGTCCCAAATCAAGCGCCTCACCAGCATCGCCCCGGAAGAGTTCGTGAGACGGAAGTGATTGATAATGAGCTAAAAATGAAAATCCTCCTCCGTAAAAAGCGGAGGAGGATTTTTGTAAGTGGCTGATTTTGTGAGACTTCCATCTCACGGGGGCGCGGGCCCACAGAACGCTATCAGGCCTTCTTCTGCGGATCTTTGAAGAGGATCCAGAAGAGGATGGCCACTACCAGGGCGTAGCCGGCAAAGATGTACCAGGCCTGGGGCCAGTTGGAGGGCGTGTTGAACACGTCGCAGGCATCGACCACGGCGCCGGCGGCCAGGGTGCCGATGGTGGCGCCAAAGCCGTTGGTCATCATCATGAACAGACCCTGGGCGCTGGAGCGGATGTTGCTCTCTGCATTCTGCTCCACATACAGGGAACCGGAGATGTTGAAGAAGTCGAAGGCCATACCGTATACGATGCAGCTAAGGACAAAGAGCAGCACGCCCGGCATAGCGGGATTACCCATGCCGAAGAAGGCAAAGCGGAGCACCCAGGCAAACATGGAAATGAGCATCACCTTCTTGATGCCGAATTTCTTCATGAAGAAGGGGATGAGCAGGATGCACAGGGTCTCGGAAGCCTGGGAGATGGCGATGAGGGCGTTGGAGTTCTTGACGGCAAAAGTATCGGCCAGGGACGGATCCGAGGCGAAGGAGCCCAGGAAGGTATTGGCATAACCGTTGGTAATCTGGAGCGAAGCGCCCAGGAGCATGCTGAAGATGAAGAAGATGGCAAACTGGCTGTCCTTGAACAGGGCAAAAGCCTTGAGGCCGAAGGCATCGGCCAGGGACTGCTTGCCACCGGTGGGGTTGATGGGGCACCTGGGCATGGTGAGGGCATAGCCGCAGAGGATGAGGGACAGGATACCCGAAGAGATGAGCTGGGTGTAGCTGTCCTGCATGGCCACTCCGTCAATGTGGAGGAAGTTGGTGAGGAGCATGCTGCAGATAAAGCCCACGGTACCAAACACGCGGATGGGCGGGAATTCCTTCACGGGATCCATGCCTTCCTTGGCCAGGGCGTTATAGGCCACGGAGTTGACCAGGGCGATGGTGGGCATGAAGAAGGCCACGCTGAAGCTGTACAGCAGGAACAGCGGGAAGAATTCCACCATATCACCGGCCGACAGGCAATAGATACCGGCCGAAATCATGAACAGGCCGGCCAGGGCATGGCAGATGGAGAGGACCTTCTGGGCCTCGATCCTTTTATCGGCCACGATGCCCATGAGGGTGGGCATGAAGATGGACACGATGCCCTGCATGGCAAAGAACCATTTGATCTGGCTTCCCAGGCCGATGTTGCCCAGGTAGCGCCCCAGCGAGGTGAGGTAGGCGCCCCATACGGCAAACTCCAGGAAGTTCATCACGATGAGCTTGATGGTAACGGGTTTGATCTTAATCTGCATAACGGTATTTTGTGTTGTAGTTATCGAAAAGTCAATTATGCAAATTTACGAAAAAATCCGTACTTTTGTATGATAATACAAATAGGATGTTCATATTTGAAAAGATAGCCGCCGATCCCGCCAGCGCAGCCCGCGCCGGCAAGATTTCCACAGACCACGGAGAGATCCTCACCCCCATCTTTATGCCGGTGGGTACGGTGGGCTCCGTCAAAGGCGTCTATCACCGGGATTTGGAGAACGATATCAAGGCCCAGATCATCCTGGGTAACACGTATCACCTCTATCTGAGACCCGGCCTGGACACCCTTTACAAAGCCGGCGGCCTGCACAAATTCGAGCACTGGGACCGTCCCATCCTCACGGACAGCGGCGGTTTTCAGGTGTTCTCCCTGGCCCCCATCCGCAAGCTCACGGAAGAAGGCTGCAAGTTCTCCTCCCACATTGACGGCAGCAAGCACATCTTTACGCCGGAAAACAACGTAGAAACGCAGAGAAAGATAGGGGCCGATATCATCATGGCCCTGGACGAATGCTGCCCCGGAGACGCAGACCTTCGCTACGCCACCAAGTCCCTGCGGCTCACCCAGGGCTGGCTGGAGCGTTTTGCCAAACACTTTGACGAGACCGAGCCCCTCTACGGCTATCAGCAGGTGATGTTTCCCATCATCCAGGGCTGCGTGTACCCGGAACTGAGAAAGCAGGCCGTGGAGCACGCCCTTGGGCTGGACAACGCCAACCGCGGCGGCTACGCCGTAGGCGGCCTGGCGGTAGGGGAGCCCACGGAAAAGATGTACGAGATGCTGGAGGTTACCTGCCCGCTGCTGCCGCAGGACAAACCCCGTTACCTGATGGGCGTGGGTACTCCGGCCAATATCCTGGAAGGCATTGCCCGGGGAATAGACATGTTTGACTGCGTGATGCCCACCCGTAACGGCCGCAATGGCATGCTTTTTACATGGGAGGGTATCATGAACATGCGCAACTCCAAATGGACAGACGATTTCACCCCCCTGGATCCGCAGGGCACGTCGTTCGTAGACAGTTATTACACCCGCGCATACATCCATCACCTGTTCATTGCCAAGGAAATGTTTGCGGCCATGGTGGCCAGTGAGCACAACCTGGCCTTCTATCTGGATCTGGTCCGCGTGGCCCGGGAGCACATCCTGGCCGGCGATTTCCTCTCCTGGAAGAACGCCGTGATCCCTAAACTCATGCAGCGCCTATGACGTTCAAGTTCAAGGGACTCCAGCGGCTGGACTGGTACATCATCAGGAAATTCCTGGTGACGTTCTTCGTGTCCATCCTCTTCCTGGCCGTGCTCATCATCATCTTCGATATCAGTGAAAAGATCGAAGACTTTATCAAGCGCGAAGCCCCACTCCATGAGATTGTCTTTGACTACTACCTCAACTGGGTGCCGTACTTCATCAACCAGTACGCTCCCATGTTCGTGTTCCTGACGGTGATCTTCTTCACTTCCAAGATGACGCAGGACTCGGAAGTGGTGGCCATCCTCTCCGGCGGTATCAGCTACCACCGGTTTGCCCTGCCCTTTATCCTATCGGCCCTCTTTATTGCGGTCATGTCCCTGGAACTGGGCCAGTGGGTGCTGCCGCATGCCAACGGTGTGCGCGTGGAGTTTGAGCAGAAGTACAACCCCTGGAGAAAGGTCAAGATAGGCCACGACATGCACTACAAGCTGGAAAACGACCGCTTTGTGTATCTGGAAAGCTTCAGTTCGTACAACAATACGGCCTATAACTTTACGCTGGAAGACCTGTCGGGAGGACGCCTGCATTCCAAGATTTCGGCCGAAAGCGCCCAGTACGACACTATCACCGGCGTATGGCACCTGAGAAACTGGTTTGTCCGGGAATACGACGAAGGCATGCGGGACCATATCCGCAGCGGCCGCCAGATGGATACAACCCTGAGCCTCACCAGAGACGACTTCTTCATGAACAAGTTCACCATCCAGCGCCTGAATAAGCGGGAACTCAACCAGCTCATCGAGGCGCAGAAGATGAGGGGAGACGCCTCCGTGAACATGGCCCTCATTGAGAAGAACCACCGCTA
>R24__coassemble_1435_pt1 | contig 12639 bp, 6 predicted proteins | sample R24__metabat2_high_PE_033 | metagenome-assembled genome bin R24
CCTCGCAGTTCTGCTAGCAGCCTGCGCAACGGTGTTCGCCCAGGGCGGATACCAGGTTAAAGGTGTGGTAGTAGACGCCCTTGGCCCCGTGATTGGAGCCACTATTCTGGAGCAGGGTACCACCAATGGTACCACCACCGGAATTGACGGCGACTACGCCCTCACCGTTTCCGGCCCCAATGCAGTGATTGAGATCTCCTGCATCGGTTACGCCACCCAAACCTTCGCGGCCAACGCTGTTCCCGCTACCATTACCCTCTCCGAGGACGTCGAGTTCCTGGACGAGGTTGTGGTCATCGGTTACGGTACCGTGAAGAAAAGCGATATGACCGGTTCGGTCTCCACCGTGAAGGCCGACCAGATTAACAAGGGTATCGCCACCTCACCCACTTCCCTCCTGCAGGGTAAGAGCGCTGGTGTCGTGGTTACCTCGGGCAGTGGTGCTCCGGGTGCCGGTAACACCATCCGTATCCGTGGCGGTTCCTCCCTCCAGGCTAACAACGATCCTCTGATCGTGATCGATGGCCTTCCCATCTCCGAGGTGGGCGTGAGCGGTATGAACGACTCACTGTCCTCCATCAACCCTTCCGATATCGAGAGCTTCACCGTCCTCAAGGATGCATCGGCCACCGCCATCTTCGGTTCCCGCGCTTCCAACGGTGTTATCATCATCACCACCAAGAAGGGTTCCAAGTATGACAGCGCCGTTCACGTGAACGCAGACTTCACCACTTCCATCAGCCAGAACACCAAGTATGTGGATGTGCTGGATGCCCAGGGAATCCGTGACCTCATTGCCAAGCGTTTCGGAACCACCGACGGTCCCTACCTCCTCCTTGGAAACGCCAACACCAACTGGCAGAAGGAAATCTTCCGTCTGGCCAACACCCTCGAAGGCAATGTTTCCGTGACCGGTAAGGTGGGCAAGGGCAAGAACTTCTACATGCCTTGGCGCGCCTCCCTCGGTTATCACAACCAGGACGGTACCCTCAAGACCTCCCACATGAGCCGCGAGACCATCGCCATCGCCCTCACTCCTACCCTCTTTGACGAGCACCTGACCCTCAACCTCAACGCCAAGGGTATGAACATCGACAACCGTTTTGCCGATGAAGGCGCCGTGGGCGGAGCCGTGAGATACGATCCCACCAAGCCCGTGTACGATGCCAATGGCCTCAACGGTTATTCCTGGTGGAACTACGGTAAGGGAACCTTCACCGTGGACAACTGCAATACCATGGCCAGCATCAACCCCGTGGCCCTGCTCAACGATAAGGTGGATCTCTCCAACGCCAAGCGTTTTGTGGGCAATGCCCAGATTGACTATAAGATCCATGGTTTCGAAGACCTCCGCGTGAACGTGAACCTGGGTCTGGACTTCTCCAAGTCCCATGGTACCGTGGATGTGGCTCCCGATACGGAGCAGTCCATGCACTCCACCGCCCAGCAGGCCAACAACCACGCTTCCGGTTATCATACGGACTACAGCCAGATGCGCCGTGACCAGACCCTGGAAGCCTATGTGGACTACAGCCACAACTTTGGCAAGCACTTCGTGGACGTGATGGCCGGTTACTCCTGGTCTCACTACTACAACGAGAGCTTCAATCAGCAGTACAAGGCCGATGGCACCTCGCCCTCCGACGCCACCTACTACCTGAGCAACCCCAAGACTTCCAAGTCTGAGTACTTCCTCATCTCCTTCTTCGGCCGTGCCAACTACAGCTTCGACGACCGTTACCTCCTCACTGCCACCATCCGTAGGGACGGTACCTCCCGCTTTGCCAATAACAAGTGGGGTCTGTTCCCTTCCGTGGCCGCCAGCTGGAATATCAAGAACGAGAAGTTCCTGCGTAACAGCCGCGCCGTGAGCGCCCTCAAGCTCCGCGCCTCCTGGGGCCAGACCGGTCAGCAGGACCTGAACGCCGGTAACTATCCTTCCATCGCTACTTATACCTGGAACACGGATGCCTGTATGTTCCCCTTCGGCGATACTTTCGTAACGCCTCTGCGTCCCGACGGTTACAATACCGAACTCAAGTGGGAAACCACCACTACCTATAACGTAGGTTTGGACTGGGGCTTCCTGAACGATCGCATCACCGGATCCGTAGATGTGTACCAGCGCTACACCAAGGACCTCCTCAACTGGACGCCCGTGGCTGCCGGTGCCAACCTTACCAACTACCTCAACGCCAACATCGGCGACCTCATGAACCGGGGTGTTGAAGTGGAACTGAATGTGATTCCCGTGGAGACGGAGAACTGGAACTGGAGAATCGGCCTCAATGCCGCTTACAACAAGACCGTGATCACCCGTCTGACCACCGATGACGAGCGCGAAGACTACTACGGTGTGGATACCGGTGGTATTGCCGGTGGTACCGGTAACACCATCCAGGTGCACCAGACCGGTCAGGCTCCCAACTCCTTCTTTGTGTACAAGCAGATCTACGATACCAACGGCAACCCCATTGAAGGCGCTTACGTAGACCTCAACGGTGACGGCAAGATTACCACCGCCGACAAGTACTGCTTCCATAAGGCCGCTCCGGACTGGACCTTCGGTTTCAACACCCAGCTGTCCTGGAAGAACTGGACCCTGAGCGCCAGCGCCCATGCCAACATTGGCAACTGGGTCTACAACAACGTGATGAGTAACGGCGACCTCCTGTCCGACCTCTCCACCAACGGTTTCGTAAACAACCGTTACGTGACGGCCGACAAGCACAACTTCGCCAGCAATGCTCAGTACTGGTCCGACCTGTACGTAACCGACGCTTCCTTCCTGAAGCTGGACAACATTACGCTCCAGTATCGTTTCGACCACCTGTTCGAAGGCATCTACGTTCACTCTGCAGACAGCACCCGTGACCACTTCAAGGGCCTTGCCGGTAGCGTCTTCTTTACCGTGAACAATGTTGCAACTCTCACCGGATACAAAGGCATCGATCCGGAAATCTTCTCCGGCATTGACAACAACATGTATCCCCGTCCCCGCACCTGGATCCTGGGTGTGAAGCTTAACTTCTAATCAGACACAGCCATGAAAAAATATATAGCATTCGCTCTTGCAACTCTGTTTGTTGCCGTTTCCTGTGTCAAAGACCTGGACGTAACGCCCATCGATCCCAACGTGGCCCTGCCCAAGGATGTTCTGAAGGACCAGGCTGCTTTCACCAGCCTGCTGGCCAAGTGCTACCAGGGCCTGTCCAGCTCCGCTTCCTGGGGTCCCAACTCTGATCCCGATATCCACGGTGTGGATGGCGGTTATGGTCAGTACATGCGTGCCCTTGTGAACATGCAGGACCTCACCACCGACGTAATGACCTGCGTTTGGGAAGACGGTAACCTCTTTGACGTGCACAATATGACTTGGAATGCCTCCAACGAGTTCATTCTGAGTATGTACTACCGTATCTTCTACCAGATTAGCCTCTGCAACGAATTCATCCGTCAGTCTCAGGCTACCGATATTGCCGGTTACAATCTGAAGGAGACTTATATTGCCGAAGCTCGCGCTCTGCGCCTTCTGAGCTACTATCACGCCATTGACATGTTTGGCAACGTGCCCTTCACCGACGAAAACTCTACCGTAGGTTCCGAAGGTCCCGACCAGATGATGCGTGCCGACCTGTTCGCCTGGATGGAAAAAGAAGCCAAGGAGCTGCTGGAAAGCAACGCTCTGGCCGCTCCCGGCAAGAACGAGTATGGCCGTTGCGACAAGGGCCTTGTCCAGATGATCCTGGCCAAGCTCTATCTGAATGCCGAGGTTTGGACCGGTACCGAGCGTTACGCCGACTGCGCCGGTGTGGCCGAAGCCATCATTGGCGAGTATCCGCTGCATGGCACCTACGCCGATCTGTTCTGCGCCGACAACCATCTCTGGAGCGCCAACACCACCTACAACGGTGACGAAATCATCTTCGTTTCCCCTCAGGATGGCGTTCTCCTGCAGTCCTATGGCTCCACCAACTTCCTCGTCTTCGCCTGCACCTGGACCGATGCCACCACCGGTATCGTGATGGACGCCGGCGCCAGAGGTATCTCCTCCGGTTGGGGTGGTCTGAGCCTTACCGGTACCTTTACCTCCAAGTTTGAGGACAACGACGCCCGCGCCATGTTCTATACGGGAGACGGCCTTGAGCAGTACATTGACTTCCTCCGTGGTCCCAATGGTGAATCCAACGGCTACAAGTCCCTCAAATACACCAACGTGAACCATGATGGTTCTTCCGCCCAGGCTCAGGGTTTCGTAGATACGGACTTCCCGATCTTCCGCAGCGCAGATGCCTACCTGATGTATGCCGAGTGCGCCGCCCGCGGCAAGGCCGACAAGACCAAGGGTCAGAAGTATCTGAACGACGTGCGCCATCGCGCCGGCGTTGGAGACCTCGAGCTCAACCTGAACAATATCATCGATGAGCGCGGCCGCGAACTCTATCTGGAGGGCGTTCGCCGTCAGGACCTCATCCGTTTCGGCCTGTTTACCACCGACAAGTACCTTTGGGAATTCAAGGGTGGTGTGGCGGACGGTCAGGCCGTGGATGATCACTATAACCTCTTCCCTCTCACCTCCGGTGATGTGAACGCCAATGGCAAACTCACCCAGAATCCCGGTTATTAATAGGATCCGAATATGAAAAAGTTACTCTATACTAGCTTAATTGCGCTTGCAGGGCTCTTTGCAGCTTCCTGCCAGCAGGAGCACATCGAGGTTGTTTACGACCCCGCCAATGTGACGGTCCAGACACTGGGAGTTTTCGCAGATGCTGAGCTGGCCGCCGACGGTGCTGCTCTTACCACCACCTTCAATCCGGCCGATTTCAAGCTGCAAGTAGCCAGCGGCTATGCGCTCTACGCTTCCAAGTCGGCCGATATGTCCGACAAGGTAAAGGTGTCGGCCGCTATCTCCATTGATGAGAATAATATTGGCCACATTTCCATCAAGCAGCCCGCGATGAACTCCCTTATCTTCTCGCTGGGCGGTGCCGCTGAAGAACCCTTCACGGTATACTTCCAGTTGGAAGGCGGTATTGCGAATGCCAAGAAAACTACCATTGCCGCTACGGTTATCAATTCCAATGTGGTGGCTGCCACTTTCACTCCTTACTCCACCATTATCCTGGATAAGGACCTGTATCCTCACGTATATCCCATCGGTGGCATTGACATCCTGGGTTCCTGGAGCCACGACAAGGTGTTCCAGTTCGTCTATGACTACAACAAGAGCACGGATACTTACACCGGCCTGTTGGATCTGGGCGAGAAGCACGCCGACGGTGTTCAGTTCAAGTTCACCGGCGAAGCCAGCTGGGACGACAGCACCGGCAACTGGGGTGTGGATGATGATTCGGCCCCTGAAGCAGAAGCCGGCGAGCTCCAACTGAAGAACGGTAGTAATACCAATATCTCCCAGTATGGCAAGGACCGTTTCTACATGTTCTCCCTGAATACCAGCACCCTGGTCCTCTCCAAGAAGTACAGCTTCAGCAATGTAGGTATCGTGGGCGCATTCAACGGTTGGAATCAGGCCGATGCCAACATGAAGATGACCTACAACATCTACCTGCACCGCTTCTACATTGACCAGACCTTTGCCGAGGATACCGAGCTCAAGTTCACCTGCGACGACAAGTGGGATCTGAACTGGGGTGGTAAGGACGGCGAAATCGCCGGTGGCGGTTCCAACATTGCCGTTGAGGCCGGTTCCTACCGTGTCTATCTGGATCTGAACCATGGTACCTACGAGCTCTCCACCGCCATGTACGGCAAGGACGAGCCCACTGGTCAGGACGAACCCGAACCCGTGAAGTGGGAAGGCTGGGGCGTTGTGGGCTCCATCAACAACTGGAGTGCCCCCGATATCCACATGACCACCCAGGGCGATTTCTGGGTAGCCTATAACGTGGAACTCACCGCCAGCGACCAGTTCAAGTTCCGTAAGGATGAGGATTGGGGCGAGAACATCGGCGCCCCCGGAGACGTTGAACCGTATATTGTAGAGATTGGTACCAAGTACGAAGGTGCAGCAGGCGGTAAGAACCTCGGCGTTGCAGCGGACGGCAAGTACGACCTCTACGTGAACCCCACCGAAAAGACCTTCTATGTAATGAAGCCCGGTGAAGTTCCCGGTGAAATTGCCACCTGGGGCGTTGTGGGTACCATTACCAACTGGAGCGACGGTGGTAAAGTTCCCGATCTTCCCATGACCGAAACCGATGGAATGTGGCTGCGCGCTGGTGTGGAACTTAAGGCTTCCGACCAGATTAAGGTTCGTTTCCAGAACAACTGGGATATTAACCGTGGCGCTCCCGGTGACGTGGAACCGTTCGTAATGGACGGAAGCGCCATCAAGGCCACTGCCGGCGGTAAGAACTTGGGCGTTGCCGAAGACGGTACCTACGATATCTACTATGACGCCCTGAACGAGGTCCTCTTTGTTGTGAAGACCGGCGTACAACTCCACTATTGGGGTCTTGTCGGTACCATCAACAACTGGGGTAATGAAGGCGAAGGCTATCGCAGAGACTTTATCATGGCCGTCGATGGTGACATGGTGGCCTATAAGGGTATCGAGCTCAAGTCTACCGATCAGTTCAAGGTTCGCAAGGATAGTAACTGGGACGTAAACGCTGGAGCCGAAGGCGACGTTGAACCGTTTAAGGTAGAGGCCAATGTGGTCTTTGACGCTAAAGCCGGCGGAAAGAACCTGGGCGTGAAGGTCGATGGCAAGTACGATGTGTACTACGACGATGCCAACAAGAAGATCTATGTGATGGCCGAAGGCGTAGATCCCTCTACCGCTAAAGAGCCTGCACCCGTCGAGCCTGAATATAAGAAGGAAATCACCGTTCCCGGCAACTATGCCGACTGGAGCCCCGAAAACGACCCCAAGCTGCAAGGCAAGGGTGACGGTATCTTCAAGGGCGCTCTCGTAATGCAGGCTAAGGGCGAAGCCACGCAGGTGGAATTCAAATTCTACCACGATGGCTCCTGGATGGGTGGCGCTCTTGCTACGGAAACCCAGTCTACCAAGGCCGAAACCTCCAGTCCTACTCCTATCAAGTACACTATTGGTGGAGGTGACAACATGAAGATTGACTCCGGTCACTACTTCTGGACGGTAGATCTTGTTAACAAGAAGGCCGAAGCCCTGGCTCTTACCAAAGTAGCCCTGATTGGAAAATTCAATGATTGGACCCCTGCAACCGAGGTTGTTCTCACCTTTGACGCTGAATCCGGTCTTTATGTGGGCACCGTTACTCTGGTTGACGATGACCAGATTAAGGTCCGCTTCAATGAAAACTGGGATTACTGCCTGGGTGGAACCTTGGATGCCCTGTCTGGCGTAGGTGATAATATTTCGGTAACCACTGGCGGTACATATCAGGCCAAGCTTGACCTGAATGGCGCCAAGCTTACCCTTACTGCCCAGAACTAATGCTTTTTTCGGGCGGGCGCCCCTGACCGGACGCCCGTCTGCCAATTAATAGCCAAGACTATGAACCAGTTAAAATACATCCTTCTGGCTGCGCTTTGCGCCCTCTTCGTTTCCTGTGGGGAACAGGGGAAGGACAATCCTACCGATTCCCTGACCCTGAACCCTACGAGCCTGTCCTTTGCCGCCAAGGGAGCATCGGTCCAGTCTGTGACCGTGACGGCTTCCGGTACCTGGAGCGCTACGCCCAAGGCCGACTGGATCCATGTTTCCACCGCCAGCGGCTCCTTTAGCGTGACGGTGTCCGATAACGATTCTGATGCCCGTGCCGGCAAGATCTCCGTTACCTGCGGCAGTGCCTCCAAGGAGGTTTTCGTGAGCCAGGTGGCCGGCGAGAAGGAGGCCAAGGCCATCGTGCCCCAGCCCGCCGCCTTTGACGGTAAAAAGCGAGCCAGCACTACTTATCAGCTGCTGATCTACTCCTTCGCCGATAGCGATGGAGACGGAATAGGAGACTTCAATGGCATCACTTCCAAACTGGACTATCTGGACGGCATGGGAGTTACGGCCCTTTGGCTGAGCCCCGCCCATCCTACCAATTCCTACCACGGATATGATGTGAACGATTACTTTGCGCTGAATCCCAAATTCGGCACGGAGGCCGATTTCCAGAACCTGATCAACAAGGCCCACGAAAAGGGGATTGCCATCTACATGGACTATGTGCTTAACCACAGCGGTACGGGCACGGAGTGGTTCAAGAGTGTAAAGGCAGATCCCAAAAACAGCCCCTACAAGGACTATTATGTGTTGTCCTATGAGTACTATCCCAAGGAGGCTGCCGAGGGGATGGGAACCTGGCATTCGCTGGGCGGTGGCGATATCGGCTATAAGGGCAAGTTGCACTTTAAGGTGGACTGGACGGGAGATACCAAGTATGTTACGGTATCTACCACAGAGGCCGCTGCTCAGGACCCCAATACCACCAACGCCAAACGTTGGATCCACGTGGGCAGCAAAGGCAGTCTGGGCATGTATGAGACTTCCAGCAATATCTTTGAGCTGACCATAGACGTTGATACCGACTGGGGCTTCCTGGTCCGTTCTTCCAATACCACCTGGGATGGTGGCACCAAGTACGGCGGAAAACCCGGACAGAACAAGATTACCCTGGGAGAGCCTTTCCCGCTGGACAACAGTACGGCATCGGATATCGTATTTGGAGAGGCCTATTCTTACTTTGCCAGCTTTGACGGCAGCATGCCGGATCTGAACTATGGGGACCCGGATGCCTGTGAGAACTCCCGTGCTTTCAAATCCACCGTAGAATCGGCCACCAAGTGGGTGAATATGGGCGTAGACGGTTTCCGTCTGGATGCCGTGGTGTGGATTTATGGCGGCCAGTGGGAATCCAACGTCAAGTTCCTGGACAAGTGGTACCAGGCCGTGAATTCGGCCTATAAGACCGCCGGTCATCCCGATCCTATCTTTATGGTGGGTGAAGCTTGGGATGGAACCCACTCCAATCCGGAGAAGTATTACTACAAAGGCCTGCCTTCCAACTTTGAGTTTGACTACGGATATGCCGTGCGGGATATGCTCAAGAGCGGCGCGTCTGCCAACTTCGCTTCCAAGGTGTCTGGCTTTGTGACGGACCATACCGCCCAGAGGGCCGATGCCATTACGTCCTTCTTCCTCTCCAACCACGACGAGAACCGCTTCGCTTCCGAAATTGGTGAGACTGGTATGGGTACTATGCCCAAGAGAAAGCAGGCTGCTGCTATCCTGCTCAGTGGTCCTGGAAAGCCGTTCATCTACCAGGGCGAGGAACTGGGTTATTGGGGCGTGAAGGACACGGATGACGCATACGTGCGTGCGCCTATCATGTGGAATAAGTCCGGTTCGGAATGTGCCAAGAAGGGCGTGAACAACAAAGTGGATGGAAATATGCTCAAGGCCGATATCTCCGTGGAGGCCCAGAGTGCCACCGACGGCTCCATCCTCAAGTTCTATCAGAGCTGGAGCCAGCTGCGCAATACGTATCCGGCCTTGGCTACGGGAACTATGTCCAAGGCCAATCTCCAGGGTACTTCCATCGCGGCCTGGTATATGACCGAAGGCAGCCAGAAGCTCCTGGTGATCCACAACGTGGCTCCTTCCGGCGTAGCCGTGTCGGTCTCCGATTCCATGGACAAACCCATCGCCCTGCTGGGTACTGCCACCGTCAAGGACAAGACCCTCAACCTGGGTGGCAACTCCTCTGTGGTCTTTGAGCTGTAATCGGCCCGCATCATAATCCCCCTAGGGTGGCTTCAGCCACCCTTTTTTGTTGATATTGTGCTTGGATTTAAGTGATTGACTCTTCATTTGTTGATTACATGGTCGTAAAAAAGATATGTGTTGTTTTACAGGATTCGTAAGAATTAACTGAAAAAGAATTGTTGTTTTTGAAGGTCAAATACGTGGCCTCCAAGTATATTTGGCAAAGAAACAGCTTTTGAATTGTTGTAATATATTGAAACTTTACTTATCTTTGCCGATGAAAAGAATCATTGCCTACAAAGGCTATTACAAGAGTTTCATGGAGACACTTGTAAGGGAGGAGCAACAAAAGATTAGACGTGCACTATTGTTGTTACAGACGGATGATAAGGTGCCACGGCATTATATCAAATATCTGATCGATGGGATTTGGGAATTGAGAGTGTCTTTGCCTAACAAGGAAGCCCGCCTCTTCTTTTTTTACGATGAAGGGAACTTAGTGGTCTTGATGAATTGTTTCATAAAGAAGACACAAAAGACCCCGGGTGCCGAAATTGAAAAAGCGAAACAACTTAAAGCTCAGTATTATGCGGAAAAGTGACATCTACGATGTAAGTGCCGAACTGGAGAGAGAGTTTGGTCCGGTGAGTTCAGACTCCTGGGAAAAAGCCGTTCAGCAGGCTTGGGATGAATACAGTGCCCAGATTCTTCTGGATGCTAGGAAAGATGCCAAGAAGACGCAGGCCGAGGTGGCTCAGGAAATTGGAGCTACGAAGAGCTATATCTCCCGGGTGGAGCACGGTCAGATTATTCCTACCGTGGCTACTTTCTATAGAATTATCCATGCATGCGGAAGACGTGTGGAGATAGTTCCCCTTTGATTCTTGCTTAAAAATGAGTAACTTGCAGCCATGAAGAAGATATTCTTTGTGGCTGCATTGTTTATGCTCTTCTCCTGTGGGGGAGGAGAGATTACCCCTGAGCCCACGCCAACCCCCACTCCCACTCCCACGCCTACTCCGGATCCGGAACCCACACCTACGGTCACTTTTGCCAAAGGGGCCGATATCTCCTGGGCCTCCGAGATGGAAGCCGGGGGCGTGAAGTTCAAGAAGAAAGACGGCTCGGAGGCCGCCCTGCTGGACGTTCTGAAGGATTGCGGCATCAACGCCATCCGTCTGCGCGTCTGGGTTAAGCCCTACGGCGACTGGAGCGGAAAAGAGGATGTCCTGGCCGTGGCCAAGAAGGTCAAGGCCGCCGGGATGGACCTCATGATAGACTTCCACTACAGCGACTTCTTCGCCGACCCTTCCCGCCAGAAGATTCCGGCCGATTGGGAGGCCGATAAAGACGACCTCACCAAGATGTGCAACCATGTATCGGCCCATACCAAGGAGGTGCTGCAGGCCCTCAAAGACGCCGGCGTTACGGTGAAATGGGTCCAGATAGGCAACGAGACCCGGAATGGAATGCTTTCCCCCACCGGAGATGCGGTGTGGAAAAACGATCAAATAGACCTTACTCACTTTGTCCAATTGTATAATGCCGGCTACGATGCCGCTAAATCCGTTTATGCAGACGCTCTAGTGATGCCGCACCTGAACAACGCATTCTTTAGCGTTTCATACGGTAATCCTATGTGGCTCAAAGACTTTAAAGACAAAGGCGCGCGGTTTGATATGATTGCTTTCTCTCACTATCCCCACCAGGAAAGCAAGATGTGGGTGAATGGTGTGGAAAAGACTCTCACTCCTACGGAGGTGAATAGCTACGCCGTGGATTATATCAAGAAGGTTATTGGACTCTACAGTGTCCCCGTGATGATAGCAGAAGTGGGCGTGAAACCCTCTGAATCTGATGCTTCAACGCTCCTCTCTTCCTTTGTAAAGAGTATGAAGGAACTGGAGGGCTGCGCTGGTGTCTTCTACTGGGAACCGCAGGTGAACGGAAGTTGGAAACCGGAAATCTACAACAAACCGGAAGAACTGACCAAGTACACCGGAACCACCGTTACCAGCCCCTGGGACCCCTACAACCAGGGCGCCTTCAAGACCGACTACTCTCCCTCTTCCATCCTGGACTCCTTCGCCAACTAACCTTCCCACAACCACCCTATCCCATGCCCAACGTCCCACCCGCTGGACCGTTAGACCGGTTTTGGAAGGGCAAATGACAATCTTAGTTCAAATAACGACCATATTTAGATTAAGATTGTAGGTTGCGACAATCTTAGCTCAAAAACAGGGCAAATCTGAACTAAGATTGCAGAAAGGAGGTGCGAACGGGCACCGCCGCCGCACTATACGCAATGCGGCGGCTACAGAGCAAAAGTTTCACGAGCTCCATGAAAGGGCTCGTGAAACTTTTGTCTGTTGCCAAATAGCGATAGGGAGGAAAGATAGGGAAAGAAATGCGAACAGTGTTGCCCTGTGACATACCAAACGAGACGCTCGCAAGAGCGGCTCTTGTCCAGAGATGCCCGGTCGCAGCCGGGCATGACGGATGTTGGGTGCGGTAGGCTGGGTCGAGGAGTGGGGGTAAAGCACGAAACTGGGCACAGGAGGCCGAAAGTGTGCTTTAGGCACACGAAAGCGGCGGGTGGGCGCTGGCGGTTAACAGACTAATAAACAGAGAGATAAGCAGGTGAACCCACGTGATTTTCAAGGGGTACAAGTGGTTAACAACCACTCAATCAAACAGATAAGTGCCAGCGCAAATTCCGGAGCGAAGCGACAGGGCCTGCAGGCCCGAACGCCGTCTTCTGACGGCGAGCCCCTCCCCCGAGGGGAGGGGTTTGGGGTAGGGGTAACGTGGGTCTTTTTTTCTCTTTTGTCCCCCGGACAAAAGAGAAAAGCACCCCTCCCCAAGGGTGCTTTTCAAGTATACTAGTGATGCGTTAATTTAACGCGTTGTTTATATAACTTATTAATATTTAA
>R24__coassemble_1569_pt1 | contig 11681 bp, 11 predicted proteins | sample R24__metabat2_high_PE_033 | metagenome-assembled genome bin R24
CTATTTCTTTAATCGGAATACTACGATGGCTGCTACAGCGCAGAGCGGGAGCGCTTGCCGGACATAAGCACCAGGCTGAGGGCGATGGAGAGAAGGGCCACGGGCAGGAGCAGATACTGTTTGTAGGTGGTGAGGAACAGGCGGATGCTGTCCAGGACGCCCTTCCCTACGGATTCGGAATCCACCGGGTACAGGAAGGCGATGGCCGTGGCAACGACCCCCAGGAACAGACCAGCCATGAGCGTGATGATGAGCGCCAGGCGGCCATAGCAGCGCTGGCGGTCCACTTCGGCCTTGATGCCCTCCACGGATTCCATCCGGCGACGGGTTTCCAGGATAAAGGTGGGATCGTCCTTGACGACAGGCTTGTTCTCCCGCAGGAATTCTTCTAGGTCTTTCATAACTGTATGTACTGCTTCAGGTGGTTGCGGCCCATGGAGAGCTGGTATTTGACGGTGCCTTGCGGCATATTGAGAATGGCCGATATCTCCTTGATGCTCTTGTCCTCGAAGTAGAAAAGGGCGATGGCCGCCTTTTCCTTCTCGGGGATGCGCTCCAGGGCCTGGTAGAGCTGCTGGTAGCGGAAAGATGCATCGGAGGTCTCGGAGGCCGGAAGGGTCACGGCGTCTTCCAGGGAAGTCTGGTTGGGCCGCACCTTCCGGCAGTGGTCGATATAACAATTATAGGCGATACGGAAGAGCCAGGTGCTGAATTTGGACAGCCCCAGGAAGGAGCCGGAAGCCACATACGCCCGCACCAGGGCGTCCTGGGCTATGTCGTCGGCCAGGGCGGCATCGCCACCACACAGGGCCAGCAGGAAGCGCCGTAAGGGCTCCTGCTGGTCTCGCACTTGGCTGATGAACCGCTCCTGGGTCATGCTTTACTGCTCCAGTTTCTTTTCTTCGGCCTCAATTTCCTTGGCCAGCATCTTCTTTCCTACAAAGTAGGAGATGAACAGGCCGATGCCGATGGCAAAGAGAACGCCGCCTGCTACAGGGGCCATGTGGTTGAAGAACCGGCCTTCCGTGAATCCGGGATTGAAGTATCCCACAAAGGCCCAGACCAGGAAGGCCACACCCATAAAGGTGGTGACGCAGGCGCCGGTAAACTTGTCCAGCAGTTCCTGCTTGAGGCTCTTGGGACCTTTCTTGTGGTCGGGGGTGCTGAACTGGTTCATGTCTACCTGGGCACCCGATTCAATGGCTTTGAGCATGATCTCCGCCTTGCGGTTGGTCTCGTTTTGCTTGGTGCGGGCTACCAGCCATACAATGGCAACCGGCAGTACGACGCAAATGAAAATAGGAACAATGATGTCTTCCATAATGTATCTTTTTTAACATTCAACTTATTGCCCGCTTTCCGGAGCGGTTTCATCTGTTAGACGGAGCCTCCACCCAAAAGGTTGGAAAAAAGTTGATTTTTCACAAAATTAATGAAATCCTGCTATCTTTGCGATACAATAATTGAGAACTATGAAGAAACTCATCTCTTTCCTCCTTCTCTCCCTGGCCCTGGTTGCCTGCAGCACACCTGAGGCCAAGCCCGGTTATATTGTACAGGTGTCCCTTGGTGGCTGGCATTCGCCGAATTACGGGGCCCGTCAGATCATTGAACGCATTGATACGGTGAGCAGCCTCATTCCTGTAGAGAAAGTGATCATTGGCTGGAGCCTGGACAAGGATATTTATAAAGAGGTGGGTACGTACCTTCATTCCAAGGGCATCAAGATGCTGCTTTGGGTGCCCGTCTTTGCCGAAACGGAAGAAATGTGCGAGAACTCCCCTGCCGTGGATCTCTGGGGTAATATCCCTTCCAATTATGATCTGGCCGCCGGAGAGGGCTTCTGCTTCAACTGCCCTTCGGATCCGCAGAATGCCGCCAATGTGGTAGCCATCTACGACAATAACTTCAGCGACTGCGGCTTTGACGGCGTGTTCATGGACCGCATCCGCACCCAGTCCTTTGTGAGCGGTGTGGGCGGCGTCCTCAACTGCGGCTGCCCGCTCTGCGTAGAGAAGTTCAAAGCCCTGGGAGTGAACCTGGAGGCCGTCAAGGCCGAATGGGATGCCCGTGGGGATGCCTTCTTCAACGTGACCGGCTATTCCCCCAAGGAAGGCTTTGCCTTTGAGAACAGCGTAGCATCGGCCTTCTTTAAAGCCAAGGGGCAGGTGGTGAGCGAGGCCGTAGCCGGCATTGCCGACAGCTTCCGCAGCCTCGGACTGGAAGTGGGCATGGACCTCTACGCCCCCTTCATGGCTCCTTTTGTGGGACAGGACTATTCCATCCTGGCCCAGCACGCAGACTTTATCAAGCCCATGCTGTACCGCCAGACCTTTGCCCCGGCCGGAATGGGCTTTGAGTACGACCTCCTCAAAAAGGCCGTTCCCGGCGCCACAGGCTATCCCGAGTTCCAGATGGACCTGGACTTCCTGAACTCCCAGTTGGAGGCCATGGAGCCCTATTCCTGCGGCAAATACCCGGGTATTGAGATTAACTACCGGGAAGTGGTGGCTCCCACCTCTCCGGAATACGTAACGGAATCCTTAAAGGCCGTCATGAGCCACGGCTTTAACGGCGCCGTGCTGTCCTGGAACATCATGGAAGCCCCCGTGGCCCATATCGATTGCCTCCGCCCTTAGTGCTGCTTCTCTCCCTCATACCAGACCTGTCCGAGCATCTGATGAACCTGCCCGACCTGGGGGCATGGGGCCTCTGGGGACTATTCCTGGGCACCTTCCTGGCCGCCACGGTGGTCCCCTTCAGCGCCGACGTGCTGTTCATCACCATGCTGCAGATGTCCTCCCATCCCTGGGCCTGCCTGATTGTGGCCTCCCTGGGCAACTGGCTGGGGTGCATGACCACCTTCGGCCTAGGTTGGCTGGGCCGATGGGACTGGATAGAGAAGGTCTTCAAGGTAGATAGGGAGAAGCTGGAGAAGCAGAAGGCGCATATCGACAAATACGGCCTCTGGCTGGCCCTGTTCAGCTGGCTCCCCTTCCTGGGAGACGTGTTTACCCTGACGCTGGGCTTCTATAAAACCAACCCCTGGATCAGCTGCTCCCTCCTGCTGGTGGGCCGCACGGCGCGCTTCCTCGTCTGGGCCCTTTTGCTCGCATAAATTTTTTATTCCGGCGGGTCGATTTTTTTTGAAGAATCGGAAAATCGGAGTATTTTTGTATCCCGTATTCAAAACACATCTAACAATGCTATACGGGTTCGATAACGACAAATATCTCAAGATTCAATCAGAGCACATTAAGGAACGTATCGCCAAATTTGGCGATAAACTGTACATGGAATTCGGCGGTAAGCTGTTTGACGACTACCACGCCAGCCGCGTCCTCCCCGGCTTCCATCCAGACAGTAAGATGCAGATGCTCCTCCAGCTCAAGGACGACGTAGAGATTGTGATCGTTATCAGCGCCGTAGACATCCAGAAAAACAAGATCAGAAGCGATCTGGGCATTACTTACGATATGGACGTTCTCCGTCTGAGAGACGAGTTCCTGGAGCGCGATTTAAGCGTAAACAGCGTGGTAATCACCCACTTCAACGGCCAGGCCAGCGCGGAAGCTTACCGCAAGCGCCTGGAGAACATGGGCATCAAGGTCTATTATCACCATACCATCGAGGGATATCCCCAGAATGTGGCCCTCATCGATTCCGACGAAGGCTTTGGCAAGAACGACTATGTAGAAACCACCAAACCCCTGGTGGTCATTACGGCCCCCGGTCCCGGCAGCGGCAAGATGGCCGTGTGCCTGAGCCAGCTGTACCAGGAGAACAAACGGGGTATTAAAGCCGGCTACGCCAAGTTCGAGACCTTCCCGGTGTGGAATATGCCCCTGGCGCACCCTGTTAACATGGCTTACGAAGCCGCCACGGCCGACCTGGACGACGTGAACATGATTGACCCCTTCCACCTGGAAGCCTACGGGGAAACCACGGTCAACTACAACCGGGATATCGAAATTTTCCCGGTGATGAACGCCATCTTTGAGGACATCTACGGCAGTTCCCCCTACAAGTCCCCCACCGACATGGGTGTGAACATGATTGGTTACTGCATCAGCGACGACGAAGTCTGCCGCGAGGCTTCCCTCCAGGAGATCATCCGCCGCTACTATACTTCCCTCTGCAACTTTGCCGAGGGTAAAGCAACAGAGGCCGAAGTAAACAAGATCGCCCTGGTGATGAAGCACGCCAAGATTACCACCGACTACCGCAAAACCACGGTGGCAGCCCGCGAAAGGCTGGAACAGAACGGCGGCACATCGGCCACCGCAGCCATCGAACTGGGAGACGGCACCATCCTGACGGCCGAGTCCAGTCCCCTGCTGGGCCCCAGCGCCGCTCTGCTGCTCAATGCCCTCAAGCACCTGGCTGGCATTCCGCACAACATCAAGCTCATTCCGCAGAACATGATTGGCCCCATCCAGAAGACCAAGGTGGACTATCTGCACGGCCACAACCCCCGTCTGCATACGGACGAGGTGCTGGTAGCCATTTCCATGATGAGTCTGCTGGACGAGAACTGCCAGCTGGCCCTGGCCCAGTTGCCCAACCTGGTGGGTGCCCAGGTGCACTCCTCCGTGATGCTGAGCGAGGTAGACCGCAAGACCTTTAACAAATTAGGGGTCGGACTTACGTGCGACCCCATCAGAAAGTTCAAGCCTGCCAAAAAGTAGGCTTACTCTTCCGGTAAGAACATAGGATCCCAGGCAGGCAGCAGGATGGGCTTCTGATTCAGGAGGGCCATCACATCGGCCGGGACGTATTTCTTCTCCACCACCAGGCGGAACATGTACTCATTGAACCATTCGTCGGTCATGATGATGTTGCCTTTGTAGCCACTGGTGGCACCCCAGCTATTCTCTACCATCCACTTCACGGGCTTGTTGTCCTTGAGGTCTACGGCGATGAGGGTCATGGCGTGGGTGGAGCCGCTGGCATGCGTCTGGATGCGCTGCTTCTTGTCCATGCCAAAGGTGACGCCCATGAGGGACTCGTAATCAAAGTTCTTGAGGTCTGCCACACCGGTCTTGCGGTCCAGGAACTTGTTCACGTCGCAGGAGAAATACAGGGCGGTGTTGTCCTTGATGGAGGCAATGGCCATTTCCTTGATCTTCTCGATGGGAAGGTTCAGGTATACCCAGTTCTGGCCGTCGTAGACGTGGCGGTCGTAATCAATCTCATACACCTTGCCATATTCCACGGTGGGGTTGTTCATAACCATGATATAGTTGTTCTCCAGGTCCTCTCCTACAAACTCCTCGTAGAAGGCCTTGGGGGTGTAGGTCTTTTCGCTTACAAACTCACCCTTGGAGTTGTAGCGGGCCCAGGTGAACTCCGTGGGAGGAACGCCCAGGCAGAGGGCCAGCATGCGGTAAACTTCTCCCAGCATCTTGACCTTCATGGCCTGCACGTCCTTGGGTTTGGCGGCACGCAGGGCCAGGGCATCCTCGCGGAGCTTGGTCTTGATCTGGGTGCTCATCTGGGAGGTACTGTTGGCGCTCAGGGTCTCCGGCATGGCCTCAGAGGGCACTACGCCGTATTTCATAACCAGGTTGGAAACGCCGGTAAACTGGCCGCCGTCTCCCAGCGGGTTGGACAGGAGCCAGTCCACTTTCCGGTCTTCCAGCGGGAGGTCCTTGGTATCGATGATGCCCTGCAGGAACAGGTTTGCTTTTTCCAGCTGGTCGTAGAAGAAGAGGTAGTTCTGGGAGAAGGTGAAGGCTCCCAGGTCGTGCTTCTGGATCATGCGGGAACGCAGGACGTTGAGTCCGGTGAACAGCCAGCAGCGACCGCTGGATTTCTGGTCTGTGCGGCCCTTGGTGACCACCTCATTGCTGAAATGGGTGTCTATCATGGCCAGATTCTCGGCCGATGCGGCGAGGGTATTGATGGGCGTGCTGTTGAGAGCGTTGCGCAGGGCTTTGTCGGTGGCATTGCCTTCGTAGGCGGCGCTGATTTCTTTTAGCATCTGGGCCGAAATGCCGCCTTTGGGATCTCCAGCGGGTTTCTGGGCAAAAGCCGCTACGCAGAGTAGCAGAGAGGCAGAAATAACAAGGGTCTTTTTCATAAAATCAGGTTTTGTTATCTACAAATCTACTATTAATTTGCTAACTTTGCAAGCCTTATGCTGGAACACATCCTCATAGCATTAGCCCTGGCTATGGACTGCTTCGCGGTTTCCGTAGTCTGCGGCGTGATTGTCCGTAAGTGGGAAACCCCGCTGGTGCTGCGACTGGCCTTTTTCTTCGGCCTGTTCCAGGCTCTGATGCCTCTTATGGGCTGGGCCCTGACCACCCATTTCAGCCATTATCTGGAGGCCGTAGACCACTGGATTGCCTTTGGCATGCTGGCTTTCATTGGCGGCAAGATGGTCATCGACTCCTTCAAGCCGGAAGATGAACCCCACCTGAACCCGCGGGATGGCAAGACGCAGCTGGCCCTGGCCTTTGCCACCAGCATCGACGCCCTGGCCGTGGGCATTACCTACGCTTGCACGGGCTACAACACCCTGGGCTCCATTTCCCTGCCGCTGGGCATCATCGGCCTGGTCTCTTTCCTCATGAGCCTGCTGGGCTTCAAGCTGGGCGTGCGCTTTGGAGAGGTGGTCATTAAAACAATGCGCCCAGAGTTACTGGGCGGCATTATTCTGATAGGCATTGGCGTAAGGATCCTCATCGAGCATCTTTGCGCGTAGTGCAGGCATTTACCAGATAGACAATCGAACGGTAGGTAACGCCGCCATTGGTAGAAAGGCCAATCTCACAGGTGCGGCTGTTGGAATAGCCTTCCCGGACGCCATGGGCCTCCAGGGCCGGTTTGAGCTTGCGTAAGGCATAGGCATTCACCTCCGGGTGCGTCATACCCTTGTCTCCGGCATAGGCGCAGCAGCCTACCTCCTCCGGTACATATACATTAGTAGAGCATTTCTTTGCCAGGCCGATGATGCAGTCCTTGAGACCCATCAGCCGGGTAGAGCACGTTACGTGCACCGTTATGGGCGTATCAACCGGATGGAAGTCCAGCTTGTCGGCCAGGAACTCCATGATGAATTCGGCCGGTTCGTATAAGCGCATGGATTGGATGCAGTGGCGCATCCGGTGCAGGCAGGGGCTCTGGTCGCAGAGAACCGGGTACTTCCCTTCCTCCGAGGCTTTCCAGAGGGCTTCCTCCAGCTCGCGGACCTTCTTTTCGGCCACTTCCGGCATGCCCTTGCTTTCCCAGATGGTGCCGCAGCAGAGGCTTTCCATCTTGGGCGGGAAGATCACCTCATAGCCGGCTTTGTTCAGCAGTTCCACCATCTCCTGGTTCAGGGGTTTCACGTTGTCCTTGGGAGCGCGTCCCATGGTCTGGTTCAGGCAGCTGGGGAAATACACCACTTTATTGGGCCGATTCTCCTGCAGTGGTTTACGTACCTTTACCGGAAGCGGAAGTTCTGGTGTCCACAGCGGCAGGCCCAGGGCATGCAGGCCCTTGCCCACCCCGCTCATGGCGGTTTTACCCATGACGGTTCTGGCGGCATTGGCTACTCCCAAGGTACCCTTGACAAACGACTTGGTGCCGCGGAAATGCTCCGCCACCCAGGCGCCCAGCCACTGGCCGGAGGCACTCATGGCGTTGCGCCGGAGCTCATGGGTCAGGTCGGCCACGTTGATGCCCATGGGGCAGGATGTGGAGCACAGGCCGTCTCCGGCGCAGGTAACCTGACCGGGATACTTGTAGGCCTTCTCCAGAGCCTCCCACGGCTCCCCTGCCGCCTTTCGGCGGGCAATCTCCCGCTGCACCACGATGCGGGTACGGGAACTTAAAGTAAAGCCGCAGGTAACGCAGTTCACTTCGCAGAAACCGCATTCGATACACTTATTTATGCGCTCGTACACGGCCTTCACATCCTCGTGTTCCGGGTGCAGTACGGGAACGGTCTTGAGCTGCTTGAGATAGCACTCGGGGTCTTCGTTGAAGATGACGCCGGGATTGAGGATGCCCTTGGGATCCAGTAGCGCCTTGATGCGCTTCATCAGGCCGAAAGCCGCCTCTCCCCACTCATATTCCACAAACGAGGCCATGTTGCGGCCGGTTCCGTGTTCGGCCTTCAGGGAGCCGTCGTACTTGGAGACCACCAGCTCTACCACGTCCTTGATCATGGCGTCGTAGCGCTCGATGTCCTCCCGCGTCTCAAAGGCCTGGTTGATGATAAAGTGGAAGTTGCCTTCCAGCGCATGGCCGTAGATGCAGGAATCGTCATAGCCGTGGCGGTCCAGCAGGGCCGACAGGTCCGCCGTAGCGGCCGGGAGGTCCTCGATGTGGAAGGCTACGTCCTCAATGAGGCAGGTGGTACCCTCTTTGCGCAGGCCGCCCACCGTGGGGAAGATACCGGAACGGATGGCCCAGTACTGCCCCACTTCCTTGGGGTCTGTAGAGAAGCGCACCTCTACGCCAAAAGGCTTGAGAGTCTTTGTGATAGCCTCAATCTGCTCCTGTAAAGCTTCCGGTGTCTGGGCCTGGGTTTCCGTGAGCACGGCGGTGAGGTCCGGGACATCGGCCTTCAGGTGCGGGTCGTTCACGGAGGTAAGGCTGCGCTTGTCCAGCAATTCGGCGGCGGAGATCTGATTGGCCTTCATGGCCACAACCGCCTTGGCGGCCGTTACGATGTCCGGGAAGTAGATCATGGCGCTGGCCTTGTAAGGGGCGATGGGCAGCGTGTTCATGGTTACCTCCGACACAAAGGCCAGGGTACCCTCGGAGCCCACCATCAGGTGCGCCAGCATCTCAAACGGGTCGTCATAGGCCACCAGCGGGCGCAGGTTCAGGCCCGTGACGTTCTTGATGCTATATTTATATTGGATGCGCTGGGCCAGCTTTTCATCGGCCAGAACTTCTTTGTGCAGCTTCTCCAGGCCTTCCACAATCTCCGGATGGCTTTTGCGGAAAGCGCTCCGGGAGGCTTCCGAGCCCGTGTCCAGGACGGTGCCATCGGCCAGAACCATCTTGGCGCTCACCAGCATCTTGTCCGAGTTGGCGTGCGTGCCGCAGCTCATGCCGGAGGCGTTGTTGGCCACAATACCGCCCACCATGCAGCTGCCAATAGAAGCCGGATCCGGGCCGAAATGCCGTCCGAAGGGTGCCAGATGCTGATTCACCTTGGCGCCCACAATGCCGGGCTGCAGGGAAACCGTAGCGTTCTCCGGGTGATACTCCCACTTTTCCCAGTTCTTGCCGGCCACCAGCAGGATGCTGTCGGTGATGGCCTGACCGGACAGGGAGGTGCCCGCCGCGCGGAAGGTAACCGGAAGGCCCATGCGGGAAGCCAGTTCCAGCACTTGGGATACTTCCTCCTCGCTGGCGGCCCGCAGGATCACCTGCGGCGTCATTTTATATTCGCTGGCGTCGGTTCCCCAGGCCAGGGTACGGAGTTCGTCGGTATAGATTCTATCGGCCGGAAGGATGCTTCCAAAAAGATCTTTATAGTTCATGGCTAAAGTACTTGAGCAAAGGGGCAATCATGAGCGACTGGATGAGCTGGTTCTCCTTCAGGAGGGTCTTCACTTCCTCTTCCGTGAGCAGATGCACTTCCAGTTCTTCCGTGGCGTCCAGGTGGGGTTCTCCCACTTTCTCTACGCCCGTGGCCAGGAAACAGTGCGTGAAATTGGACATAGAGCTGGGATTGGGCGTAATCTCCATGAGGGGCGTCCACTCCCCTTTTCCGTAGCCGGTTTCTTCGGCCAGCTCTCTCTGGGCGGCTTGCAGGGGCGTCTCTCCGGCCTCCATGACCCCGCACGGGAGCTCGTAGCAGGTCATTCCCACCGCGTGGCGGTATTGCCTTTCCATGACAAATCGGCCCTCTTTGGTGATGGCAATCACGTTGACCCAGTCCGGGTATTCAACCACGTAGTATTCCGGATTCACTCTGCCGTCCGGCAGCTGTACCTGGTCCTTGCGGGCCGTAAGCCAGGGCCTTCTGATCAGGTATTCCGAGGAAAGGATCTTCCATCGGCGCGTATTATCTTTGGGAAGGATGGACATAGTCTAAAAACGGTAATGGAGTTCCAGGCCGGCGCCCCAACTGTACAGATGCCCCAGGACGCTCAGGCGGTACGTATAATCGATATCATCCTGAAAATCCTTTTCGGTGAGTTCCCGGCTGCGGAAGTGCTGGAAATGGAAATCCAGATGGGAAGTAATATAAAAATGGCCGATGGCATAGCCAATCCCCAGCCGTGCCAGGGCATTGGGCCGGACGCCGCCGCTCAATTTGAGCACCTGGGTATCTAAGCCGGACGGGCCCACATGGGTCATCTGCATCTCGTTGACCACGGTAAGCAGCGGAATGGCCGTCACATTGATCGTAAGGTTTCTCAGACCCTCCAATTCACGGGCCGATCGGGCATCCCGGTGGTACAGGACCCAGTTGTAGGAATAACCGGCCCCCAGCGAGAACTGATAGGTTCGGTAGCCGGTAAGGAAGAACATCAGGCTGCCCACGATGCTCTGGGGCTCCTCCAGCACAAGATTCGCATGCTGGAACTTGGCTCCCACCATAAAGGAACCGGCCGATTTCCGCTGGATCACCTTCCCTTTATAGACCGATGCATAAGCGAACTTCTTATGGTTGAAGGCATAATAGCCGCTGACTCTCCAGAAATGGGCCAGGGAGGGAACCTCCGGCAAGACGGCGGGCTCCGATCCGGGATACTCCAAAGAGGAGGTAGCGGTATCTTGCATCAGGGTATACTGGAACAGGATTCCAAAACTGTTGGTAATCCAGTTGAACGAGAGGTCCCGGTCCGGTTTCTTCCCGATGGCCTTGGAAAAGCTCAGCGAGAAAGGTCCATAGCCTCCGCTGACACCCACGCGATGCGACTGGCTGTTGACCATGTTCACCTTGAGGGTAGCCTCCGTGGTAACATTGGGATAAGTAATCTCCAGCGGAATCTTCAGACCGGCCTGTTCGAAACCGCCTTCATACTTGACTGAAACATGCCATCCATTATGCGGCTGAAACACGTAAACCGAGTCCAGTCCCTGGACGTCGCTGGCCCGGCCTTCCGGCTGGAAGGTCAGCAGAGCGGCTGCTGCTATGGCACTTATGAATACCCATCTTTTCATATCATACAAAGATACGAAAAAATGCCGTGTGCTCCGTCGGATATTTTTAAAATAATTTTGCACTATCAAAAAAAGATACTATCTTTGCAATCCCAAACCACGGTGCTGTAGCTCAGATGGTAGAGCAATGGACTGAAAATCCATGTGTCGGCAGTTCGATTCTTCCCAGCACCACCAAAAAAGGCCGCAGAATCTCTGCGGCCTTTTTTCGGATTCCCCCACGCCGCTATGCGGCTCCCCCTTCCCTTTCCGTGTGCGTTTTGGGCCTGTTTTTCACACGGGACGGGTTTTGGGCGCCTCCGGTGTGCGTTTTGGCACTGTTTTGCACACGGGACCAACCCTACGGTGCCCGCTTCCATATGCCTAAAGCACACTTTCGGCCTTCTGTGCCCTATTTCGTGCTTTACCCCCTCTCCTTGACCCTGCCTAAAGCACACTTTCGGCCGTAGAATGGGGAAAATGTGCTTTAGAGAAGTCCAACGTACCCCAAGTTCCGTCATGCCCGGCTCGACCGGGCATCTCTGGACAAGAGCCGCTCTTGCGAGCGTCTCGTTTGGTATGTC
>R24__coassemble_1748_pt1 | contig 10616 bp, 10 predicted proteins | sample R24__metabat2_high_PE_033 | metagenome-assembled genome bin R24
TGCCTATGAGCCGCAAAGGCTCATTCCGAATGCAAACATAGTAACTTTAGGCAGACTAAGGTCGTTTTCCGTATGCGTTTTGGACCTGTTGCACATACGGGAAGTGTTTTAGACCCTTTCGGCGTGCGTTTGGGGGTGTTTTCACACACGGGATTGCTGAATCCGGAGGAAATTGGTTTTTCGGGTCCCGTCCCGAAAAATAATTTCCGGAGGATGGTGAACTCTAACGAATGTTTAGCAGCTTATGGGTTTGGAGGGAGAGGCGCCAGGTGGGGTGGGCCTCGATGTAAGAGATGACTTCGGCGATGTTGGGGCGGCCGTCGCGGTCGCAGGGCTGGAGGAAGTGCCAGGTAGCAGGGAACGTAGACCAGGCCGATGGATCTACGCCCGGGGCCAGGACCAGCTTGAGTTCATCGGCCTGGGTCAGGACCACGGTTCCGTTGCCCTTGAGGCCGGTCACCTGGTCCTTGGGGCTCAGGGTGATCCAGTCTACGCCGGCAGGGACTTCCCGGGTGCCGTTGGTTTCCATATGGACCGTATAGCCGGCGGCGTGAAAGGCTTCCAGCAGAGCGGCATCGGCCTGCAGACAGGGCTCACCTCCGGTGAGGCAGATGCGGGTGCATGAACCGCCGCAGGAGCGGACCTGGTCCACAATCTGGGCGGCCGAAAGCTCCGTATAGGCAGAGTGGTCCGTATCGCAGAACGGGCACTGGAGATTGCATCCGGACAGCCGCACAAAGACCATGGGCGTCCCGGTCCAGAACCCCTCCCCCTGCAGGGAATAGAATATTTCGTTAACGCGGTACATCCTATCTTTCGTAGGCGGCCATATTCATTTCAGATTCCCAGACTTCCACCTTGTAGGCGTTGTCCACATGGTCGCAGATCCAGCGGGCTATATTCTCGGCGGTGGGATTGAAATCGAACACCTCATTGAGGTTCTTATGATCCAGGGCGGTGGTAATGTCCTTCTTGATGTGGGTGAAGTCCGTTACCATCCCGTCTTCGTTGAGTTTTTCACTCTTGCAGTAGATTTTTACAATCCAGTTGTGGCCATGCAGGGACTCACACTTGCTCTCGTAAGAGAGGTGCAGGGCATGGGCCGAAGATATCTCGAGTCGTTTGCAAACGTAATACATAGCAGCAAAATTTTGGCAAAGATACGCAATTTTATTGCAACTCCAGGCCTCGCTTTTTGAGGGCCGATTTGAGGGCGCTCTGCGCGCGCATCTTCCTTACCGGCCCCTGGGCCACCTGGAAGCCGTTCATGAGCTCTTTCAGATCGTCCACGCTGTAGCTGGGATACAGTTTGGCCACCTCGGTGGCAAAGAGTTTGAGCTGGTCTCCCACGGAGAGCGGATAGTCGTCGTCTCCAAAGAAGTCCTCGGTCCATTTGAGCAGATCCAGCTTCTCGTGCACCCTGCAGTCCAGGTCCATCGGGCCCGTCGCGCTTTCCGGAGCCTTCCAGTCCAGCTGGCCCCTCCATACATTGCGGACCGGACGCTCCGCGGCGCAGGAGAATACGGTGGGGAAGGGATCCAGGGTACCATCGGCCTTGAAAACGGCCTTGGAGCGCAGGACGGCCGAGCGGAAGACGAAAGAGGACAGCGGCGCCGGCACCTCTCCCAGCACGGCCAGCTTGAACAGCTTCTTGGCCGGTGTCTTCCGGGGAAAAGCCTTCTCCCCTTGCAGGTTCACGTGATAGACGTCAAAGTCCGGATGCCTCCGCACCGCTTTTACGATACGACCCACGAAGCCGGGATCGGGCAGGGCGCCCGGTTCCAGGATGCACAGCACCTCTTCCTTTACCTGCGACCAACTGCCGTGCTGCACGTCCAGGACGGGGTCTTCCTCTACCTTGCCGGTGGTCACATAAACCTTGAAATCCTTGCATTTCTGAAGACTGAGGGCCGACAGGATCCTCTCATCGGCCTTCGGGAGAACAATTGCTATCATACGATATCTTGAACATTTTTAAGCCAGGTACCCCGATACAGACGGATCAGGAAAAGGACGCCGCGGAAGCTCAGGTCCACCGCCATACACACCCAGAAGCCCACCAGGCCATAAATGGGCGTAATGAAGATGGCCGGCAGGATACGGACCACCCACATGGACCCAAAGTTCATGACGCTGGGGATCTTGGTGTCTCCAGCCCCCACGCAGGAGCCGTAGATGACCATGGATGCGGCATAGCCCACTTCCGCAAAGGCTTCGATCCGCAGCACGCGGGCACCCAGGCCGATGACCTCTGCATCGGGCGACAGGAGCCCCATCATCTGCGGGGCAAAAATATACATCAGCATAGCCAGGAAGCCCATGATGCCCATGCCCAGGAAGGCAGTGATCCACGCAAAGTGGCGGGCCAGTTCCTTGCGGCCGGCGCCGATGGACTGGCCCACCAGGGTGGTGGACGCATCGGCAATGCCGGCGCCAGGCATGTAGCAGAGGCTTTCGGCCGTAATGGCAAAGGTATTGGCGGCGATGGCAATGGTGCCCAGCGGGGCCACAATGACGGTGGCGGCAATGTAACCGCCCCGCAGCAGCAGGTTCTGGAACGCCATGGGGCCGCCGATCCGCAGGCCCTTCCTCACCACCTTCTCAGTGGGCCGGAAGCTACCTTTCTCGTGGGTCAGGCGCATCTCCGAGCTCTTGAAGGCCAAGAAGGAGAACATGGCTATGGCCGTGATCACCTCCGCCAGGCCGCTGCCCAGCGCGGCGCCCACCACCCCCATCTCCAGTTTATAGATAAAGAGGTAGTTGAAAACCACATCCATCACGCACATGCCTATGCTCAGGAGGCTGGGCACCTTCATGTTGCCGGTGGCCTGCAGCATGGCGGCACACATCCAGTCCAGCTGCATGGCCGGCATGAAGAGGGCCATGATGAGGAAATACTTCCCGGCATCGCCCACGATGTCCGGACCGCCGCCCAGCCAGTGGGGCAAAGCCTGCGAGATGGCAGCCCCTATCAGGGCCAGGGCCACGCTGAAGGACAGGGCTACCGTAAGCGCCTGTCGCAGGACGGCACGGGCCCCCTTGAAATCGTTGGCGCCAATCAGGTGCGCCACCTGCACCGAGAAACCGGTGGAAACGGCAAAGCAGAAGCCGCCCCAGAGCCACAGGCAGGTGGATACCAGGCCGATGGAAGCGCCCTGGGCCGCCCCCAGATGCCCCACCATGGAGGTATCTATGTACTGCATCATCACCGACGACAGCTGGGCCAGGATGGCCGGATAGCTGAGCATCAGACACAGCCGGATCTGCGCCCCCGTAGAGAGGGAGCCGCCACCTCGAATGCGCTGCAGCAATATGTCTTTGGTCTCGGCCATCCTTATTCCTGGTAAGGGGGTACTTCCTTTTTGTCTATCAGGTCCCGGAGGGTCTCCAGGTAACTTTCTTCCGCGGTTCCAAACGCCGTTCTCACTTCCCGCAGCGTATAGCGTCCCTTTCGGCCTTCAATCCAGGCCTTCAGCTGGCCCCGGAGGTCTTCCGGGCGGGCCTTGGCAGCGCGGCAGTAATCGCACTTGCCGCAGGGCTCGCTCTTCTCCTGGCCAAAGTACTTGAGCAGGTACTGCGAGCGGCACATGGTCTCCTCCTCCACATATTCGATAATGGCCTTCACCCGCTCTCCATACGTGCTGCGGAGCATTTGGTACCGCTTGGGACTCAGCTGCACGTTGCCGGGGCGCAGGCGGTTGTGCTGCAGGTACAGCACCGTGGCATGGTCGGCCGGAATGTACCGGATCACATGGTTGACGCTGAGACCGTACAGAAGTTGTCTCAGGGCCGATACACCTACGCCGCAGCGGCTGGCCACCGCTTCCTCGTCAATGGACACCGGATAGGAGAAGATGCCGGTATACAGGCGCATCAGCACCTCCAGCACCTGCGGCATCAGAGGGTCCGGAAGGTCAATGTTATACAGGGCCGACCGGTCCACGTCAATCTTGATGCGGGTGGGGATGTCCATATCCTCGGCCAGGGTCCAGTGGCCTTCCCTTTCCATATATTTGACGGCGTAATACACCGGTGCCTGCTGCAGGTGGAAATGCTTGCAGAACTGGGCCATGTCCCATTTGAGCATGCGGCCTTCTCCCTCGTCGTAGGGAATCTGGAAGAAGATGTGCAGCTTCTGGTACAGGTCTTCCATGCTTTCCAGGCTGGGGAAAGACACCTCTTCCAGCTGCTTGAGGCGGGCGGTATCCGTTCCGTTCCAAAGGAGCACGGCGTAGGAAGGTTTGCCGTCACGGCCGGCTCGGCCCGCTTCCTGGAAGTAGGCCTCGGGGCTGTCGGGGACGTCGGCGTGCACCACAAAGCGCACGTCGGGCTTGTCTATGCCCATACCAAAGGCGTTGGTGCACACCATCACGCGGGTGGTGCCGTCTTTCCAGGCTTTCTGGCGGTCGGCCCTGGTCTGGGCGCCCAGGCCCGCATGATAGCAGGAGGCCGATATGCCCCCGGACTTGAGGAACTCGGCCAGCTCCTGGGTACGGGCGCGGCTTCGCACATACACGATGCCGCTGCCGGATACGCCTTCGCAGATGCTGCGGATCTGCCCCATCTTGTCCTGCGTCTTGCGCACGATGTAGCTCAGGTTGGGCCGCTCGAAACCGGAGCGCAGGAGGTTCTCTTCTTTAAAGCCCAGGCGGTCCATGATGTCATGGGCCACCAGCGGCGTAGCGGTGGCGGTAAGCGCTATCACCGGAGCATCCGTACGCTCTCGCAACTTGCCAATCTCCAGATAACTGGGTCGGAAATCGTAGCCCCACTGCGAGATACAGTGGGCCTCGTCCACCACGATGTAGGAGATTTTGAGCACGTCCAGATAGGACTGGAACAAGCGGGTCTGCAGGCGTTCCGGGCTCAGGTACAGGAACTTATAGTCTCCGTAGGCGGCATTGTTCAAGGCCAGATCCACCTCGTGGCGGTTCATGCCGGCATGGATGGCCATGGCCCTTACGCCGCGGTCCTGGAGGTTCTGCACCTGATCCTTCATGAGGGCGATGAGCGGCGTCACCACCAGGGCAATCCCCTCTTTCATGAGACAGGGGACCTGGAAACACACGCTCTTGCCACCGCCCGTGGGGAGAATGGCCAGGACGTCGCGCTCTTCCAGCGCTTCCCGGATAATCTCCTCCTGCATGGGACGGAAGGCATCGTAGCCCCAATAAGTATGTAGTACCTCCAATGCGGTCATAATCTGCTAATATACGGCTTTTTTTCGTATCTTTGTCATATGCAAGTCCAGAAAACCAATGCGGCCCGGCTCCTGGATGCAGCCGGCATTCCCTACTCCCTGGTCCCCTACGAGGTGGACGAGGAGCATCTGGAGGCCTCCCACGTAGCTGAGCAGCTGGGAGAAGACCTGGACCACGTGTTCAAGACCCTGGTTCTGAGGGGAGACAAGAACGGCCTTTTTGTCTGTGTGGTTCCGGGTTCCACGGAGGTAGACCTCAAGGTGGCGGCCCGCATTTCCGGCAATAAGAACTGCGCCATGATCCACGTGAAGGAGCTGCTGCCCCTCACCGGCTACATCCGCGGCGGCTGTTCCCCCATCGGCATGAAAAAGCCCTTCCCCACCTTCATCCACGAGAGTGCCCTCCTTTGGGACACCATCTACGTAAGCGCCGGCGTCCGCGGCTTGCAAATCTGCATAGAACCCCAGGCCCTCATCGACTTTGTAGGGGCCGGGATTTATCCGTTATAGCCAACCATCCTCCGGATGTATCAATTACAACACTTTGTCCAGATAGCGGAAGATCAGGCGGACCCGGTCTTTGAGGACTTCGTAGTCCAGCGAGGCGGGATTGTCCGTGGGCTTGTTGTTCAGGAGGGTAATGCCGGAGGTGAACATCACGGCGGGGATATTGTGCTCCAGGAATACGCGCTGGTCGCTGATGCGGCGGAAGAAGAGCCGCGTGAAATCCTTGCTTCCGTAATAATCATACCCCAGTTGCAGGCCGATGCCGGCATCCCGGTTGGCGCTTTCCAGCGAGCTGCGACGGCCGGAGGACTCTTCTGACAGCATCATCAGATACCGGTCCTGGCCTTCCGTGATGGGGGCCTGGGTGGAGCCCAGCTGGTCCAGGTTGATGACCAGGTCTATCTGCGAAGGACTCACCGGCTGTCCGGATACAGGGTCCAGGAGTTTACCGGCCGATATTTGCCGCCAGAGTTCTTCGGCCCCGGCCTGGTTCTTTTCCTTGGCATCCAGGGCCACCACGATGAGACCGTGGCGGTAGATTTTGCGGCAGGTATTCATCTGGGTTATCATCTCTGCCACCTGGAGCAGGGCGGCTACGCCGGAGGCGTTGCTGTCGGCCCCGGGGTAGAAGGTGCCGTTGAGGGTGCCCAGGTTGTCAAAGTGAGCCATCAGGATCATATAACGGGCGGGCGTAGCGCTGCCGGGAATGAGGCCGATCACGTTGCGGGCCATGCCGTCGTTGGTGCTGAAGCCATGCAGCCAGGCGCCTCCCAGGGGCTTGAGGCCCAGGATGCGGAACTCTCCCTCCAGCCAGGCGGCGGTTTTACGGCCGCCTTCCGTACCGGTGGCGCGACCCCCCAGTTCCTGCGAGCACAGGTACTCCACATTGGCCTGGATCTTCTCCTGATTCAGGACCTGGTCTGCATTGATGGGGCTGATGGTATAGCGCTGCGCTGCGGCGGAAGAGCAGAGCGTGAGAAAAAATATTATGAAATATTTTCTTATCTTTGTCATTTGGCGCGAAATTAGATATTTCGTGGCTGAAATGAAAATTTTTTTGATGAAAATCCGCTCAATCGCCATACTTTTCGCGTTGTTGCTGCCTCTGGCCGCCCACGCCCAGTACGATAAAGACGTCTTTTCCTTCCGGGGCCGCGCGGCCCTGCAGGACGGCCGCCTGAGCGAGGCCGTATCCAATTTCAATATCCTGGCCCAACTGGACTCTACAGACTACTGGACCTTCTTCTACCGCGGCATTGCCAAGTACAACCTGGGAGACATCCGCGGCGCCAAGGCCGATTTCTCCACCGCCGTGCGCCTGAACCCGGTGTTCACCTCCGGTTACCACTATCGTGCCATCACGGAGAGCCGGACCGGCAACTACGATGGCGCCCTCCAGGACCTGGAGCAGGCCATCAAGCTTCGGCCCGGATCCTCTGGCCTGTATTTTACGCGCGGCGTCACCTACTTCCTGAGCCGCCAGTTCGAACGGGCCGTCTCGGACTTTGACAAGTACATCCGCCAGGAGCCCAAGGATCCGGCCTCGTACCTCAACCGCGGCGCCTCCTACCTCTTCATGGGGGATACGCTCAAGGCATTGGCAGACTATAACCAGGCCATCAAGATAGACCGTTTTGAGCCGGAAGGCTACCTCCGCCGCGGCGGACTGGAGGCCTCCCGCAAGCATTACGATGCCGCCCTGTCCGACCTGGACAAAGCCATCGAGCTGGACTCTACCGTTACGCTGGCGTACTTCCAGCGCGCCCTGGTCAGGGCCGACAAGGGAGAGCTCAAGGACGCCATGCAGGACCTCAACACCGTGCTCAAATATGAGCCCGGCAACGCCCTCACCCTCTACAACCGAAGCCTCCTGAGCGCCCAGGTGGGAGATTACGAAGGTGCCCTGGAAGACATGGACCGCGTGATTGCCATCAATCCCGGCAACGTGCTGGCGTACTTCAACCGCGCCGGTTATTTCATTGAAATGCAACGCTGGGACGACGCCCTGGCCGACTATAACAAAGCCATCGAACTGTATCCGGACTTTGCCAAAGCCTACCAGAACCGCGCGTACGTGGAACTGCAGATGGGCATGACGCGTGCCTCCAAGGAGGACTACCGCATAGCCCGCAGAAAAGTGGCCGAATACGAATCGGCCACCTCCGGAGGAGCCGACTTCTCCGACACCACCAAGAAGTACAGCAACCTGCTGGCCTTTGACGCCGAGTTTGCCCGCAGCGGCGGCTTCGAAGACGAGATGCTGCGCCACCGCGACGTGGACATCAACCTCAAGCCCCTCTACCGCTTTGCCGTGGTGGAGCAGACCGATGCCACCAACTACGCCCTGGCCCACCGCTATGAGAACCGCCTGCTGGACACCTTCATAGCCAACGCCCCGCTGCCGGTGGCGGTGGTATCCGGGACGGACAACATCCCCATCACCTCGCCGGTGCTTACCCAGCCCGTGAAGGGAGAGTTCTTCAAGGCTCTGCAGGAGGCGGGGCTCAAGCAGTACTCATCGGCCCTGCTGCATTACTCCAACGCTGTGGAGGCCGACGAGAAGGAGCCGTACACCAATTATTACAAGGCCTTCTTCCTGATGAACCGGGGAGCCTTAAGGGCCGAAATGATCGAATTCATTGCCTCCTTCGAGTCCAACGTACAGACCCTCACCATGGACGACCGCGGCAATACCCGCGCCCGGGTGCGGGAACAGGTAACCCGTGAATACGACTATTCGGAGGCCCTGGCCGATATGGAATCCGCCGCCGCCCTGCTGCCTTCCTTCCCTTATATCCAGTTCAACCTGGGCAACCTCTACTGCCTAAGCTCCCGCTTTGTGGAAGCCATCGACAGCTATGACAAGGCCATCAAACTGTACCCTTGGATGGGCAGCGCCTACTTTAACCGAGGCCTGGTGCTCATCTATCTGAAAGACAAGGAGAAGGGGTGCATAGACCTGTCCCGTGCCGGAGAACTGGGAATAGACGACGCCTACAGCGTCATCGGCCGCTATTGTGAAGAGGAGAACCGGCCGTGATGAGATTCGTTAGTTTTTCCAGCGGCAGCTGCGGCAACTGTTCCCTCCTTCTGGGCCCCTCTTCCGGCATTCTCATCGACGCCGGAGTAGGCATCCGCCGCATCAAGAAAGAGCTGGAAGCCCTGCATCTGGGCTATGAGAATATATCGGCCATCCTGATTACACACGACCACGGAGACCACATCCGGTCCCTGGGATCTTTCTGCAAGCGGGTCAGCGCTCCCGTGTGGACCACGCCCATCCTGCAGGAAGCCCTGCTGCGCCATCCCTTCACCCGCGACTGGGTGGGCCCCTGCCGCCAGGACCTGCAGGCCGGCGTCTGGAATCCCGTAACGGAAGACTTTGACGTGCAGTACTTTGTGGTGCCGCACGACGCCACCCAGTGCGTGGGCTATGCCATCCGCTGCGGAGAAGAGCTCTTTGTGCTCATGACCGATATGGGCCATGCCACGGAGGAAGCCCTGGAGTGGGCCTCCCAGGCCACTACGGTAGTGATTGAATCCAATTACGACCTAGGGATGCTGCTGGGCGGAAGCTATCCCCAGGAACTCAAGGACCGCATCTCCCACGGCATCGGCCATCTCTCCAATGACGCGTGTGCGGAGGCCATTCCCCGTTTCCTGCACCCGGGCCTCAAAAACCTGTTCCTGTGCCACCTCAGCGGCAACAACAACACCCCGGAACTGGCCTACGCCAGCGCTAAGGGCGCGCTGGAGGCCGCCGGTGTAGAGCCCGGCGCCGTGAACCTTCGTGTATTGCGAAGAGGAATCGCCTCTCCGCTGCTGGTTTTGTAGCTTATTCTTTCAAGAGTCCGCGGGAGCGGAGGAGGCTCTTTTTGAGCTCCAGGACGCGCGTGGCCCGCTCGTCTATCATCTTTTCTGTGAGACGGCCCGATGCCACGGCATCCAGAACGGCCTGGAAAGCCTCTTTATAGTTTTCCGGCATCAGCATCATGTCCACGCCGGCCTCGATGGCCAGGACGGCGGCTTCTCCGGCCGAATACTCCTTGGTAATGGCTCCCATGCCCATGCTGTCCGTAATGATGACGCCCTGATAGCCCAACTCTCCGCGGAGTTTGTCCTGAAGGATGGTGGGAGAAAGGGTGGAAGGCATTTGCGCCCCCGCCACGTTGGGCAGGCAGATGTGGGCGGTCATGATCATCCGGGCTCCGGACTCGATGCCTTTCTTGAAAGGGATCATCTCGCAGTTGACCAGCTGGTCCCAGGTTTTCAGGGATTCGGCATAACCGTAATGGGAGTCGGTGGAGGTGTCCCCGTGGCCGGGGAAATGCTTGAGGCAGCCTTCTACCCTTTTTGTTCTGGAGGCCCTTGAGGAACTGGGAAGCCATATTGGCCACCAGCTGGGGATCCGACCCAAAGGCGCGGTCTCCGATGACCACGTTCTCCGGGTTGGTATTGACGTCACTCACCGGGGCAAAATCTATGTCAAAGCTGTAATTGAGCAGGTAGGTACCAATCCGGTCACCGGCGTTATAGGCGTTCTGGGGATCTCCGGTCTTACCCACTTCCTCCATGCTCTTGTAGGTGGGCACGTTGAAGTTGCTGTTTTTGGCAATACGGGCCACCCGGCCGCCTTCCTCATCTACGCAGATGATCGGGTAGTTGCCCAGGCCGTGCAGGAAGCTGTTGAATTCCTTGATCTGTGAAGGGTTCTTGATATTTCCGGCAAACAGGATGATGCCGCCGCAGGGATAATCCTTGAAGGTTTCCTTCATGGTAGCGGAGCCCTGGGTCAGATATCCGGAAGCACCCGGAACCAGGTCTTCCGGCGGAATGGTGAACAGCTGGCCCACCTCACTGCTGTCCGGAGAAATTTTACCATAACGTAAGTTGCCCAACCGAACCCGTC
>R24__coassemble_1878_pt1 | contig 10066 bp, 7 predicted proteins | sample R24__metabat2_high_PE_033 | metagenome-assembled genome bin R24
ATTAAATATTAATAAGTTATATAAACAACGCGTTAAATTAACGCATCACTAGTAATTTTATAAAATAAAGGCTATACGCAGATGTTAGGTACTTGAGACTTATAGAATTGTTCTCAATATAATAATTGAACGCCCATGAGAAGAACTGTACATTTCAAGAGGATTTTGTTTTGTGCTCTCATTATTTCTTTTTATTGTTGCATCCATGAGCAGAACGTAACTCAAGTTTCTTCCGAAGACAAATTTACGGTAGAGACGGCCCTTTTTTATTATGAAAAGGCAGTGAAAAGAGTGAAGTCCAGAGCCTTGCTTGGCAGTGAGAAGGCGAACCTGTTTTATCGCGAAGCTTATAATGAAAACTGGAGGACTGCTTTTTTTTCCAAAACGGAAGAGGTGGAGTCTGTAGATGTCCCTGTAAATGATCTTCGTGAGTACTATGTGGTTTCACGAGATGGAAGAGGTTATTACTTAACACGTTGTCATCATTCTCTCTCGATTGTTAGGTCTGTTAAAACAAGAATGATAGGGGTTTACCATCATTATTTCATTCCGTTTCGGTATACGAACGAAGCGTTTAGGGGCTCATATGACGGTCGTCTTTACGGAAACTTTTGTAGCAACGGTCTTCGAGAAGACTTCACAGGATTAGAAATATTTTCTGATACAGAAGGGAATATTGTAAAATTGCGGAGGTATTATTGCGGTAAACAATATGAGGATCTGTATTATGGCAATGGCTCCCGAACTAGGGAAATGATTGCTTACCTGATGCGTTACTATATTATCAAGGCTTATGGTATCAAGTCTTATATGAAGACGAAAAGCGATCATCCCGCCTACTCATGTCCAGATTGCGGTTATGACTTGCGTGAAGCAGAGAGCGGCTATCTGTTTTGCCATAATTGTTCTTGGAATGAACTGGACTTCTACGATCAGGAGATTGAAGAATGTATTTTTTATGACGAAGGCGGTAGTGGTACGACGAATGGTGAAAACGACAGTATTTTCCCTTTCCCTGACGATCCGCAGCTTCCAGATCCCAACACAGGAGGAAATGGAGGAGGTCACGGGAATGGGGGAGGTCCTGGCATTCCACCATCGTTTATTATGGATGAAAAGGCAAATCAACAAATCGCTCCTGCGCTTAATATATTATTGGAGGACTGTGCGGGATCTTCCATCATTAATTGTATCTCAGAGTATAAGATTGTTTTTACAGAAAAAGTTGGGATGATGAGTATTGCCGAAATGAATCCTATAAAAGTCATTCAAAGAGACACGGAAACACAAGAAATAATTGATACCACATATAAGTATAGAATTGATTATTTTTTATCGTCACCATCGTCGGGGATTCCTATTTACTCGTTGTTGGAGGAACTTTTCCATTGCTTTCAGCATATTACATATGGAGGTTTTTCACCAGATTGGAAAATGAATGTGGAAGTAGAAGCAAAGTATGCAACCTTTTTATATATGGACAAGCATGGACATTTTGCTGATTTTCCTGGAATGGATACCGAAAAGCAATGTTTTAGGGATTACCAGTCAGAACCCAATGAAGAAAATTATGCGCGGATAATTGATTACGTAAGGCATTTCGCCCCAGCCTATGAGAATTTTAATTACAATCCGTCCCATCGTTCGATGTTAGCTATCTCTGTGTTTAACTGCTATGAAAATCAATAAGTTATTGTTTGCAACTGCGATTCTCATTTCGCTACTATTTATCTCTTGCGGAATTGGCCGGAAATTGTCTATTCCTTCTGTGGTTGCGATAGGAAATGAACGCTACTATGTTGATACGTTGAAACAACCGTGGGGGGGATTTGGAGATGCGCCAGAACGTACCTGTCTGTATTTCAGAAATGTACACGATACACTCGTCGGCTCGGAAATAGCACGCGTTATCCGTAAAGAAGTAAGCGATTATCTCATTCGTCGTGATACGGTTGATAATACAGTTGTTGAAGAGTTCCTAGTCGTCGACCCTTATTATTATTCCGAAAATACGTTGGAAGAGATTCCGGACGTTGTCTTGAATCAGGCCCTAAAGGCTTTGAACGACGGGCTGTCTCCGGTACAACGCAGGCGAGTGATGGATAATCTTACCCTTTTTTGTGTTGAACTGTTGGTGGGAAGTAACGGTTTGATACTGGAGTCCTGTCAGTACGTTTTTATGGATTCACTGAGAATTGATAAAGAAATGTTGGATTTGTGCTCCAAGTTGGACAAAGCTGTCAAAAATGCATCCATTTTCTTTGAGGGGAGTAGTTGGATGAGGGAAAACGATATTCCATATGGTCCGACGAGGATCAAACTTTTGATGACAGAAGATGGTCTGGTGTATCCGGGCTTTTCTCAAATTCGAGGACTAATTGAACAAGACAGAAATCCTTGGTGACAGGCTGAAAGGTTGATGTCAAGCCTGTCTATAGTCATTGAAACTGAGCCACTCGACGAGCAAAAATGGCCCGAATCGTGTAACGGGTGGCTCCTTTCTATTTGTCAGATGCGAAAAAATGCCTAACTTTTAAGGCTATCCCCTTTTTCCCCGCGGCCGCCATTGATAAAAAACCATCCTATGTGCTAGGGGATCTGTTCGTATTCGAGCTGACCAATCACACCTATGATTATTCTTCATCGGCATGGACGGTGACAACCCCCTCGGGAGTGACCACGGATTACACCGTGAACAGTGATGCTCTGATTCTATCAGAAGTGGGAGACTATAAAATTACCTGCACCACGCCCGGTGAGGAAGCACTGGTGACTTACATCACGGTAACAGCCCCGTAGAAGTAAATACAAAAAAACCGGACCTCGCAAGAGATCCGGTTTTTTATTGTAATAAGGTGTGCAAAAGGCTTACTGCTCTTCCTTGAGACGAAGCTGCTGAACATAGATAGCCTTCTGGAGCGCCATGCGCTTCTTCACGGAAGGCTTCTCGAAGTTTTTGCGGGCGCGCATCTCGCGAACGGCGCCGGTCTTTTCGAACTTGCGCTTGAACTTTTTCAGGGCTCTCTCGATGTTTTCGCCTTCTTTGATGGGAACGATGATCATGCTTTTTACACCTCCTTTTGTTTTCAATTTTGGGCTGCAAAGTTAGAAAAAAATTGACAACGGACAAAATTAATTTGTATATTTGTGGTAACACAATTGTTATTGCGCTGAAAACTAAACAAAAAGCCATATGAAAAAGCCTGCAAAAAGCACCTATCCCTGGACTTTCGCTCCGGAAGGAGGAACCGTCCGTGTCAAGATCAAGAGTGGAGAAGACATCCGTCATCTGGGAGAGTTGGACCGCAAGATGTGGACGGTCCTGAGCTGCCCCGTCAAGAATCTGGAGTTTGACCCGGCCTGCCTGGGATACATCGATGTGGACGGAGATGGCAAGATCCGGGTGGACGAAGTCATCGCCACCGCCAACTGGCTCACCGGCATCCTCAAGGACGCCGACATCCTCCTCAAGGAGAGCGACACCCTGCAGCTGGATGAGTTCAATACGGAGGATCCCGTCGGTGCCCGCCTGCAGTCATCGGCCCGTCAAATCCTGAACAACCTGGGTCTCAAGAAGGACTCCATCTCCCTGGAGGACACGTCGGACAACGTACGCATCTTTGCCGATACCCAGTTCAATGGAGATGGCATCATCACCCCCGCCAGTGCAGACGATGAGGCTACTTCCAAGCTCATCGAGACCATTGCCGGCATTGCATCGGCCATGGACCGCAGCGGTGTTCCCGGCATCACCGCAGAGCATATTGACGCCTTCTACGCCGCCTGCGCAGACTATGCCCAGTGGCAGAAAGACGCCACCAAGGAAGTCTTCCCCTTCGGAGACAAGACCGCAGATGCCTATGCTGCCGTCAAGGCCCTGGAAGACAAGATGGCCGACTACTTCATGCGTTGCAAGCTCATCGGCTTTGACGCCGCCACCGCATCGGCCGTAGATGTGAACGTGGACCAGATTGCCGCCATCGATGGCTCCCTGGCATCGGCCACCGAAGAAATTGCCAAGCAGCCGCTGGCCAAACCCACCGCCGAGGGCGTCCTGGACCTCAAGACCGTGAACCCTGCCTGGAAGGCCGCCGTGGATGCCATGGTAGAGCTCACCGGCTTCAAGAAAGACCGCATGACGGAGGTGGACTGGGCCGCCATCTGCTCCCAGTTTGCCCCGTACATTGCCTGGCTGGCCGAAAAGAAGGGCTCGGAAGTGGAAGCCCTGGGCCTGGATGCCGTGAAGGCCATCCTCAAGGAAGACAAGAAAGCCGCCCTGCTGGAACTCATAGAGAAAGACAAGGCCGAAGAAGCCAACGCCCTTTCCATCGAAGAAGTGGACAAGGTCCTGCGCCTGCTGAAGTACTTCTACCGCTTCCTCAATAACTACGTAGTGCTGGCCGATTTCTACGACCCGGAAAGAAAGGCCATGTTCCAGGCCGGCCGCCTGTTCATTGACCAGCGCAGCACCGACCTCTGTATCAAAGTGGACGGTCCTTCCCCGGAAATCTCCTCGCTCAGCGGCATGTACATCCTGTACTGCACCTGCACCAGCGAGAAACTGGGCAAGAGCTTCCACATTGCCGCCGTGCTCACGGACGGTGATGTGGACGGCCTGCGCGAGGGCAAGAACGCCGTGTTCTACGACCGCGACGGCAACGACTACACCGCCAAGGTCATAGCCATTGTGGACAACCCCATCTCCGTGCGCCAGGCCTTCTGGGCACCGTACAAGAAGGTGGCCCGCATGATCAACGACAAGATAGACAAGAGCGCCGCCGAGAAGAACGAAAAGTCCCTCTCCGACCTCACCGCCAAGGCCGATACGGCCACGTCTGCCAAACTGGAAGGCGACGGAAAGGAAGCCGCCAAGGCTGCTACCTCCAGCTTTGATATTGCCAAGTTCGCCGGTATCTTTGCCGCCATCGGCATGGCCATCGGCTTTATCGGGGAATTCCTGGTGGCCGTTGTCCAGGGTGCCGCTAGTCTCAAGTTCTGGGAGCTCCTGCTGGTGATCATTGGTATCCTGCTGCTCATTTCCGGCCCGTCCATGTTCATTGCCTGGAGAAAACTCCGCAAGCGTGACCTGGGTCCCGTCCTCAACGCCAACGGCTGGGCCATCAACGCCAAGTCCCTGGTGAATGTGAAATTTGGCAAGACGCTCACTTCGCTGGCCCGCTTCCCTCGTCTCACCGCTGTGGATCCCGCCGCCCGCAAGCAGCGTTTCTGGAGATGGTTCTGGGGCATTGTGATTGCCCTGGTGGTAGCCTGTGGTGTGTACTGGTGCCTCTCCAGCGGCAAGTGCTTCAAGAAGGCCGCTGAGGCCCAGCCGGAAGCCGTGCAGGAGCAGGTAGAGGATGCTCCGGCCGCCGAGCCCGTGGTTGAAACCCCCGAACCCGCAGCAGAATGATGGATACCACTTTCCCATATTCGCAGTACGTCACAGGTAAAAACTTCGTAGGAAGAAGGGCCGATGTCACCCTCATGAGCAACCTTTTGGGCCAGGGGGAGAACGTGCTGCTGGCAGAGCCTCCCAAGACCGGCAAGACGTCGCTGGTGCAGCAGGCCCTGTTCTCCATGCGGATGTCGGGCAAGGTGTTTACGGTGGGTCAGTTTTCGGCCCTGAATATCCGTACGCCTGAAGCCTTCCTCCTGCGCCTGGGGAATACCGTGCTCCGCATGGTGGCTTCTTCGCCGGCCGAATTCGCTGCCCTTACGGAGAAGTTCCTGGGAGGCAGCCACTTTGTCTTTGATCCCAACGCCTATTCAGACGAGGACAAGATCCTCTCCCTGAACTGGGACCTGGATGAGTCTGACGTACGCGCCATGATCCGCTTCCCCTACATCCTGGCACAGGAGAGGGGAGTGCGCCTCATCCTCATTGTGGACGAGTTCCAGAGCCTCCTCAACCTGGAGGATCCCGATGTGATCCTGCGTCCGCTGGATGCATGTATGAGGGAACTCCAGGACAGCAAGCTCTTCTCCTGGGTCATCTGCGGCTCGGGTGTCAATGCCATGAAGAGCATCTTTCAGAGTAGCATGCTGTTCCACCGTCTGCTGGAGCGGGTCCGTCTCTCCCCGGTAGACGAGCGCGAGATGGCCGACCACGTCCATAAGGGCTTCACGCTGGCCGGTAAGGTGGTGGAGAAAGAGCTCCTGCAGGGCGCCTGCCGCCTGTTCCGGGGTCACCTTTGGTACATCAACCACTTTGTGGCCATCTGCGATGCCATGAGTAAAGGCTACATCGTGGAGCAGGCGCTGGTGGAGGCCCTGGCCACCATGGTGTGCATTCACGAGCCCCGTTTCAACGCCATCATGGAAGACCTTACCACCCATCAGGTGAACTTCCTGCGCGCCACCGTGGACGGTGTGGTCCGCTTCAGCTCGGCCGATGTCATCCGCAAATACGGGCTCAACTCATCGGCCAATGTCAAGCGCGTCAAGGATGCCCTCATGAAGAAAGAGGTGCTCCAGTTTGACGAGAACGACAATCCCCAGATCATAGACCCGCTCTTTGAATACTGGGTCAAGAAGTTTTTCTTTGAATTGAAAGAGGTATGAAGAAGCACATAGTTGTTTTAACAGGCGCCGGCGTATCGGCCGAGAGCGGCTTTGCCACTTTCCGCGATACGGGCGGCCTGTGGGAGCAGTACGACGTCAACGACGTGGCTTCCATCGAAGGCTGGTACCGCAACCGCCAGCTGGTGCTGGATTTCTACAACCAGCGCCGGGCCCAGCTCAAGGATGCCAAGCCCAATGCCGCCCATGAGGCCATTGCCGCCCTGGAGAAAGACTATAACGTGGATGTGATTACCCAGAACGTGGACAACTTGCACGAGCGCGCCGGTTCCACCCGGGTGCTGCACCTGCACGGAGAACTCACCAAGGTCCGTCCGGAGAACGGCATCTACGACCGCACCGCCTCCGAGGCGGAGGTCATTGACGTCCAGTATCGGCCCGTTGTCCTGGGAGACCTGGCCCCCAATGGCAGTCAGTTGCGTCCGCACATTGTCTTCTTTGGGGAAGCCGTGCCCAATATAGAAAAAGCCATCGACCTTGTGGAAAAGGCCGATGTGCTTCTTATCGTTGGCTCCTCGCTGCAGGTCTATCCCGCCGCAGGGCTCTATCGCTATGTTCCCAACGGGTGTCCTATCTACGTGATCGATCCCAAGCCTGTTCCGCTCTCGGACCCCCGTGTCACTTTCATACAGGACGTAGCCACCAAAGGCATGGTTCAATTCATGTCGATGGCTCCCTGGGAGTAATTAGAAACGACCACCGCGGAAGCCGCCGCCCATCGGGGGACGGAAGCCGCCGGGGCCACCCATTCCGGGACCCATACGTCTGCCGCCACGCTGGCCGCCGAAGTTACCGAAGCGCCAGGTGAATGAAAGCATCACGTAGCGGCCCAGGGTGTTGTTGCGGTTCTCCTGGTAGTAGTTGTCGGTGATGGATACCTGCAGGTTCTTGGCCTGGTCCAGGATATCGTAGGCGTTGAGCGCCAGGGTAGCCTGACGACTGAACATGGGAATGGCCAGTTTGGCATTCCACACCAGCTGAGGCTCCTGGGCGGTGGTGTAACCGTTGTACCAGCGGTAGTTGGCATCGGTGCTGATCTCCACGCCGCTCTCGCCGATGGTCCACTTGATGGAACCCCGCAGGGAGTTGTTCCAGGTAGCGGCCACCTGCTCCTGCACGGTGTACCAGGGCTTGCTCATGCGGGTCATGATGTTGGCCTGGATTTCCAGGTAGTCGGACCGGTAGGTCATGCCGAAGCGCTCCATCACACTCAGGTTGCGGGTGCTGTTGTCCAGGAAGTTCTCCTCCCAGAGCTTGCTGTTTCCCTCAAAGTAGTCCTTGTGGAATTTCTCGTAGTCAAAGCTCTCGTCAGAGAGATAGGCGCTCATGTCCAGGCCCGTCTTACCCACAAAGCTGCCGCTCTTGGAGTAGTTCACGTTGGCCATGTTGGAAATGGAGAAGTTGGACTTGGCAATGGGGGCGTTGAGGGAGATACGGGCGCCGGCATTGTAAGTATTGTGGCCGTTCACCGGGAAGGAATACTGGCGGCCGTTGTTGTCGTACCAGTTGGCGTTGGTGATGGGGTTCTGGGTAAGGCCGCCCCGCAGGTTCACGCGCAGGGTGAAGAAGGTCTCCTTGTTGGAAATCTCCCACTCGTTGCGGAAGTTGTGGCTGAAGTAGGGCGTCAGGTAAGGGTTACCCAGGCGCAGGCTCAGCGGGTTGGAGTTGTCCATGACCGGGTTGAGCTGGCTGGTAGAAGGCTGTGCACTGCGGCCGTTGTAGAAGAAACGGACGTTGGAGTTGTCGTTGAAGTCGTAGAACAACATGGCGCGCGGCGAGAAGTTCCAGCGGCTGTCCTTGTATTCCTTGCCGTTGGTGTAATTATAGGTATTGGTAGGAAGGGCCGATGCACCCAGCTGGGCACGGATGGATTCTTCCTGGTACATCACGGCCAGGCCAATATTCTGGTTGAGGTTGCGGTTGACCACGGTGTTGGAGTTGGTCTCGTCCTTGGTTTCTTCGCTGGGGTTGTACGGGAGGGCGTCCATGCCCATTACAAAGGGCGTGGTGCTCCAGTCAAAGAGGCCGCTGTTGTAAACAATCTTCTCGGTCTCGGACAGGGAGTAGTTGATATTGTAGCTGCCTTCCAGGTAGAAGTTGCCGCCCAGGGGCTCGGTATACACCAGACGGGCACCCACGTTGCGGTTCTTGCTACTCTGCTCCACGCGCTGGTTGATGAGGGTGGTCACGGTGGGATTGCCGGATTCGTCAAAGACCGAGTTGGTGAGGGACTGGTTGTAACCGTCCATGGTGTTGTTGGACAGGCGCCAGGTGGCGTTTACGGAGATCGTTCGGCCCGGAATGCCCAGACGCTGGCGCAACAGCATGAAGCCATTGGTGCTCCAGTTCTTGTTGTAGCCGTTGTTGTTGGTGAAACCGTCGTTGGTGTTGGAAGTAGTGCCGGCGGCATCACGGGTGTCCGTGTCAAAGAGGCTCTGCTGCGTATAATATCCCCGGCCGAAGTTGAACTGCGGCTGGAAGAGGATGGAGGTCTTCTCGGAGAACTTGTGCTCCAGGCGCATGCCAAAGCGGTGACCGTCCGTGAAACGGTGGTTGCTGCTTTCCGTGTTGGAGATGAGGGTGGAACCGTCGTCACGGTAGGTCTCCTTGTAGCTGGTCTGCAGGGCGTCGCGGATGGAACCGTTGTACAGGTAGTTGCCGCCCAGCTCCATCTTGTCGTCAAAGAGGTCGAAGTTGGCGTTGACACCGCCCATCCAGGTGGTGTTGATGCCGTTTCCGTTGCCAAAGCCGCCACCGCCGCCCATCATGTTACCCATCATGTTGCCGGACAGGTCGTTGAAGCCACGGTTGTTGGTATTGTTGGCATTGGCGATGATGCTGATCTGGTTGCCTTCGGAGAAGCGGCCGCCCATGAAGGAACCCTGCCAGCGCCAGTCGTTCATGGCGCCTTCCTTGCTCTTGGCGGGGAGGTCGTGACCGCCGCCGGCCATCAGGTTGCCAAACACACCGTTCATCATGCCCTTCTGGACACTCAGGTCGATGACGGTCTCGTCTTCGCCGTCGTCGATGCCGGTAAATTCGGCCTGCTCACTCTTCTTCTTCACCACTTTCACCTTGTCGATGAGCTTGGCAGGGATATTCTTGGAGGCCAGTTCAGGGTCGTCCAGGAAGAAGGTCTTGCCGTCGATGGTGATCTTGGTGATGGTCTCGCCGTTGGCCGTGATGGAGCCGTCGTCGTTCACTTCCACGCCGGGGAGCTTCTTGAGGAGGTCTTCCAGCATGTTGTCGTCCGAGATCTTGAACGAGGAGGCGTTATACTCGATGGTGTCTTTCTTGATGATGATGGGATTGCCCACGGCGCTCACAGAGGCGGCGTCCAGCACTTCCCGGTCCTGTTCCATCTTGATGACACCCAGGTTGGCATCGGCCCTCAGGTCCAGCTTCTGCTCGTGCGGGAGATAGCCCATGAGTTCGGCCTTGAGGGTGTACTGACCGGCGCGCACCTTTTCGATGGTGGCTTTACCGT
>R24__coassemble_1883_pt1 | contig 10040 bp, 8 predicted proteins | sample R24__metabat2_high_PE_033 | metagenome-assembled genome bin R24
GCAAGCCGCGCCTATTACGTTACCCCCTCCCGAAACCCCTCCCCTCAGGGGAGGGGCTCACCGTCAGAAGACGGCGTGCGGGCCTGCAGGCCCTGTCGCTTCGCTCCGTACTTTGTGCTGGCACCCCTTCAAAATCACGTGGGTTCACTTGTTTATCTCTCTGTTTATCAGCCTGTTAACCGCCAGGCCCTATTCCCTCATCCCGGGTTTTGTCCCGGGATCTCCCGCCTGGCGTCGCAGGTCAGGAGTCAAAACGTCGCAGGTCCGTATTTTTCTCTTCACCGGCGACGCTTCTCGGCCTCCTGTGCGTTCTACCGTCGCAGGCTAGCGAAAAAATGCGGACCTGGGACACAATTCCCCTCGACCTGGGACACTAATCCCTTCCACCTGCGACGTTCTCTCCTCTCACCTGCGGCGGTGCCTTCCGTCCATCCTGCTCCCACCACGCCGGGCAACAGGCAAAGCCTGTAGCCGCCGAGCCTCGTTCCCGAGGCGGCGGTGCCCGTCTCACCCAAGGGCGCACATACCGGGTATGTGCCGTACATAGGGGGTATGTACACCCCCTCCAGACCTGGTCAAAAGGTCCAAGGCGTGGGACGTTGGGCTAGGGGAGACGGTGAATTCTGAGGGTGGAGTGGGGTATGTGGGAAAATATCATTATATTTGTAATCCTTATACCTATTAAAGAAATTATGAAGAGAGTTGTTATTACCGGAATGGGCATTTGGTCTTGTCTTGGGGTGACCCTGGAGGAGGTGAGGGATTCGCTGTATAGCGGGAAGAGTGGGATTGTGCTGGACCAGGCGCGGAAGGAGATGGGTTTCCGGAGTGGGCTTACGTCGTATGTGCCGCTGCCGGATCTGAAGAAGGAACTGCCCAGGGCCCAGCGCGTGTATATGCCGGAGCCGGCCCTGTATGCATACTGTGCCACGCGCGATGCGCTGGCTCAGGCCAAGATTGACCAGGATTATCTGGACGCCCACGAGGTGGGTTTGCTGTACGGAAACGACAGCACGGCCAAGGCCGTGTATGATTCCATAGCCAAGATCAGAGAAAAGAACGATACCATGCTCTGTGGCAGCGGTGCCATTTTCCAGAGCATGAACTCCACCGTGACCATGAACCTGGGTGTGATCTTCCGCCTCAAGGGAATTAACCTTACCGTGTCGGGGGCTTGCGCCAGTGGTTCGCATGCCATCGGCCTGGGTGCTCTGCTTATCCAGAATGGCCTGCAGGACATGGTGGTCTGCGGCGGTGCCCAGGAGGTGAATTCGGAGGCTACCGGATCGTTCGATGGTATATCGGCCTTCTCTACCCGGGAAGATGCTCCGGCCAAGGCTTCGCGTCCGTTTGACCGGGACCGTGACGGCCTGGTTCCGGGCGGCGGTGCGGCTACCGTGATCCTGGAAGAGTACGAGCACGCTGTCAAGCGAGGTGCTCCCATCATTGCCGAGGTGCTGGGCTACGGCTTCAGCGCCAACGGTGACCACATTTCTTCGCCCAACGTGGATGGTCCGGCCCGTTCGCTGGAGATGGCCATCAAGCGGGCTGGCGTGTCTCTCAAGGAGATTGGTTACGTGAATGCCCATGCTACTTCCACGCACGTGGGAGACGCCAACGAGGCCAAGGCCCTGCTGCGCGTACTGGGAGAAAAGACCGTTCCCATTACCTCCACCAAGAGCCAGACCGGTCACGAGATGTGGATGGCCGGCGCCTCTGAGGTTATTTACTCCATCCTCATGATGAAGAACGACTTCATCGCCGGTAACATCAACTTTGAGAATCCGGACGAGGACAGCTGTCATCTGCTCATCCCGGCCACCACCATGGAGGCCCATTTTGATACGTTCCTGTCCAATTCCTTCGGATTTGGAGGAACCAATTCTACCCTTATTATAAAGAATGTCTAGGCAGGTTCTCATCATTGGCGGCGGCCTGGGCGGCCTGTTCCTGGGGAAACTTCTGAACCGGGACCGGTGGGATGTGACCATCCTGGAACAGGGGGCACAGCCTGGTGGCGCGCTTCAGACCTTCGTCCGTGAGGGCATCCGCTTTGACACGGGCTTCCACTCCGTGGGCGGTATGGAACCGGGCGGTCCGCTTCGCAAGATCCTGGAACCCTTCGGCCTGAATTATCTTCCCTGGGAAAAGGCAGGGGAGGACGAATATATTGACGGAGGCCCCTTTATGCGTCTTTCTTCCGGTACGCCGGACGAGTTCAAGCACGTGGCCGAACCTTACAACGGCAGCACCTGGCGCCTCAAGGGCGGCGGCAAAACGCTCATCGACGCGCTGGTGAAGACGCAGGACATCCGCCTCAATAAGAAGGTGGTGAGCATCGAGGACCGTGAGGTCATCTGCTCGGACACCAGCACCTTCCGGTCGGACATTATTGTATCGGCCATCCATCCGCGGGTGACCTTCGGCCTGCTCAAAGACCATGTGCGCTCCTCCTATCTCAAGCGCCTGAGCAAGCTGGAAGACGGCCCCGGCGTGGTTACGCTCAACTGCAAGCTCCGGGAGGCCATGCTCCCCTGGGTAGACCACGACATCTTTATCCAGAACAAGGTGATGATCCATTTTGGAGAGGCCGATGCCGACGGCTACGCCCGCAGCGTGGACCTGCTGGGTTTTGCGCCCATCACCCCCGACGAGATCAAGGAGATTGCCGCCACCCGCATCCCGGACCTGCTGTTCTCCATCTCCAAATTCTGGGTGAGCACCCCCGAAACCTGGGAGCGCTACACCGGCACCCCCGGAGGCACGGCCTTCGGCATCAAGAAATTTACATCGGCCGATTATCTTCCCCCGGAGACGCCCATTCCCTGGCTCTATCTCACGGGACAGAACATTGGCCTGCACGGCGTGCTGGGCACCTGCATCAGCGCCCTCAATACGTATAAAGTACTAACCTCCAAATATTAAGGTATGAAAACTGCCCTTGTTACCGGCGGAAGCCGCGGCATCGGTCGCGCCATTTGCCAGGAACTCCACCAGATGGGGTACTATGTGCTCATCAACTATGTGTCCAACCAGACGGCGGCCGAAGAAGCCCTGGCCCTCATTGAAGGTGAGGGAGAGCTCCTCAAGTTTGACGTGGGAGACCCTGAGGCTGTGAAGGCGGCCATCGGCGGCTGGCAGGAGGCCCATCCCGGCGAGTATATAGAGGTGCTGGTGAACAATGCCGGCATCCGCAAGGACAACCTGCTCATCTGGCTGGAGCCGCAGGAGTGGGAGAAAGTGCTCAATACCAATCTCAACGGCTGGTACTATACCACCAAGGCCGTCCTGGAGCAGATGCTCCTCCACAAATATGGCCGAATTGTGAACGTAGCCTCCCTGAGCGGCCTCAAGGGCCTGCCGGGGCAGACCAACTACTCGGCCGCCAAGGGCGGAATGATTGCCGCTACCAAGGCCCTGGCCCAGGAAGTGGCCCGCAAGAAGGTCACCGTGAACGCCGTGGCGCCCGGTTTCATCAAGACGGACATGGTGGAAGGCCTGGACGAGGCCACTCTCAAGAAGGACATCCCCGCCGCCCGCTTTGGAGAGCCCAAAGAAGTGGCCGCTGTCGTCGGCTTTTTAGCTTCCGAAGCGGCCTCTTACGTGACGGGAGAGGTAATCTCCGTTAATGGCGGTCTTTATACGTAGCCAGTGCGGCTCTGAGTACTTTCAGGGCCTGGGCCAGATCTTCTTCTTTTAATACGTAAGCCATTCTTACCTGGTTCTTACCTAGGCCGGGCGTGCTGTAGAAGCCGGCGGCCGGGGCCATCATCACGGTCTCTCCGTTCAGGCGGAAGTCCGTGAGGAGCCAGCGGCAGAAGTCTTCGGCATCCTCTACCGGCAGGCTGGCCACCGTGTAGAAGGCGCCACCGGGCATAGGGGAGTACACGCCGGGAATCTCGTTGAGACCCTTGATGAAGAAGTCTCTGCGGGCCTTGTACTCGTCAAAGCACTCCTTGGCGTACTGCTCCGTGCCTTCGATGGAAGCTTCGGCCACAATCTGTCCCAGCAGGGGCGGGCTCAGGCGGGCCTGGCAGAACTTCATGACGGTGTCGTGCACCTCTTTGTTGTGGGTAACCAGCATGCCAATACGGATACCGCACTCGGAGTAGCGCTTACTCACGGAGTCAATCATAATCACGTGCTCCGGAATGCCCAGGGACAGGGCGCTCACATACGGCTGGCCGTTGTAGCGGAACTCGCGGTATACCTCGTCGGAGAAGAGGAAGAGGTCGTGCTTAACTACAATTTCCTTGATCTTCTGGAGTTCTTCCGGGGTATAGACGTAACCCGTAGGGTTGGAGGGATTGCAAAGCAGGATGGCCTTGGTTTTAGGGCCGATGGCTTCTTCGAAGGCCTCTACCGGCGGCAGGGCAAAGCCGTCCTCGATGCGGGAGGTAACGGTCTTGACCTTGATATGGGCCGTCTTGGCAAAGGAAATATAGTTGGCGTAGCCGGGTTCCACCATGATGAGCTCGTCGTCCGGGTCCAGGCAGCTGAGGAGGCCCAGGAGGATGGCTTCGGAACCGCCGCAGGTGACGATAATCTCGTCGGGCGTTACGTCTACGTTGAACTTCTTGTAATAACCTACCAGTTTTTCACGCAGGCCCGGATAACCCTCTGAGGGGCTGTATTCCAGGGTTTTGCGGTCTACGTTCTTGAGCGCATCGAGGGCCTTCTGAGGGGTGGGAAGGTCTGGCTGGCCAATATTGAGGTGGTACACTTTAACGCCCTCTTTTTTGGCCTCCCGGGCAAGCGGAGCAAGCTTTCGGATGGGGGAAGACGGCATCCGAGAGCCGAGATTGGAGATTTTAGGCATATTAGTTTATAGAATTCCTAACATACGGCCGCGTACAAGGAGCGCTGCTCCCATGGGGGCCGCTTTTTGCTTGAGTTGAGTAAGTTTGATGGTGGTGTCCTGGTTGGCGATGTTGAGCACATGCCGCTTGATGGCGGTGCGGATGGGCAGCATGAGATAGTCTCCGGCTGCTACGGCTACCTTACCGCCGATGACCACGAGCTGAGGGTTGAAGATATTGATGAGACCCGCCAGGCCCTTGCCCAGGTTGGTTCCCAGTTCTTCCACCGTCTCAATGGCCAGGGTGTCCTCGTTCTTGATGGCAGTGAGGATATCGTTCAGGTTTACTTTGCCTTCGGCCTTGAATTTGGGGGCCAGGGAGGAGGCGCGGCCTGCGCTGAGGCTTTCTCCGATGAGTCTGACCATGGCCGATCCGGAGACGCCGGTCTCCAGGCAGCCGATCTTACCGCAGCGGCAGATCTGTCCGTTGTCCAGCAGAGGGAAGTGGCCGAACTCTCCGCTATAGCCGGAGGTTCCGTAGTAGAGCTTGCCTTCCAGGATCATGCCCATACCCAGACCCCAGCTCACGTTTACAAAGAGCATGTTTTTCTCTTTGAGGCCGCCTCCCAGGTATTCTCCGTAGGTCATGGCTCGGGAGTCGTTCTCCAGGACCACGTGCACATTGAGGTCTTCTTCCAGGATTTGGGAGATGGGCCGATGCTCGTCAAACGAGTAGCTGTTGCTGTAACCGGTAACGGGGTTTACACGACCGGGGATGCTGAGTCCCAGGCCCATGATCTTGTTCCAGTCCAGGTCTTGCTTGTCCAGGTATTCGCGGATGGTGGCGGACATCTTGTGGATGGTGGCTTCGTTGGCTTCCATGATGAAGGGGATGTCGTCCTTGAAGTGGATGAGGCCGCCCTTGAAGTCCGTTACGGCTATGCTGGCGTGCTTGTTACGGATGGCTACGCCAATGAAATAGCCGGCCTCCGGATTGAGACCATAGATGGAAGGCCTGCGGCCGCCGGAAGTGCCGGACTTGCCCAAATCTACCATAAATCCTTCACTCATAAGCTCTCCGATGAGCTTGGTGGCGGTGGGAACAGACGCACCTATGGCTTCCGAGATGGAAGCAATACTATGCTCTCCGTGTTCAATGCACAGATAGAGAATAGTTTTCTTGAGTAGGGAGTTTTTATTATCCTTTTTGTCTAGAAACGTTTCCCTCATGACTTAAACTTTTTTACGCTGCGCAAATTTATGAAAAAATTTATCAATATACAAGGAAAAACAATAAATATTTTTTAAAGTTCCATTTCCTGAAAAATGTGTATCTTTGTGTTTATGTTTGTGAAGTTTAAAAACTGGTGGCAAGGCTTCCGTTTATCGCTGAGAATGAAGATGATTCTCTCCATTCTGGCCATTGCCGTGGTCTTGTTGATGTCCAGCGTCATCTCGGTGGTGGAGTACCGCCATATGTCCAACTACGTGTCCGGCATGATCGCAGACAACATCAACGACCTCCGCGTGGCCCAGCGTCTGGTGGATGCCGTGGACCAATACAACCTGAAGCTGCTGGCCGTGGTGGGAGACGATAACATATCGGCCCTTCCAGATTTTGACCAGGATGGCTTCATGACCCATACGGATTCCCTGCGCATGTCCGTCGCCGCTTCAGCGGCACCGCTGGCGGATTCTGTGCTGTATGCCTATTCGGCCTATATGCTGGCGTCCATGGAGATTGAGGACGTCCTCAAGTCCAACTTCATCGATACCCGGGACTGGTACTTCAACCGCCTGCAGCCGCTGTTTGGCCGCATGCGCTCCTATCTGGACCGCCTGGGAGAAACCATCCACAGTGACCTCAAAGCCAATTCCGAGAACTTTGACCGCGGCTTTTACCGGAGCATCATCCCCAGCGCCGTGGCCCTGGCCGTAGGTATCATCCTGCTGTTCCTGCTCATGTTCTTTATCCTGGCGTACTATGTGGATCCGCTGTACAAGATGCTTTACAACCTGCGGGATTATCTGAGCTACCGCAGGCGCTACACGTATACCTTTGACGGAAACGACCAGCTGGCCGATTTGAATCAGTCCATCACGGACCTCACGGAAGAGAACCGCCAGCTGCGCAAGCGCATAGCCGATTTTAAAGAAAAGGCCGAATGAATCTGAAGGTCATATCCCGCAACGTGGGCGTGGCACTCCTCGTGAGTGCCCTGTTCATGCTGTTGTCGGTGGTGGTGTCGCTCATCGATGGGGGAGACAGTGCCCTGGGTCCGCTCCTGATCAGCTTCACCATTACCTTCATCGTGGGTATCTTCCCCTTCATCTTCACCCGCAAGAACGCCAACATCTCCCTGAAGGACGGCTTCATGATCATTTTCCTGTCGTGGCTGCTGTCTTTCATCTTTGGCGCTCTGCCGTATGCCCTGTGGGGCGGTCCTTTCACGGTGATCAATGCCTGGTTCGAGAGCGTGTCGGGCTTCACCACCACCGGAGCCACCATTTTGGAGGACGTGGAGGCCCTGCCGCGGAGCCTGCTCTTCTGGAGATCGGCCACCCATTTCATTGGCGGTTTGGGAGTTGTGGTTTTCCTGCTGCTGATTATTCCCAATACGTCGCCCATCCGGCTGCGCCTGACCAATATGGAGCTGTCGTCGCTGTCGCGTGACGACTATCGCAGCCGCGCCAACAAGTCCGTGAGCATCTTTGCTTCCGTTTTCCTGGGTCTGGGCGCCCTGGCTTTCGTTTCCTATATGCTGGCCGGCATGTCCTGGTTCGATGCCATCTGCCATGCCTTCAGCGTCAGCGCCACCGGCGGTTTCTCTACCAAGAACCTGAGCATCGCCGCCTTCAATTCTCCTGTCATTTCCATCCTCACCATCATCTTCATGCTGGTGGGGTCCATCCATTTTGGCATTATCTTCATGGCGCTGGTGGGAAGGTCTGTTCGGCCTTTACATAATCCCATCCTGCGGTTCTATATCATTTGCCTCACGGCCATTTCCATTGTGACGGCCCTGTCCCTCAAGTTTGAAGGTGCGGGCATGAGCTGGGGAAAGGCCTTCCTGGACGGTACGTTCCAGGTGGTGAGCTATGCTTCTACCTCGGGTCTGGCGGTGACGGACAACTCCAACTGGCCCATGCTGGCCTGCTTCATGCTGGTGCTGGTGTCGCTGGTTTGCGGCTGCGCGGGTTCCACCTCCGGCGGTCTTAAGGTGGACCGTGCGCTGGTGCTGTTCAAGGCTATCCGCATGCAGATTCGCAAGACTCTGTATCCGTCCACCATCTTTGAGGTGCGTCTGGGCCGCCGCATCCTGCACGACGAAGAGATTTATCCGCAGGTCCTGTACATTGCCATGTATTTCCTGCTGGTGGGTATTTCCACCGTGATCTGTATGCTGGTGGGAGACCCCAACAACCACGCCATCCTGGGCTCTGTGGCCTCTTTGAGCAATGTGGGCCCGTCGCTGGGAGACATTGGATCCATGGGCAACTACAACGCCGAGCCCGCCATCCTCAAGTTCATTTTCTCCTTCGATATGTTCCTGGGCCGCGTGGAGATTTATCCCGTGCTGGCCGTGATTTCCGGTATCTTTAACAGGAAGTACTAGTGGACCGCTCGGGCTTTCTGTACTCTACTTTCCTGGGTTGTTTTTCCTATGAGACAACCCCCTGCCAGGATAAGCTCCTGAGGCAGATTGCCTCCTTTTTGACCTCCGACGATGGCGATATCCTGGTGGTGAACGGGTATGCGGGCACCGGCAAGACATCGGCCCTGGCTTCTGTGGTTAACGGGCTGTCTTCTTTGAAGGTGCCGTGCGTGCTGCTGGCTCCTACCGGGCGTTCGGCCAAGGTGCTGAGCGGCTATTGCGGCAAACCGGCTTCGACCATTCACAAGCATATTTATCGGCAGAAATCTTTTGGGGCCGATGGCATGGGCCAGTTCTCGCTGGCGCCCAACAAGGCTCACCATACGCTGTTCATTGTGGACGAGGTGTCGCTGATTGGCATTGCCACTTCCGACGGCGGCGGGGCTTTTGGAACGGGCAATCTGCTGGCCGATCTGGACTCGTTTGTCCGTTCGGGGGCCGACTGCAAGCTCATCCTGGTGGGCGACGCCGCCCAGCTGCCGCCGGTGGGTCTGGACGCTTCTCCGGCGCTGTCTCCGGAGTACATGGCCGGGTTTGGCGGGGTTTCGTTTGCCACGCTGACCACGGTGGTCCGGCAGGCTTCGGACTCCGGCATTCTGGTCAATGCCACGCATCTGCGGGTGCTGCTGGATTCCATGGAGGATCCGATTGAATTATCTGATCTGGGGCTCTCTGATGCGTTGCCGGATGTGAAGCGGATTGGTGGGGGAGAGCTGCTGGAGACTTTGGCCGATGCCTACGACAAGTACGGGACCGACGAGGTGGCGGTGCTCTGCCGCTCCAACAAGCGCGCCGTGCGGTACAACGCCGGCATCCGCGCCCAGGTGCTGTACCGGGAGGAGAAACTCTGCCGCGGCGACCGCCTGATGGTGGTCAAGAACAATTACAGGGACGACCTGGAGGGAACGGACTACATTGCCAACGGCGACATAGCCGAACTGGTGCGCATCCGCCATTATGAGGAGCGCTATGGGCTGCATTTTGCCGATGCGACGCTGGCTTTCCCGGACTACGGAGGCCAGGAGGTGGAGAGCAAGGTGCTGCTGGATACCCTGGACAGCGAGTCCCCGGCCCTGACCCGCGAGCAGTCGCAGGCCCTGTGGGAGGGCGTATCGGCCGATTATACCCACCTCTCCACCAAAAAGAAGCGCTACGATGCCGTCCGGGCCGATGCCTTCTACTCCGCCCTGCAGCTCAAGTACGCCCACGCCATCACCTGCCACAAGGCCCAGGGCGGCCAGTGGGAGTGTGTCTTCATTGACAACCCCTTCTGGCAGGATTTCCTGGTCCCTAACGACATCAAGTGGCTCTACACCGCTCTTACCCGCGGTGTCCGCCAGGTCTACCTGGTCAACTTCCCCGCTTCGTTATTTTCGTAGCCCGGCTCGGCTGTTTGCCCCCGCCTTCTTCCTTGACCCGGCCTTCTTCCTTGACCCGGCCTAAAGCACACTTTCGGCCTTGTGGGGCACATTTCGTGCTTTACCCCACTCCTTGACCTCGCCTAAAGCACACTTTCGGCCTTCTGCGCCACAAACTGTGCTTCTATGTTGTATTCCAAATAAATTTGATAAAATCTTCGTTTGATT
>R24__coassemble_1955_pt1 | contig 9733 bp, 7 predicted proteins | sample R24__metabat2_high_PE_033 | metagenome-assembled genome bin R24
TTTTATCAAATTTATTTGGAATACAACATAGAAGCACAGTTTAGACCGTAGAATGGGGAAAACGCGCTTTAGACAAGAGCCGCTCTTGCGAGCGTCTCGCTTGGTACGTCACAGGGCACCACTGCCGGAATATACGATATCCGGCAGTTACGGGACAACCCCTGCACGAGCTCCGTTAAAGGGCTCATGCAGGGGTTGCCCGTTGCCCATTGTTCGCATTTCTTTCCCTATCTTTCCTCCCTATCGCTATTTGGCAACAGACAAAAGTTTCACGAGCCCTTTCATGGAGCTCGTGAAACTTTTGTTCTGTAGCCGCCGCATTGCGTATAGTGCGGCGGCGGTGCCTTACGTCCATCCTCCTTCCATCACGCCGGGCAACAGGCGCAGCCTGTAGCCGCCGAGCCTCGTTTCCGAGGCGGCGGTGCCCGTTCTCACCGGACTTTCGGAAATTTTACTTACCTTTACGGAGTTATGACGCGGAAAGAACGGTATAATTCTATTATTGGGTGGTTTGCTCAGAACCAGCCGGTGGCGGAGAGTGAGCTGCACTTCCAGAATCCGTATCAGTTGCTGGTGGCGGTGATCTTATCGGCCCAGTGTACTGACAAGCGGGTGAACCTGGTGACTCCGGCGCTGTTTGAGGCCTTCCCTACTCCGGATGCGCTGGCGGCGGCGGAGTTTGATCAGGTGTACCAGTATGTGAAGAGCGTTTCTTACCCCAATGCCAAGGCGCGGCATCTGATTGCGATGGCGCAGATGCTGGTGAGCGAGTACAACAGTGAGGTTCCTTCTGACATTGACGACCTTATGCGCATGCCGGGTGTGGGCCGAAAGACGGCCAACGTAATAGCGTCCATCGTGTATGACCAACCGGTGATTGCTGTTGATACGCATGTGTTCAGGGTTGCTCACAGGCTCGGGCTTTCGGACGGGTCCACGCCCCGCGCCGTAGAACTGGACCTGGAGCGGCACATACCCGCCGAGCAGCGCCCCATCGCCCATCACTGGCTCATCCTCCATGGCCGATACACCTGCACCGCCCGCAATCCCAAATGCGCAGACTGTCCCCTCACGGCCTGGTGCCGGGAGTACCCCCTTATTGCGAAGAAATAATCAGATAATTGCCCCTCAGAGCATCCACATGCAGGCCGAAGATGTGGATGGGAGCGCCATCGGCCACCCCTAACTTTTTGCGAAGTTGGTCGGAGGTCAGGGGAATGTTGCGGGCCGTGACATCGGCCTTGGGATACTTCTGGCCGATGTCCTTGATGGACCGCTTGTCCAAAGGCACCACCTCCAGAATCCGGAAAGTTTTGCCAAAAGGCCGAAGCGCCTCCGGAATCTCCTCTCCTACATACAGATGCGTGTGTTTTCCCAACTTCTGCAGGCCGAAGTTCCCCGGAACCTCAAAGGCCCCGGCCTTCATCATAGCCTTTCCTGGTTCAAACAGGTAAGATGGCCGATCGGAGTCGGCCATGACGGAAGGGTCGGCGACGGCCCCGTCATTCCCGGCTTGACCGGGAATCTCCATAACTGCGCCGTCCTCAACAATCGTCAACGTATAGGGACCAGTCCAGTCTTTCTCCAGAACCAGTAACAGTTCTTTGCACTCGCCATCGGCCGCTACTACGTGCACGGCTTTCACACAACCTAACTGTTTACAGACCAGAGTGATATCGGCCATGGGTGACAGTTTCAGCAGGATCCGGGGACAGGCTGCCTGCAGTTCTGGAAGCAGTTTCAAAACATCCGGCTGACAGTCTTCCAACCGGAAGACCTTACGACCATCCGCCGCCCTCCGAGCCGGGTCCAGAAAGATCACGTCCGGCCGGAAGTCCCCCAGGACTTCGGACAGGAGATGCCCGGTCGGAGCCGGGCATGACGCACCCGACACCAGCTCACAATTCCGCACCTGCACATTCGTAACACCCAGTTCAGCGAAGTTGTGAGTAGCAGCCTGGGCCAGCTCTGGGCGCATTTCGTTGTACAGGACCTGGTCAAAGACCTGCGCAAACGCCCATGAGTCCACTCCCAAGCCCCCAGTCAGGTCCGCCAACCGTGCCCCGAGCACCGGAGAGGCCCGGGCCACCAAGGCTTTGTACTTGGCGGTGGAGGTGGAGGAGCATTGTTCGCCGGAAACGCGCAGTGGAAAGACCAGGGACGGCACGGCGTACCACTCCGGCACTTTATCGCGAAGCTTACGCCGCACTTCGAGGGTGGTGAGAGCCAGGTCGAAGTCGGGGACATCAGCCATAAACCTCCCCCGGCCCAGTGCCAACTGTGCCGGATCGTCCTGGGAGTGGGCCAATATGAAATCGGCAAACGTCATTATTGCAAAAGTACTGAATAATCTTTAAATTTGTAGACAGTCGATATTAAAAACAATTAATAACACAGATATGAAAGACTACAAAGACGTTGCAAAGAGCTGGCTGGAGGGAAGCTTTGACGAGCAAACCAAAGCCGAGGTAAAGCACCTCATGGAAACCGATCCGGTAGGGCTGGAGGACGCTTTCTACCGCAACCTGGAGTTCGGTACGGGCGGTCTCAGAGGCACCATGGGTGTGGGCACCAACCGCATGAACAAGTACACGGTGGGCATGGCCACCCAGGGTCTGGCCAACTACATCAAGCAGCACGTGAAAGGAGAAAAGAGCGTGTGCATCAGCTACGATGCCCGCAACAACTCGGAGCTTTTCGCTCAGATCAGTGCCGATGTATTGAGCAACAACGGCATCAAGGTATACCTGTTCGAGGGCCTGCGTCCCACGCCGGAACTCAGCTACAGCATCCGCGCCAAGAAGGCCACGGCCGGCATCATGGTCACGGCCAGCCACAACCCCAAGGAATACAACGGCTACAAAGTCTTCTGGGAGGACGGCGGCCAAATCACCGCTCCCGTAGATAAGGACATCGTGGCCGAGGTTGCCAAGATCGAAGACCCGGCCGATGTCCGCTTCAACCCCGTCCCCGGTGAGCCCAAGGCCCCCATCGAGATGATGGGCAAGGAGATGGACGAGTGCTACCTGCGCGATATCACCTCCCTCACCCTCACCCCCGAGGCCGTGAAGAAGCACGCCGATATGAAGATTGTCTACACCCCGCTCCACGGCTGCGGCGTCAAGCTGATGCCGGAAGCCCTGAGGCGCGTGGGCTTCAAGAACATCATCCACGTGCCGGAGCAGGACATCAACGACGGCAACTTCCCCACCGTGGTCTCCCCCAACCCGGAAGAACCCGCCGCCATGGCCATGGCCCTCAAGAAGGCCGATGAAACCGGCGCAGACCTGGTCCTGGCCACCGACCCGGATGCCGACCGCCTGGGCATCGCCGTCAGAAACGACGAAGGCAAGATGGTCCAGCTCACCGGCAACCAGACCTGGAGCTTCCTCACCTACTACATCCTCACCCGCTGGAAAGAGCTGGGCAAGCTCAAGGACGGCAAGGGCTATGTGGTCAAGACCATCGTCACCAGCGAACTGATTGCCGCCATCTGCGAGAGCTTCGGCGTCAAGTGCTACAACGTCCTCACCGGCTTCAAGTACATTGCCGAGGTAGTGAAGCGCAACGAAGGCAAGGGCGTGTTCATCTGCGGCGGTGAAGAGAGCTACGGCTTCAACCTGGGAGAGTTCGTACGCGACAAGTGCGCCCAGGTAGCCGGCATCATGGTGGCCGAATGCGCCGCCTGGGCCGCCGAGCAGGGCATGACCCTCTGGCAGCTGCTCCAGAAGGTATACAAGGAATACGGACTGTACGTAGAAAAGATGGTCTACATTGTCCGCAAGGGCAAGAGCGGAGCCGAAGAAATCCAAAAGATTATGGCCGATTACCGCGCCACGCCGCCCGCACAGATTGCCGGCAGCCCGCTGGTCAAGGTCATCGACTACAACAAGCCCGAGGAAACCGGCCTTCCCAAGAGCAACGTGCTCCAGTTCTTCAACCAGGCCGGAGACGTGGTCTCCGTCCGTCCTTCCGGAACCGAGCCCAAGATCAAGTTCTACTTTGGCGCCAAGGGCGATGACGCCCCCGCCAAGATTGAAGCCCTCAAGGCCCAATTCATCAGCTAATGAAACACTTAGTCCTTTTTATGGCAGCCACCGCCCTCCTGTGTGGCTGCCATTTTTCGGAGGAGACTCCGGATGTGAAAGCTGCCAAAAGCCTTGCGCAGCGGGTTGTGGGTCCATCGGCCCGCCAGATTGAATTCTACCAGACGGCCGATACGGCGGATGTGTTTACCCTTTCTTCGGAAGGCGGCCGCGTGCGCATTGGCGGCAACAACGCCAACTCCATGGCGGTGGGCCTGAACCACTACCTCAAGTACTACTGCCACGTGAATGTGGGCTGGTTCTCCTGGGACAAGGTGACCATGCCCAAGAAGCTGCCCAAAGTGCCGGAGGCCGTGACCATCCAGGCCCGTGTGCCGGACCGGTTCTTCCTCAACTACTGCACCTATGGCTACACCATGCCCTGGTGGCAGTGGGCCGAATGGGAGCATTTCATTGACTGGATGGCCCTGCAGGGCATCAACCTGCCGCTGGCCATCACCGGTCAGGAGGCCATCTGGTACCAAATCTGGACCGAGATGGGCCTCTCCGACGAGGAAGTGCGCAGCTACTTCACCGGCCCGGCCCATCTGCCGTGGCACCGCATGCTCAATATCGACCGCTGGGGCGGCCCGCTCCCCCACTCCTGGCTGGAAGGGCAGGCCCAGCTGCAGAAGCAGATCGTGGCCCGCGAGCGGGAGCTCAACATGAAGCCCGTGCTGCCGGCCTTTGCCGGACACGTGCCGCCGGAGCTCAAACGGATCAAGCCCGAGGCCCAGATCGAGCGCATGAGCGACTGGGCCGGCTTCCCGCTGGAGGACTACCCGTGGTTCCTGGACCCTATGGACCCCCTCTTCCCGGAAATCCAGAAGAAGTTTGTGGAAAAGGAGACCGAGATCTACGGAACGGACCATATCTATGGCATCGATCTGTTTAACGAGATGATCCCCAAGAGCTGGGAGCCCGACTACCTCTCCCGCGTGAGCCGTCAGTGCTACGAGTCGCTGGCCGCCGCAGACCCGGAGGCCGTGTGGCTGCAGATGACCTGGCTCTTCTGGAACGAGCGCAAATATTGGACGCAGGACCGCATAGAGCCGTACATCACGTCTTATCCGGCCGAAAAGTCCCTGCTCCTGGACTACTACTGCGAGCGGCAGGAGGTCTGGCGCCAGACCCAGAGCTACTACGGCGTGCCGTTCATCTGGTGCTACCTGGGCAACTTTGGCGGCAACACCTACCTGGCCGGCAACTTTGAAGACATTGCAGGCCGAATCGAGGGTACCTTCGCAGAGGCCGGGGCCAATTTCAAGGGCCTGGGATCCACGCTGGAGGGCTTCGACTGCAACCCGTTCATGTACCAGTTCATCTTTGAGAAGGCCTGGGATTCCCCCAGGCATAAGGATTTGGACGCTTACGCTGTATCGCTGGCCGATAGCCGCATAGGCTTTGAATCCGAATCGGGCCGAAGTGCCTGGAAGCTCCTGCTGGACAGCATCTACGTGGACCGTTCGGTGCCGGGGCACAGTCCCATCATGAACCTTCGGCCTTCTTTCAAGCGGTCTTCTTCCTATCATTCCAGCGTGCGGTTTACGTACGAGAATGCGCTGCTAAAGCAGGCCATCGAGCTGCTGCTGCAGGAGCCGTCCAAGGCCAGCGCGTATGAGTTTGACGTGGTCAACCTCACGCGGCAGTACCTGTCCAACGGCTTCGAGGCCACGTTTGCGGCGTACAAGAAGGCCTATGAGGCCGGAGATCGCGGAGCTATGGCCGATCTGGAGGCCTCCCTGCTGGGCGTCTTCGACACCATGGAGAAGCTCCTGAGCACCCAGTCCTATTTCCTGGTGGGCAAATGGATAGCCGATGCCCGCGCCTGGGGAGCCACCCCGGAAGAGGCCGATTACTTTGAGTCCAACGCCCGCAACCTCCTCACTTCCTGGGGCCCGAGAGGCAACCTCCTCACCGACTACGCCGACCGCACCTGGGCCGGCCTGGTAAGCACCTACTACAAGGGCCGCTGGCAGCTCTTCTTCAACGCCGTGAACGCATCCCTGGAGGCCGGAACCGCCCTGGACGAAGACGCCCTGTTGGAACAGATCAAAGACTTTGAATACGACTGGTGGGCCAATCGCCCCGGCACCTTCCCCGCCACTCCTAGTGGGGATCCGGTTGCTGCTGTTAAAGAGGTATTAGACCTCTAGAATTGACTCACAAAAAGATACGGGATTCCTTGCAACTTTGCAGGAAATCCCGTATTTTTGCAGTCCTTTTGGGGTATTAGCTCAGTTGGCTAGAGCGATAGGTTCGCAATCTATAGGTCAGGGGTTCGACTCCCCTATACTCCACTTCCCGTCATGCCCGGCTACGACCGGGCATCTTTTATTATAGCCTTGGCAGCAGCATCGGAGGCTCCGGTGGAGCCCAGGAACTGACGGATCTGGGCGTAGGAGGCCTCCATGGCGCTACGGTAGGCTTTGTCTTCGCAGAGGCGGGTGAGCTCGGCGTAGAGGACCGGCACCTTGACCTCGTTCTGGATGTATTCTTTGAAGGCGAGGCGGTCCAGGATCAGATTACCCAGGGAGATGTACTTTACCTTAATATACTTGCGCGCTACCCAGGCGGGGATCAGGGAGGAGAGCTTGTAGCTCACCAGCTGCGGCGTTCCTATCAGGGCGGCTTCCAGGGAGGCGGTGCCGGAGTTAATCACGGCCGCACGGGCATGGCGGAGGGCACCGTAGGTCTCACCAAAGACGATCTTTACGTAAGGACGGTTCCCCAGGTACGGGGCGTAATCGGCCTGTGAACTGGAGGGCGCAGCGGCTACTACAAAGAGGTCCTTGGGGTGGGCGGCGTACCACGCATCGGCCAGATTCATGTAGACGGGCATCATGGAGCGGATTTCCATGTTGCGGGAGCCGGCCAGGAGGGCTATCCAGGGCTGGTCCGGCAGGCCGGTGCGCTCCAGGAAGGCCTCTTTGGATTCCGACAGCTGGGGGCTCTGCGCCATGGCATCTACCAGCGGATTGCCAACGAACACGAAGGGAACGCCCTTGCGTTCGAAGTACGGAATCTCGAAGGGAAAGACGATGAAGAGCTTGTCCACATAGGCCTTGAGCTTGGACACGCGGCGCTCGCGGGAACCCCACACTTTGGGAGCTATGTAGTAGAACACCTTGAAGCCGGCCTTGTGGGCGTATTCGGCAATGCGGAGGTTGAAGCCGGGATAGTCGATGAGGATGACGGCGTCGGGCTTCCAGGCCAGGATGTCCTGCTGGCAGCTTTCGATGCGTTTGACCAAGGTTCGGCCCTGCTTGATCACTTGCAGGATGCCCATGACGGCGGTGTTGCGGTAGTCGGCCACCAGGCCCGTTCCGGACTCATGGGCCTGGTAGACTTCGTCCATCTTCGGCCCGCCCCAGAAGCGAATGGTGGCCTGAGGGTCCTGCGCGTACAGGCCCTTCATCAGGTTGCTGCCATGGAGGTCTCCGGAGGCTTCGCCGGCTATGATGTAATACCTCATAAGGTATTGTTCAGGCGCTCCATCTCGGCCAGATCGGTCATCTGGGCGTTGAAGGGAACAATAGTTACGTAGCCCTGTTCCAGCAGCAGGTGGTCTGCCGTAGCGGCATCGGGGTCGTCGTTCACGAAGGTGCCGCGCATGAACACGGCCTTCTCTCCGTCTTCCAGATTGACGCGGTAGTGTTGCCAGAGGAAGCTGTCGTTGAGCACGCCCAGGCTGTTCTCGTCCCAGGGCTCGAACTCCTTGATCCAGTGACCGGCACCCTGGCGGGCCACTTTCACGCCCTTGATTTCCTTCAGGGGCATGGCCGGGAAGTTGATGTTATAGTACAGACCCGGACGGTTACCCGGCCAGTTGTCTATCAGTTTCTTCATAATGTCCGGCAGAAGGGCCTCCACGGCCGAAAAGTCTGCATCGGATCGGAAATCGCAAAGGGATACGCCTATAGCTTTGCGCCCGTTGACGGCGGCCTCTTCCGCAGCGCCCAGCGTGCCGCTGTAGTTGGCGGCGGTGGAAGCGTTGGTGCCGTGGTTGATACCGCACACCACCAGGTCCGGATCCCGGTTCTCGTACTTGTACTCCAGGCCGAACTTGACGCAGGAAGCCGGGGTGGCATCCAGGTAGGTCCATTTGCCGGGGCCTTCTTCGGGTAGATCCTTGTAGGCCAGCTGCTTCACGCCCAGTGATACGGACATGGAAGTGGCGCTCTGGTGGAACTTGGGGGCAACGACGGTTACGTCTCCGAATTTGGACATGACGCGGGCCAGGACGTGGATGCCGGCGGCCTTGTATCCGTCATCGTTGCAAACCAGTATTTTGAGGTTTGATTTCTTAGCAAAGGGTAATTTCATGCATATTAGCTTTATCACTGCAAATATACCAAAATTTATGTATCTTTGTAAATATGAAAAACCACATAATTGCACTTATGCTGGGCTTAGCCGCCATCTCGTGCGCCCAGCCCAAACAGGAAGTCAAGACTTCCATACCCATTGTAGACCAGGTTCTCAACACGCCCGGTGAGGTTAGCAAATACAAATCCCAGGCCCTGAGCCAGTGGAAAGACAGTATCCGCACCGCCACCCAGGCCGAATATGAGGCCCAGGCCCTGGAAATGGACGACTATACCATGCCCATCTGGTGGAAGGTGTACGGAGACAAGCCGGTGGACGGCCGCTCCCTCTACATCTCCCTCCACGGCGGCGGCAACGCTGCGCCGGAGGTGAACGACCAGCAGTGGGAGAACCAGAAGAAACTCTACCAGCCGGCAGAGGGTGTCTACCTGGCCCCCCGCGCCGTGGTCAATACCTGGGACCTGCACTTTGTCCCGCAGGCCGATTTATTCTACGAGCGCATCATCGAGATGATGGTAGCCTTTGAGGACGTGAACCCCAATAAGGTGTACATCATGGGCTATTCGGCCGGTGGTGACGGCGTCTGGCGCCTGGCCCCCCGCATGGCGGACCACTGGGCCGCCGCCTCCATGATGGCCGGCCACCCCGGTGACGTGAACCTGGAAGGCCTCCGCAACACGCCCTTCATGATCTGGTGTGGCGCCAAGGACGACGCCTACGACCGCAACAAGGAATGCGAGAAGCGCATTAAGGAGCTGGATGCCCTGCAGGCTTCCGACCCCGCCGGCTACATCCACGAGGGCCACATTGTACCCGAAAAGGGTCACTGGATGGACCGTGTGGACACCGCCGCCGTACGCTGGATGTCCCAGTACACCCGCAACCCCTACCCCAAGAAGGTGGTCTGGGTCCAGGGTGACGTGATGAAGGAATCCTTCTACTGGCTGGGAGTTCCCCTCACCGAGGCCGGCAAGGGCTCCAAAGTAGTCGCCTCCGTAGACCGCGGCACCAACACCGTGGACATTGAGTGGTGCGACTACACCCAGCTCACCGTGTACCTGAACGACGAAATGCTGGATCTGAGCAAGCCCGTAGTCATCCTCTTCGGCGGCCGTGAGCTCTTCAACGGCCTGGTGGAGCGCAATGCCAACACCCTCCGCCGCAACCTCCTGGCCCGCGAGGACCCGGCCTACGCCTTCCCGGCCCAGGTCACCGTCTCGCTCTAGCCCTCCCTGCCCTTACGGGGCACCCCTATACTAACCGACCCCCTCCCGGGGCGCCGACATACAAACCGCCCCCTCCCGGGGGCGGGGTTGTCG
>R24__coassemble_2324_pt1 | contig 8448 bp, 7 predicted proteins | sample R24__metabat2_high_PE_033 | metagenome-assembled genome bin R24
CGCTCGTTTATTGATAAATTGTAATGTTACAATTTCTCGGTACTTGCTTGTACTTTTAGTCTTTCAATATTGTCAATGAGCCGTAAAAAATCCCGTTCGTTTCAAACGGGACTGCAAAGGTAGTAACTATTTTCGAACTAGCAAATTTTTTCGGAGAAAATTTTGAAATTTTTGAGATTCCCGGGCAAGCCGGAATGAAGAATTATTCGTACCTTTGCACAGATATGGAAAAGAGAGTATCGCTGTGGCAAATATTCGGGGTGTTCGCCAAGATTGGGGCGTTCACCATTGGCGGCGGATACGCCATGATCCCGCTCATCCAGGCCGAGATGTCCAAACGCGGATGGATCTCGGACGACGAGCTCCCGGACATCGTAGCCCTCTCCCAGAGCGCCCCGGGCGTGATGGCCGTCAACATCTCCATCTTTGCCGGGCACAAGCTCCGCGGGGTCAAAGGCAGCATCGCCGCTACCCTGGGCAGCATCCTCCCCTCTTTCCTCATCATCCTGGCCATCGCCATCTTCTTTTCGGCCTTTAAAGAGAATCCCTGGGTGGAGCGGGCTTTCAAGGGAATTCGGCCCGTGGTCATTTCCCTGATTGCCATTCCCATGGTGAATATGGCCAAGAAATCCTGCAAGACCTGGTGGGCGTGGCTGCTGGCCCTGGTATCCCTGGTGCTGGTGGCTTTCCTCAACGTGTCCCCTATATATATTATATTGTGCGTGCTGGTGCTGGGCTTCAGCGTAACTTACTATAGGATATGGAGGTAGTTTCCCTCATACTGGAGTTGGCCTGGACCTTCTTTGTGATTGGCGCCTTCACCATCGGCGGCGGCTATGCCATGCTGTCCCTCATCCAGAACAAGGTGGTGGTGGAACATCCGTGGATCTCGGAGAGCGCCTTTACGGACATTGTGGCCGTGAGCCAGATGACCCCCGGTCCCATCGGCATTAACAGCGCCACGTACGTGGGATACAATGTGCTCTTCAACGCCACCGGCAGCCAGCTGCTGGGATTCTGCGGCTCCCTCACCGCCACGCTGGCCTTGATCCTGCCCTCGTTCATCATCATGCTGCTCATTGTCAAGTTTTACCTCAAGTTCAAGAGCAGCCGTCTGTATGCCGGCACCATGGACTGGCTCAAGCCCTGTGTGGTGGGCCTTATTGGCGCCGCAGCCATCATCCTCATCATAAAAACCACCTGGACGGGCGGTGTGCCAAACATCCAAGTGGTTTCTGATAACTTCCCAGACTGGAAAAGCTGGGTGCTGCTGGGCGGCGCCTTTGTGGCCGGATACTGGGGAAAAGTAAACCCCATCTACATTATCCTGGCCGGTGCCGCGCTGGGCTTGCTGCTGTACTGATTACCAGCTGCGGGGATTCTCTTTCAGGTACTCTTCCAACTCTTCGGGCGAGCGGGCGGGCTCACGGTCCAGGCCGATAAGGCCGCGGTTGTCCATGCAGTAGGTCAGGCCCATGGCGTCAAACATCTCGAAGCTATGGTCGATGGAGGCGTCAAAGCGGGCGTAGTCCTTCTTGTCGGCGGCGCACCACTGGATCTCTGACAGGGCGCACATACGGGGCAGGAGCATGTACTCCAGGTGCTCGGGAGTGGCAATGTACTCGGTCCAGAGGTTGGCCTGCACACCCAGGATGTGCGGCTGGGCGGCGGGGGTCAGACCCTCGAAGGGCTCGTAGGAATAGACTTTCTCCACGGGGAGATAGCCGCCAATGGCAAAGGGTTCCTTGTCGCGCTCCTGGCTCTGATAGTAGTCAAAGTACAGGTAGCTGTTGGGGGTCATGATGGCGTCGAAGCCCTTGTTGGCCGCCTCGATACCGCCCTTCACACCGCGCCAGCTCATCACCGTAGCGCCGGGGGCCAGATTGCCTTCCAGGACCTCATCCCAGCCGATGATCTTGCGGCCATGTTGGTTCAGGAAGTCCTGCATGCGGGCCGTTACGTAGTTCTGCAGATAGTGCTTGGCCATGGGGCCCTTCTTGATGCCCAGTTCGCGCATCTTGGCGGCGCACTTGGGGCAGTGGTCCCACGGAATGCCCATATCTTCGTTAAACGCTTCGTCTCCGCCAATATGGATATACTCGGAGGGGAAGATATCCATCACCTCGGTGAGGACGCTCTCCAGGAACTTGTACACGTCTTCGTTACCGGCGCAGAGGATATCGGGAGCCACACCCCAGCGGGTCCAGACCTCGTAGGGACCGCCGGTGCAGCCCAGCTCGGGATAAGCGGCCAGGGCAGCCACCATGTGGCCGGGGAGGTCAATCTCGGGGATCACGGTGATACCCCGCTCGGCGGCGTAGGCCACAATCTCCTTCATCTCTTCCTGGGTGTAGAAACCGCCGTAGCGGATGCCGTCGTTGGATCCCCAGTCCTTCTTGATCACGGTACCGTTGCGCCAGGCACCAATCTCGGTGAGCTTGGGATAGGACTTTACTTCCATGCGCCAGCCTTGGTCCTCGGTGAGGTGCCAGTGGAAGCGGTTGAGCTTGTAGGCCGTCATCACGTCCAGATAGCGCTTGGTCTCCTCGATGGAGAAGAAGTGGCGGCAGGGATCCAGGTGCATGCCGCGGTAGGCAAAGCGGGGCTGATCCTCAATGTGGGCGCAAGGGAGAACCCAATCGGCCTTAACAGCCTTGTCTCCATAGATGGCGGCGGGCAGCATCTGCTTGAGGGTCTCGCAGGCATAGACAAAGCCATTGAGGGCCGATGCTTCCACGCGCACAGCCTTGGGCGTGATGTCAATCACGTACTGCTCTGCGGAGAGGGCGGGATTCTGGACAAAGGAGATACCGCCAGCGGTGAGCTTGCACTGCTTGCCGGTAGCCATCTCCAGGCTGGCCACAAAACGAAGGGCAGCGTTGGTGGAGGCCTCGTCCATGTTTTCGTCAAAGTTTACCGCGGCGCCCTTCACGTTGAAGGTGCCCTCGGTAAGGTTCACGGTAGCGGGCATGGGAATCACGTGGAATTCCTGCGGCACGGGTTTGGCACATGCACCCAGTAGCGCAAGGGCCGAAAGAATTAGTGTTAGCTTTTTCATAGATATGAATTGAATTATTGATTATTATTTTTCACGGGCCGATGGCGGAGCAAGGCCCAGACCGCCACAGAATAGGCGCCGATGAGGGCTGTGTTCACCAGCAGGCGGACCGGCATGGCATCGGCCCTCATGTCGCAGAAGTAGATTCCCGCATACGACACGCCCATCAGGGCCATGATGCCCAGGATGCGCTTCCAGTTGTACGGGATGGGATAGTACTTGGACCCCAGCCAGGCGCTCAGGATAAACATCACCAGATAGCTGGCCAGATGCCCAAAGGCCGATGCCCAATAGGAGAAGCGCGGCATAAACACCACATTGACCACCACCGTCACGGCCAGGCCGGCCAGGGTAATCCAGATGGCCATATTGGTTTTGCCGGAGAGCTTGTACCACATGGATACGTTAAAGAGCATGCCCAGCAGCATATAGCTCAAGAGCATGATGGGCACTACACCAACTCCCACGCGGAAGTCCCGGCCCAGGAAGAGCGAGATCACGTCAATGTATCCCACAACACCCAGGAATACCATGCCGCAGAAAGCCGTGAAGTACTCCATGACCACGGCGTAGAGCTCCTTGGAGTTCTTGTCCCGGGCCCGCTGGAAGAAGAACGGCTCGGCCGCATAGCGGAACATCTGGATGAAGAGGTTCATGATCACCGCCAGCTTGACGGCCGCCTGGTACACGCCCAGCGAAGCCCGCCAGGCCTCGGAGGAGATATCAAAGTAGCGGAACAGGATCCTGTCCAGGAAGTCGTTGGCCACACCGGGCAGGGAGGCCACCATCAGGGGCAGCGAGTAGATGAGCATGCGGCGCACCACATCCGAGTTCCACACCAGTTTGATGCGGAGGATGTCCGGGATAAAGAGCACCAGGCACAGCACGCAGCTGATGAAGATGGCGATGATGGGATACGTAAAGTCCGGCTGGGCGGGCCACACAAAGAAGAGAATCAGGTTGGCACCCGTTTCCGTAAGGATCTTGATGGTCTTGAAGACGGCAAACTTCACGGCCTTGTGCTCCTGCCGCAGTTTGGCAAAGAGGATGGCCGTGATGGAGTCGCAGAAGAGGATGGAGGCCACATAAATAATGAGGCTGCGATAGCCGGCATAACCCAGCGCGGCCGAAATGGGGTCCGAGAAGGCCACCATACAGGCCAGGAAGGCCAGATTAAGGCCGAAGACCGTGAGCAGCGCACCGGAATACACCCGGCGGGGATCCTCCCCTTCCTTGTTGGCAAAGCGGAAGCAGCCGGTCTCCAAACCCAGCACCAGAACCACCTGCAGGATGGCGATGTAGGCCATGAACTCCGTAACCACGCCATACTGCACCTGCGTAAGCATACGGGTGTAGATGGGGACAAACAGGAAATTGAGGACCCTCGCCAGGATGGAGCTGAGGCCGTAGATGGCGGTTTCGCCGGCCAATTGTTTCAACGGATTTGCCATAGATTTCACAAAAATAGCTAATTTTGCGGAAAAGAAGAAAGTTATGAGAAAGTTTGTCTTAGCCGTTCTTACAGTGGGTTTGCTGGCCTTTTCCTGCAAAACCCGTTCAAGACAGGAAGTTACCGTCAATCTGAGCACCCAGGACAGCCTGGCCGCCGTCAAAGCCGCACAGGCCCTGCCGGAAGAACCCGTATTTGACATTGTCACCAACATGGGCACCATCCGTGTGCGCCTGTTCAAGGATACGCCCAAGCACCGGGACAACTTTGTCCACCTGGCCCTGGGCGGCTACTACGACAACACCCTCTTCCACCGGGTCATCAACGGTTTCGTCATTCAGGGCGGAGACCCCTTCACCCGCGACACCTCCCTGGTAGAGAAGTGGGGAGAAGGAGGCCCGGACTACACCGTTATGGCCGAAATGAGAGACGCCGAGGGCAATCCCCTCCACACGCACGTGAAAGGAGCGCTGGCCGCCGCCCGCCAGGGAGACATTGCCAACCCCTTCAAGGAGTCTTCCGGCTCCCAGTTCTACCTGGTCCAGGACCCCGCCCACTGCGAGCATCTGGACGGAGAATACACCGTATTTGGAGAGACCATCGCCGGCCTGCACGTGATTGACGAGATTGCCGCCGTAGAGACCGACCGCATGGACCGTCCCGTCAAAGAAGTGAAAATTTTATCAATAAAACCTAATAAAGAGCTAAATTAGAAAAGTTCGGCACAGAACTTGCAGATTGTTTTGTCGAATAGTTTTTTAATAGGTTAAGTTTTTAGGTTAGAATGGAAACGGGTTCTGCTGAGACAGCAAAACCCGTTTTTAATTGTATTATGTGTGTTCTTCTTAGTCTGCCAGGCAGGAGTCCATCAGCTGCTCCAGGGCTTTCTTGTCCAGGTTCTGGCCAATGAACACAATCTTCTGCATGCGGTCTCCGTACTCGGGATCCCAGTCCTGCCTTAGTTTGCGATCCCTATTCATCATTTCGGCCAGCTCTTCCTCGTCCATGGTGGCAAACCACAGGCCGCAGTCCTTGAGGCTCTTCTGCTTGCCGGCCTGCTCAAAGAGGAAGCACTTGTCAATGTCGTTGGAGAAATAGCACAGACCCTTGGCGCGGATGATGTTCCCCGGCCATTTGGTGGCCACCATATGGTCGAACTTGTTCAGGTCCAGAGCCGGACGGCGGGTGTACACGTAGGTGTCGATGCCGTACTCCAGGGCTTCGCCTTCGGCCTCTTCTTCCTCATCCTCACCCTCAATGGCGGCAATCCAGGCGGCCGAAGTAGCCACCACGTCAAAGTTGAACATGCCGGTGTAGATGAGCTCGTCCAGGTCCACGTCTCCGTAGTTGCACTCCAGCACTTTGGCGCCGGGGTTGATGGACTTGACAATGCCCTTGAGCTTGCCCAGCTCCTCGGGGGTTACATCGGCCGCCTTGTTCAGGAGCACGATGTTGCAGAACTCGATCTGCTCAATGACCAGGCGCTCGAGGTCGTCCTCTCCGATGTCTTCCTTCTGGAGGGCGGAGCCGCTCTCAAACTCATCTTTCATACGCAGGGCGTCCACCACGGTGACAATGCAGTCCACGTACGGGCAACCGTCCTTGACGGCCTGAGGGGCCAGTGCCGGCATGGTGCTGATGGTCTGGGCAATGGGGGCCGGCTCGCAGATGCCGCTGGCCTCAATCACGATGTAGTCAAATTTTCGGGCCGATGTGAGCTCTGCCAGCTGCGCCACCAGATCCATCTTGAGGGTGCAGCAGATGCAGCCGTTCTGCAGGGCTACCAGACTGTCGTCGGTTCCGCCCACGACGCCGCCCTTTTCCACCAGGTCTGCATCAATGTTCACCTCGCCGATATCGTTCACGATGACGGCGAATTTGATTCCTTTCTTATTGGTAAGGATACGGTTCAGAAGCGTGGTCTTTCCGCTTCCCAGATATCCGGTCAAAAGCAGTACCGGAATGTCTTTTCTCTCCAGAGTAATGTTCATTTTTTGCTTCGTTTCAAAACGGTGCAAAGGTACGAAAAAAATAGCTATCTTTACCCAGAAACAACACATTCGGCCTTCCTTTCCTGGATAGCAACCAAACTTGTTTTAGAGGGGAAGCCGGAAAAGACAAAAAAAAAGAACTCGCCATTATGCTGCCAGGTATTCTTGGTACAGAGCCACAGGACCATAATGCCACAGTTTGGTGCTTTCTTGCTCCAAGCATCGACAAGACTTAAATGCTCGTCTTCTGCTATATAAGCGGCTACGGCAGCCACTTTGCCCGCAATAATCAAATAAAGATTTTGCTGGGTGATATACCGATGGGCTAATGTCAGCTGAATCAGGTCGATTGTTTATGCTGGATGGGCTTCCACTCCACCTTCTTAAATAGCGCGACAACTGTGATGGGCACGAAGAGGTACATGGAGAAAGGGAACAGAAGTGTGTACAGGAATTGCTTCCACTTGGGCGCGTCTAGATAGGGCATGCACTGAAATAGCAACACAAGGGCGCAAAAATATAGTGCAATGAGGGGGTATACCCAGTTGGAGATGCAGTAGGAAAGGAATTCAGACCAGAAAACCTCGTACGGCATGGGATGGAAGGTTGCCCAGGCCAGGCCAAGAACGGTATATAGAAGGAACCAGATGAACGAGAAGGCGGGAAGTGGAGTTATGTGCATCATCATCCCCCACTTGGTAAGGGATGGCTTTTTGAGAAAACTTCGGTAAAGAATCGCGCCTCTATAAAAGAATACCTGGTGGTTGCCTCTGGCCCAGCGCAACCTCTGCCTCCAGAAATCCCGGAAACGCACGGGCTGATCGTCGTAGAATATGGCTTCTGGGCAGAATTTTATCTTGCCGCCTCTGGCGCACTCGACGGAGGAAAACTCAATGTCTTCTATGAGCGCTGACGTCCAGGGCCACCCTCCTGCTTCCCTGATTCTCCTGGCCGATACAAGAAAACCGGTTCCCGAGACGAAAGTGCCTATGCCAAGGGTGGAACGGCCGAAATGGATCTGCCGCGACTCCCTGAGAAACATGTAACCGCTAGTGCCGGCAAGCCAGTTGTCGGAAAAATTCTTGGGACAGCGGAAGCCTGTTATCACGTCTTCGCCGCTGTCAAATACTTTGTTCATCTGGGTCACGAAATCCTTGCTGGCAACATTGTCGGCGTCGAAAATGAAAAATCCTTCTATCCCCAGATGTCCATACTCCGATATTATCTTCTTGAAGGCATAGTCCAGGGCGTAGCCTTTCCCTTTTAGTGTTGTGTCCGTACGCTCGAAAACTATGGCGCCTTTTTCTGCCGCCACAGCGGCAGTTGCGTCCGTGCAATTATCGGCCACCACAAATACGCTTATTTTTTCGCGGGGATAGTCCTGGGCCTTTATGCTGTCCAGAAGCTCCCCTATCACGGCTTCTTCGTCCTTTGCGCAGATAACGAAGGCGTATCTGTGGTTATTTTGGGCGTCCTTCCAGCGTTTCTTGGGCAGCAGTAAGCTCGTCGCTATATGAAATACCTGGTTGAAGTAGGCGACGGTCAGAATCGTCACCACCACCTGGGTTATCTGGAAAAGGACCTTATAAAAAGGCACTGTGAAAAGAAGCATCATCTAGGACTTTTTGCGGGAAAACAGACGGTAACGGCAGGAAATACAACAAGTGAAGTTATGATAACTGGTGGTTAAATACAATGCAGGTGGACAATTATTGACGCAGGGTCAAGAAATCCCCTCAGATTTTTACGTAACATCGAAAATTCGCATTTTGAAACATGCTGTTGAAACATGGCGGTGTATAAGAAATGATAATAATCTAGTTCATATCGTCGTGTTTACCCACCGAATACGTTGCATATAGAAGCCGTGGGATATATGGTATAATTGACAAAAGTGGTTGGTGACGGCCGCCGAGCCAAGTAATGCGAGGCGGTATTATCAAAAAGAT
>R24__coassemble_2692_pt1 | contig 7543 bp, 6 predicted proteins | sample R24__metabat2_high_PE_033 | metagenome-assembled genome bin R24
ACCAGGAAGAGCAGCCCGCGCCCGTGGAGGAACCGTCCCTGAGCGTACGCCGCTCGGAGGAAGAGCTTATCCGCCAGGCCCTGGAGAAATACCACGGCAACCGCAAGAAGGCCGCCGAAGAACTGGGCATGAGCGAGCGCACCCTCTACCGCAAACTGCCCCCCGAATACAGAAAGAAATGAAGCGCCTGGTTGTCATATTAGCATCGGCCCTTCTGGTCGCCTCCTGTGGAATCTATTCTTTCACGGGCACATCCATCCAGCCGGACGTGCAGACCATTACCATCCCCTATGTGGAGTACAAGGCCCTGCGCGTGAACCCCAGCCTGTCCGGAGACCTCACCGAGGCCCTGCAGGAGAAGTTCCGCAAGCTCACCCGCCTGGAACAGGTGGACCAGGACGGAGACCTGGAACTGGTGGTGGAGGTAACCGGCTACGACATCAAGACCGCCGCCGTGACGGCCGACGAGCAGGCCGCCCAGAACCGCCTCACCGTGAACGTCAAGATTGAGTTCACCAACCACAAATATCCGGAGGACGACGTTTCCCAAAGCTTCAGCGCCTACGAGGACTTTGACGCCTCCCTGTCGCTGGATTCCGTAGAAGCCGGCCTCTGCGAATCCATCATCGAGAAACTGGTAGAAGATATATTCAACGCAACCGTAGCACAATGGTAGGCTCCACGCGCATAAACATTCATACCCTCAACCTGGACGAACTGGTGGGGGTGGTAAACTTGTATCCCTGGTACAGCGGCGCCCGCCTGGAACTGTGCCGCCGGATGTCCCAGATGGGAGACACCTGGGATGAGGACCAGTATGCCCCCGAGGCCCTGTACCTGCCGGACCGCGGCCTGCTGGTGAAACTCCTCAAGCACTCCCGTCAGGCCGACTATTCCGACAAGGACGTCCAGGAGCTTCTGGCCTCCTACCTGGAGCCCGCCACCACGGAAACTGCCCAGCCCGCCCACCAGGTGCACGTGGTGGGTGGAGACTACTTCTCCCAGGCCCAGTACGACAACGTCAAGAAAGGGACGGACAACATCTTCTCCCGCTTTGCCACCCAGGTGCGCTCCGAAGCCCCCGCCCAGGCAGAAGACTCCTCCCCCGTGGCGGAACGCTTTGCTACCGAAACTTTGGCCCGGATTTTTGTGGAACAGGGCCGTCCGGAGGAGGCAAAACGCATTTATTCCCGTCTGATTTTGGATTTTCCGGAAAAAAGTGCTTACTTTGCATCCCTTATTGACTCTTTGGAGTCAGAGGCAAGTGTATAACAAGTATATAAATAGTAATAACATATGTCAACTGCATTTGTAATTTTATTGGTCCTCATCATTATTGCGGCCATTCTCCTGATTGCGGTCGTCCTCCTTCAGAACGGTAAGGACGGCGGTCTCGCTACCAATTTCACTTCTGCCAACCAGACCCTGGGCGTGCGCCAGACGGCCACCATCCTGGAAAAAGCTACCTGGTATCTCGTGAGCTTCATCCTGGTGGTTTCCATCCTCACCGTGTTCGTAAACCGCGGCAGCACCCAGAGCGGCACCAACGAGGCCATTGGTTCCGGTATCGTGAACCAGGCCGAATCCGCCGCTGAGGAAGCCGCCACCGTGGACTTCCCTGTGACCCAGCAGAACCCCGAGGCTGCACCCGAGGACGAATAAGCCCGCACACAGGCTATGCAAGTTAAACTCCTGGTCCTACGGACCGGGAGTTTTTTTAATTTTTATTATTATCTTTGTATTCCCGCATAAGTTTAAATGACATATGAAAAAATTCCTGATTTTCTTTGCTGCCGCTACGCTTGCCGTGGCCTGCGCATCCCCCGAGAAAATGGCCAAAATGGCCGAAAACGTAAAAGTTACCTGTGAGCCTTCCGTCCTGGAAGTGGTTGCCGGCAACATTGATCCCGTAGTCACCGTCACCTACCCCAAGGACTATTTCAATCCCAACGTGGTGATGGAGGTTACCCCCGTGATTGTTTACGAAGGCGGTGAAGCCGCCATGAAGCCCATCAAGTACCAGGGCGAAAAAGTAAAGAACAACTACAAAGTGGTTGCCGCCGCCGGCCAGAGCGTGACCGAGCGCCTGCACTTTGACTATGTCCCCGGTATGGAAAAGAGCCATCTGGAGCTCCGCGCCCAGGTGGTCGCCGGCAAGAAGACCGTGAACCTCCCCACCAAGAAAGTGGCCGACGGTGCCTACACCACCTACATGCTGGTGAAGAAGGCCGGTAACGTAGCCTTCAAGAAAGACAACTACCAGGATGTAATCGTGGCCTCCAAGGAAGGCCAGATCAAGTACCTGGTCAACAGCTCCGAGGTCCGCAATTCCGAGCTCAAGGGACAGTCCGTGAAGGAATTCCTGGCCGCCCTGGATGCCGCCAACGCAGATGAACGCACCACCGTCAAGAGCACCGAGATTGTGGCCTACGCCTCCCCCGAAGGAGCCGAGAAGCTCAACAACAAGCTCTCCGGCAACCGTTCCGAGAGCGCTTCCAAGGCCTGGGACAAGATCACCAAGGGCCACGACACCCTGGATCCCACCGTGCGCAGCGTAGGTGAAGACTGGGAAGGCTTCCAGCATCTGGTAGCAGAAAGCAACATCGAAGACAAGGAACTCATCCTCCGCGTCCTCTCCATGTACAGCGATCCTGCCGTCCGCGAGAACGAAATCCGCAACATGTCCCAGGTGTTCACCGCCCTCAAGGGTGAGGTTCTGCCGGAACTCCGCCGCGCCCGCCTCATCGCCAACGTGGAAACCAAGAACTACACCAACGAAGAACTCCTGGACATCCTCAAGAACAATGAGACCATCCTGGACGAGGAAGCCCTCCTCCGTGTAGCCTCCGTGGCCCAGGACAGCGACCAGAAGGAAAGCATCTACCGCAAGGCCATCGAGCGCTTTGACTCCCAGCGCGCCCAGTACAACCTGGTGGCCCTGTACCTGAACGAAGGCAAGGATGCCAAGGCCGAAGCCGGCATAGCCGAGCTCAACGCCGCCGACCCTGACGTCATCAACGCCAAGGGTGTCCTGGCCCTCCACAAGGAAGACCTCGTACAGGCCGAACAGTGCTTCCGCAAGGCCGGCACCCCCGAGGCCAAGAAGAACCTGGGCATTGTGCTCATCCTCACCGGTGAGTACGAAGAGGCCGCCCGTGTGCTCAAGGACGTGGATGGCTGCTGCCACAACACCGTCCTGGCCTACATCCTCACGGACCAGCTGGACAAGGCCATGAGCTCTGCCCACTGCGGAGATCCCAAGGTCTGGTACCTCAAGGCCATTATCGCCGCCCGTCAGGGCAAGGTCAATGACATGAAGACCTTCCTGGAGAGAGCCTACAAGAACCCGGATCTGAAGGCCCGCGCTCCCAAGGATATCGAATTCGCCTCTTACGATCTTTAGACCGTGAAGAACCGCCTGTTAGCATGGGACATCATCTTCTGCGTCCTCGTGGTGCCGGGGATGATGTTCCTGTTTCCTACCAGCGAATGGCTGCAATGGCATCCGGACTACGTGTTTGGATACCTGGCCTGGCTGGAAGGAGTCTGGTTCATGTGCCGGAAGGGGGTGGGTCCCCTTTTGGTACAGGACCGGCAGGGCATTATACTGGCCGTTGGTTCCCTCTTTGTCATTGGCGTGGTCACCTTCCTGATGACCCTCACCCCCGTTAATTTTACCAGTCCCGGAGACACGTTCGGCAGCCTTAAACTGCACCAGCGGGCCATGTGGATCCTGCTCATCGCAGTGGTTTCGGCCAGTCTCCCGGAGGGGGCGCTGATGAGCCGGAACAAGGAACTCTCCACTGAAAAAGACCAGGAAGAAACCCGCGAAAAGGCCAAGAACGCTCTGGACAGCCGCAAGGCCGAAGCTTTTGTAGACACAGGCGGAGACGAAATTCAAGTAAAAGCCGGATACCGTACAGTGCACCTTCCCCTTACGGCCATCCAATTCATCGAAGGCAGAAATAATTACGCTTGCTTCCACCTGGACCACCGGGAAGACGTGGTCTCGCAGATTCCGCTCAAAAACGTGATGGAAATGCTCCCGGAAGGCAAGTTTGTGCGCATCCATCGCTCTTATATCGTACCCGCCTGGCGTATCGAGAGGCGCACGGCGTCGGCCATCAAATTAATGGGGATACAGGAACCCCTACCCGTGGGCCGCGCATTCAAGGAAGAGCTAAAATCAAACAAATAAAATGGCAAAAAACAACAAGGATTTCTATGCAACCCGGTCAACGGCCTGGTGGAAAGTAGCCATCGCCATGATTGGGTCCTGTTTGTCCGGTGTAACCTTTGTGTCGGTTCCCGGAATGGTGGACGTGTCCCAGTTTGGGTATCTCCAGATGGTTCTGGGCTTCTTCCTGGGCTATCTGGTGATTGCCTTTGTGCTGTGCCCGTTGTACTTCAAGCTCAACGTGGTTTCCGTGTACGAGTACCTGGACAAGCGTTTTGGAATGTCTGCCCATAAGACAGGTGCCTGGTTCTTCTTCATTTCCAAGATTCTGGGAGCATCGGCCCGCCTTTTCCTGGTGTGCGCCACGCTGCAGCTGCTGCTCCTGGGCCCCATTGGCGTACCGTTCTGGATTACGGTTGTGCTTAGCGTGCTGCTGGTATGGCTGTATACCGTGCGCGGAGGCGTCAAGGCCGTGATCGGCATGGATATCTTCAAGACGCTGTGCATGCTGGCCGCCGTGGGCCTTACCCTGTTCCTGGTTGGAAAGGAAGTGGGCAAGCTGGATACCAGTTACATGAAAGTCTTCCATTTTGACGACGTGAACCACCCGCAGTACTTCTGGAAGCAGCTGCTGGGCGGTATGTTCACCGTGATTGCCATGACGGGCCTGGATCAGGACATGATGCAGCGCACGCTGGCCTGCAAGAACGTGAAGGACTCCCAGAAGAACCTGATGGTGTCCATCCTGCTGCAGGCGGTGATGATCTCGCTCTTCCTCTTCCTGGGCGTGGCTCTGTACCAGTATGCCGGCCTGCACGGCATTACGGCCCGTGGTGACCAGCTGTTCCCGGAGGTTGCCTGGAACGGCGGCCTGCCCAAGATTGTGGGCGTTCTCTTCCTGGTGGGTCTGGTGATGGCCGGTTTCCCGGCCGGCGGCAGCGCCCTCACCTCCCTTACCACCTCCTTCACCATTGATATCCTGGGTGGAAAGGACAGCAAGCGCGCCTGGATCCACAGCGGCATGGCCGTGCTCATGGCCGTGACCATCATTGTGTTCAACGCCCTCAACAACACCAGCGTCATTGACGCCGTGTACCGTCTGGCCAGCTACACCTATGGTCCCCTGCTGGGCCTGTTCACCTTTGGCATGTGCTTCAAGAACACCGTCAAAGACCGCTGGGTCCCCGTGGTGGCCATTGTGTCCCCCATCCTGTGCCTGGTGCTGGACCGCCATTCCGAAGCCTGGTTCAACGGCTATCACTTCAGCTACGAGCTGCTCCTGATGAACGCCGCCTTCACCATCATCGGCCTGCTTCTGATCACCAAAAAGAAATAAGGTTCAGAGAGACTAAAAAGAAAGCCGGTTCCTTGTACGGAGCCGGCTTTTCTTGTATTAAAGGTAAGGACTACAGGTTGCTGAATTCTACTTTGTGGAGCCATGAAGGATTGCCGGAGTCGCAGTCGTCGCCAATCCAGATGCAATTGTGTGCACGGTCTACGCAGACAGCTTCCGGGTTCCAGTTGGCAAAATCGCCCACGTAGTAAGTGGCCAGGAGCTTGGTGGCGTCTCCGTTAAAGAGAAACAGCGTATAGGGCAAATACTGCGGCTTGTCCTTGTTGCTGTTGGAGTCAATAACCCACAGGTAATCGCTCACGGGATCGTAGCAGAGGTCTGCGATCTCGGAGATGTTGGGGGTTACCTCACGCAGGCTCTTCTTCATGATCTTCTGGCCGTCCAGCGTGTAACGGAACAGCGTAGCGCCGGTCTGTGCACCCAGGTACAGGTCTCCCTTATACCAGGTAATGCCCTCCACACCGGAATTGCCCATGCTGGCAGCGCCTTCTACCACAAACGGCAGGTCCGTCTTGGAGTTATAGCCCGGGGCCGGCACCTTATAGCCGGACTTGGATGTACTTTCCAGTCCAATATACAGGTCTCCGGTGGCCGGGTTGATGGTGATACCCTCAAAGTCGGCGTCGTGATACCAATGCTTCGTGAAGGTGCCGTCGAAGTAAATCTTATACAGGGTTCCCTTGTCGTGGATGCCCCAAAGGAAATCACCGTCTTTGCTCAGGCACAGGCCGGAGAGTTCCTCCATTCTCTCGCCACTGCCGCTTTGCAGCACATACTTGGTATGCTTGCCCATGACCGGCAGGTTCTCAATGGGTTTATCCTCGTCCGGACGCTCCCATCGGCCCGGAGGATCGGGATTGCCTTCCATGGCGTGCTTCACGGCGTGACGCAGGGTTCCCAGGTCGTTGTCGTGACGGTACTCCCAGATCATGACGCCCAGCATATTGCGGGACTTGGCAAAGTCCACCTTGGCGTTAACGGATTCTATGTCCTCGTAGCTGGCGTACATCTTGCCCATGGCGTCGCCCAGGTACGGGACCTTGGCCACGTCGTCCCAGATGCGGTAGTTCACGCCCTTGACATCCATTCCGTCGCAGGTGTCATGGAAGAAGATATCCTCCAGCTTGCTGTAGTCCACAGAAGACGGGTAACGGTTCCCCACCGTCTTCTTGTAGCCATCACCATGGCCGTAGAAAGCCACGCCAAAGTTCATCATCTGGTAAGGAATGCCCTGCTTGCCATGGAAGGTATCATCAATGGCCTGGGAGGCACTTCGGCCCTGGACAATGCTGCTGCCGGGATACAGCGGAGAATTGTGGTACGGCGGGTTGCCCTCATCGTAGGTCATCACATTAACATAGTCGGCATACGCCAACACACTCACGTTGTCCGTGTACTTTCCGTTGTCCGGCGCCGCATAGGAGAGGATCTTGTCCGGCATGGCCTCACGCATCTCCCGGAAAAGGGTCACAAAGTTGGCATAGTCGGAAGGATCGGCCCCGTTCACGTGGTCTCCGTCCTTGGCGGCATAGGTGGGATATTCCCAGTCAATGTCAAAGCCGTCTACGCCGTAATCTTCGCAAATCTGGACGCATTCCGCCACAAAGGCATGCCGCTTTTCCTCGTCCCGGGCCATCTGGGACCAGCCGTCGGCATTCTTGCCCCAGCCACCCATCTGCAGCTTGACCTTAAGTTCGGGATACAGGTCCTTGTAGGCCACAAACTTTCTCACCAGCGGAATGGTCTTGGCATCAATCTCCACGCCCACACCGTTGTCCTTGTCCCGGAAACGTACGTGGCCAATGTTGACGTGGGTAAAGTTGCGGACTTCGTCAATGGAGGGGAAGAGCGACTCCTTGGTGTACTCCGTATAATAGATTTCGATAATAGGAGTCTGGCCGATACGCGCCAGGCGGTCGGGGTTATTCACAATCGCGTCCCAAGGGTCCGACGGAGGGGTGGGCGGAGTGGGCGGATCGGGGTTGAACGGATCTCCACCCGGGATGACTCCC
>R24__coassemble_2733_pt1 | contig 7440 bp, 5 predicted proteins | sample R24__metabat2_high_PE_033 | metagenome-assembled genome bin R24
CCAGGGGCGCGAACGCGATGCCGGGAATCCGCTGCAGGAGCCGCTGGGAGAAGACGCCCCAGCGCAGTCTCTGCATGTGGCAGGGCGTATGGTAAGCCACGCGTTTATGGAAATCGGGCCGAAAAGGAAGGGTAGCTCCCTGCTCCAGCTTTTCATAGATGAAGCGGGTGGCCATCAGGAGGGAATCCCGTACGGCGGAATTGTCTACACCCAGCAGGTTGGGGTACTCCTCCTGCATGGTAAGTGTGCAGGTGGAGGAGGTGGTGATGACCTTGAGGCCTTTCTCCACGGCCTTGGAAAGCTGCTCTACATTGAACTGGGCATTCTTGGTGGCCGCTTTGATGAACTGGTTGCTGATGAGGGCAATGCCGCAGCACTTCTCGTCTTCCAGCAGCTGGACGCCGATGCCCATGGCGTTGAGCACCTTGACCAGGTCTTTTCCCAGCTTGGGATAGTTGTAGTTAACGTAGCAGCCGTGATAGTAGGCTACCTGCTCCGGGAAGGCCGCCTGCTCTTTACGGCGGCGCTTGAGCCAGCCCTCGAAACCGTGGGGGCTGTAGGAAGGGAAGGTGCGGTGCTTGTCAATGCCCAGCGTAAAGTCCATGGTGGCTTTGGTGAGCGGCTGCCGGGTGGCAAAGTTCACCACCGGGGCAAACGGACGGGCCAGCTTGCCCATGGTGTCCGTATGGGACAGCAGATAGTCCCTCACCTTGGGCGGGTTGGACTCGTACTTGATGCGGGCGCTCTGGATGATATCGGCCACCCTTACCTCTGACGGGCACACTACCTCGCAGCGCTTGCAGTTGAGACAGTATTTAAGGGCTTCGTCAAAGAAGTTGGGATCTCTCAGGCGCAGGCGTTCGCCGTCAGGCCCGGCCTGTTTGGGACCGGGGTACAGCGGGTTCACCTGCATAACCGGACAGTAGGCCGTGCAGATGGTGCACTTGGTACACTCTTCGAAATTATTCTCGCTTTGTGTATACTCCTGATACTGCATTAGGGTTGACCGGTTATTAGTTGTGCTGCCTTGAGCGCACTTCGGATGGCCAGGCCGGCACCGCTGCCCAGTTCGGGGTGGGTTTCTCCCAGGATGGAACCTATGACATAGAGGTTCTTGACGGGAACGCCGCCGCGGCTGGGGCGGAGCTGTGCATCGGTCTTGACACCGAAGCCAAGGTAAGGTTGGTGGTTAGCGAAGGTGGGATCGTACCAGGTGTTACGGTCCGGGTCGTAGTCCATGTCCAGTTCGAACAGGGGCTCGTAAATCTTGAAAGGGTTACTGCTCAGGCCTTTGGAGAAGAAACTGCCGCTGGCCAGGATAAAGTGGTCGGCCTCCAGGTAATGGCGGTCCAGCTGCTTGGTTACCACATTCTGGACCACGTCTTCGTATACGTGGGCGCCGGTGACGCGGTCTCCCAGGAGGTAGGTACCGCCCAGCACCTCATAGCGCTTTTTGAGCAGCATCTGGGTGCGGATGCCGGGAACGGAGGGCGGCAGGGTGCCGGCAAAGACCACGCGCGCCGGGATGCCCTGGCGGATGCGCTCCGGAATGGAGGCATCGTTGAGGCCGAAGACCTGCGGCAACACCACGGTGTCCTCGTCTTTGAGGAGGACGCGTACTTCCTGCACCACCTTCTCCCAGACATCGTCCAGTTTGCGGGCAATCTGGACGGCGCGCATCTGGTTGGGACCCAGTTCGGGTTGGGCCAGGTCTCCCAGGTTGAGGAAGCGGATGCGGCATTCCATGCCCTGCTTCTCCAGACCCTGGGCCAGGAAGGAGGAGAAGAAGTCGTGGTAGGCCATGAAATTGATGATGAGCACCTTCTTGCCAAACTGCGGGGTGGGGAAGAGGCTCACATCTTCCAGGGCCAGGGCCGATTCCTTGAAGGTGCCCATGGGCATGAGGCGTACGCCCGGGGTGTAGTGCACCCGGATGCCGGCCTCGGAAAAGAGGCTCTTGATTTCCGGCGTGGGCTCCTGGATGGAGTCAAAACAGCCGGAGAAGAAGTACAGGGCGTTTTGTCCGGTACTCACGATGGCGGTGCTCTTTCCGGCCTTCTGCAGGCTGATGCCTGCGGTGAGACCGGCCAGTCCTCCACCCACTATGACAGTATCGTATCTCATATGCCCAGTACGTGTTTATAAACCCATTGTGTATATTCGGCCTCGCGGAGGGTGTCTCCCCAGCCAATGGGGAAGTTGCCCTTCCAGCGTTCCTGGAGGAAATAGTCGATATCGGCCCTTTCTTTTTCTATGCAGCCATGGGCCTTGGCCAGCAGGCCGGCGGCGCGGCAGGCGCAGAACTCACCCTGGCAGGTGCCCATGCCCACGCGGGTGCGGCGGCGGAGGTCTGTGAGGGTAGAGGCTTCCAGGCGGTCGATGGCCGCGTTGATCTCTCCCATGGTTACCTGCTCGCACTCGCAGATGAGGGCCTCGTCGCGGCGGTCGGTGCTGCGGATGCGGGACACGCGGCTGCCCATGCGGGCGGCGGCCACTTTCTGGGCCGTGGTGGGATTCTCCCAAATCTTCTTGGCCACTTCCTCGTACGAGCCTTCTTCCGAGCCGGGAAGGGGCAGCACGGCCGTTTCGCAGGCCTTGTCCACGCCCAGTTTCTTGCACACCAGGTCCGTGGCCATCTCTGCCATGAGGCGGTAGCTGGTGAGCTTGCCGCCGGTAATGGTGATGAGGCCCTTGACACCGTCGCGTGTCTCATGGTCCAGGCACACGATGCCGCGGGAGATGTTGCGGCCGGAAGGGTCGTCATCGGCGCTCACGAGCGGGCGGACGCCGGCATAGGCGCGGAGGATGCGGGTAGAGGCCAGCCTGGGGGCCAGCTTCATGCCTTCCGTGATAAGGAGGGTCACCTCGTCCGGGGTTACGGCCACGTTGCGGCACTCTTCCAGCGGAATGCGGGAAGACGTGGTGCCCACGATGCAGACGGTATCTCCGGGGACCAGGATATCGGCATTTGAGGGCTTGCGGCAGCGGTTGATGACCATATTGTTGACGCGGTGGGCAAAGATGAGCAGCGATCCCTTGGCGGGGAACATGCCCACTTTGATCCCGGCCATCTGGGCCAGTTCCTGGCCCCAGACGCCGCCGGCATTGACCACGATGGGAGCGTAGAACTCCTGGTCTTCACCGGTATTGCGGTTGTGCGTACGAATTCCTTTGACTGTATTCCCTTCTCGGAGGATGCCGGTTACTTCCGTGTGCAGGCGAACCTGTCCTCCGTGGAGCTTGGCGTCCAGCATGTTGGCGGCGCACAGGCGGAAGGGGTCCACGCTGCAGTCCGGTACGCGGACGGCGCCAATGATGTCCGGGTTCACGGACGGCTCCAGGCGGCGGGCCAGGTCCGGGTCTATGATATCGGCCCGGATGCCGGCGTTGCGGCAGGCCTGGACAAAGGTCTTCTGGTAGTCCAGGTCGTCTTCCGGGAGGGTGACAAAGAGACCGTCGGACTCGTCTATGCAGTGGGCGGCTACCCTGCGGAGGATCATGTTTTCGCGGATGCATTCCTGGGCCGATTCAGGGTCGCTCACGGCATAGCGGGCACCGGAATGCAGCAGGCCGTGGTTGCGGCCGGTGGCGCCGGTGGCTATGTCGGAGCGGTCTACCAGCAGGGTACGCAGTCCGCGCATGGCGCAGTCTCTCTGCGTACCGGCACCGGTGATGCCTCCGCCTATGATGATAACGTCAAATTCGTTCGATTTCATGCCACAAAGGTAGTCATTTCCCGGGAAACAAAAAAGGAGGCCCCGAAGGGCCTCCTCAAATGGGATTCTTAATCTACCGCGGCACGGGCCATGGCATCCTTGTAGTATTTCTGCTCCACAAAGACATCCTCCTTGTAAGGATTGATGTGGCGCTTGCGGGAGATGGCCACGATCCAGCACAGGGCGGCGATGTTGGTGACCAGAGCCAGGGCGCTGATAAACAGCATCATGGAAGGATTGGCCGCCACCACGGAAGGATCTACGGTAGTGCCCACAATGCCGTCTGCGGCGGCCTGGCCACCGGCGGCATAAAGCTTTTCGATAGTAGCTACACCTTCGGGGTAGAGCACGGGCAGGGTGGCCCAGGAGTACCACTGCTGGCCGTTCTTGAAGGTTTCCTGGAACAGGGGGAATACCTGGGCAAACATGCACCAGATGGCCAGGGTGTTGGCGCGGTTCTGGATCCAGCCGCCGCGGTTCCACAGGAGGGCAGCCACGGTGGGGGCCAGCAGAAGGGCTACGCCGCAGTACCAGCTGTGCGTGGGCAGGCAGTTGTAGGTGTAGGCGAAGTTCCAGATGTCGTAGATGACAATGTAGACCCAGGTCATATCGGCCCAGATCATATCTTTCTTGTCCTTGGAGGGCCAGATGCTCCACCAGGCGGTCATGCAGAAGATGTTGATGAGACCGGCCACGCCGTTGAATACGTTGTGCCAGCCGCCGTACTGCCATACGCCTTCGGAGGTGAGCCACCACTTGTTCCAACCCATGGCGGCGCTCTCAAAGTCGGAAGCGCAGGCGATGAGGATGTTGATGGCTACGATGATAAACGGGAACGGCTTGAACCAGTGCTTGGCGCCGATGCCCCATTTGTACTTAATCATCATGAAGCCGATACAGCCGGCCGTTGCCGCGTACAGCTTGGCATAGTGGAACCAGCCTTGCATGTACACGTGGGTCTGGTTTTCCAGGGCCCACTGGGAACCGTTGCGTACGCCCAGCCAGATGGCTACGAAGTACACGGTAAGGGCCAGGGGAACCACCAGGAAGGTGAAGATGCCGCCAAATTTGGTGCGGCGGGCAAACTCATTCAGGAGAATGAGGCCCAGCAGGACCACGATCATCATGGCCCACTGAGGAAGGGCATGTGCCCCATAGACTTGGAAAAACATAGTTTAGGGTTATTTAGTGGATATAGCTTTCTCTGCTTTCTTTTCTTTCAATAAGGCGTAAATCAGCCATACAAAGGTGAGGCCTACGGCCATGGGCACGCCTACCTTGAGCATCTCCAAAGGCGTCCAGGCAAACAGCTCGCCGTTGATGGCATGATCTACTACCAGCATCACGCTGCCTCCCCAGAGCATCAGCTCCAGAGAAGCCAGATGACGGCCGATGAAACCAGACTTGACGCCGGCCTTGCGGCACACGCTCACAACGGCCGCTTCCACAAGGGGTACAATGTAACAACTCATACTTCTATTTCTTTGATTTCTACTTCATTTCCGCATTTGAGCACCGTGTCTTCACTTCCACACAGCGGGCATATCTTCCCATGCTCCACTGTGGCATACTCTGCTCCGCAGGCATTGCAGGTTGTGACCGCCTTCAGGATGTTACATCTGAGTTCGCATCCCTTCAGCACTTCCTCCTTATCGGCCGCCCAGCGCCAGCAGTCCGTCAAATACTCCGGCACTACCGTGGATACCTCTCCGATATTCATCACCACCGTCTTCACCAGCGGCACATGGTTCTCCTCCGCAACCTTTTTCACGTCCCGGATAATATAGAACACTATGCCCAGCTCATGCATATGATAAGTTGTGGAACCAGAGGACACCTTCTCAAAACCATAGACGCCCGTGTCTCTGTGAACGGGAGGGGCCCGCGGCCGAAGGCCGTGGGAGGGATAGCTCCGAAGGAGCGTAGTTTTGAGAGGGTGTCCTCTGGTTCATCATTTCTTCTTAAACAATATCTTTCCTGTTCTCTTAATCATGTAAGGCAATATTCCATCGAATTTGTCTTCTGAGGTTCTCATGACGGAAGCTTCCGGATGGACCCGATGGAGGTGGATGGCGTCAAAGCCGCACTTGGTGGTGCAGATACCACAACCGATGCAACGGTTTTCATCCACCACAGAGGCTCCGCAACTGAGGCAACGGGCCGTTTCCTTTCGCACCTGTTCCTCCGTGAGGGTCTTGGCGTACTCCTGGAAGGGTTTCCGGTCTTGGTAGACGCCCGGATCCTGACGGGAGCTGTTGTCGTATTGCTCTACCAGGATGTCTTCCTTGTTGAGTTCTATGAAGTCGCGGCGGTTGCGGCCGATGGTCATGTGACCGTGCTGCACAAAGCGGTGCAGGCTTTCGGCGGCCTCCTTGCCGGCGGCTATGGCGTCAATGGCAAACTTGGGACCGGTGAAGACGTCTCCTCCTACGAAGATATCCGGCTCGGCGGTCTGGTAGGTGAGTTTGTCGGCCACCGGGTATACGCCCCGGAAGAATTCTACCTTGGTATCTTGGAGCAGGTCCTTCAGGAGCACCGTCTGGCCAATGGCGAAGATGATCTTATCGGCCTCTAATGTAACGAGCTCATTTTCATCGTACTCAGGTGCAAACTTGTGCTCTGCGTTGAAGACGGAGGTGCATTTCTTGAAGACGATGCCGGAGACCTTGCCTTCTCCCAGGACCTCCTTGGGACCCCAGCCGGGCATGAGGACCACTCCGTCCTCGCGGGCTTCGGCCCTTTCTTCCAGGCTGGCGGGCATGATGTCCTCCGTTTCCAGGGACAGCATGGTGACCTCCGAGGCGCCGCTGCGCTTGGCCACGCGGGCCGCGTCGATGGCCACGTTGCCGCCGCCAACCACAACCACCTTGCCCTTGAGCTTCTTGGCTCCGCAGTTGGCCTCGTGCAGGAAGTCGATGGCGGTGGTGGTGCCTTCCAGCGTTTCTCCGGGGATGCCGGGCAGTTTGCCGCCCTGGCAGCCGATGGCCACGTAGAAACCCTTGTAGCCTTCTTTCCGGAGGCTCTCTATGGTGACGTCCTTGCCCACTTCCACGCCGCAGCGGATATCAACTCCAATCTCTCGCATGATGTCAATTTCGGCCTTTAAGACCTCCTTGTCCAGCTTGTAGGAAGGGATGCCGTAGCGGAGCATGCCGCCGGGTTCCGGGTTGCGCTCGAAGAGGGTGGGCTTGTAACCCATGGTGGCTAAATAGTAAGCGCAGCTGAGGCCGGCCGGGCCGCCGCCGATGATGGCGATCTTCTGGGGCCAGCGTTCTTCTACGTTGGAGCAGATGTTGACCTCCGGGATAAAGCGGGTCTCTGCGTTGAGGTCCTGCTCTGCGATGAACTTCTTGACGGCGTCGATGGCTACGGCGCGGTCAATGGTTCCGCGGGTGCAGGCGTCCTCGCAGCGGCGGTTGCAGACGCGTCCGCACACGGCGGGGAGGGGATTCTCCCGTTTGATGAGCTCCAGGGCCTCCGTGTATTTGCCTTCGGCCGCCTTCTTCAGATAGCCCTGTACGGCAATGTGGGCCGGGCAGGCGGTCTTGCAGGGAGACGTACCGGTGGGGTAGCAGTTGATGCGGTTGCGGTCCCGGTAGTCTTCATTCCATTTGTGAGGACCCCAGGCCGATGCATCCGGCAGTTCCTGCTTGGGATACTTCTGGGGACCGCTCTTGGGGCAGAGCTTCTGGCCCAGCTTGACGGCGCCGGCGGGGCAGTACTC
>R24__coassemble_2921_pt1 | contig 7051 bp, 7 predicted proteins | sample R24__metabat2_high_PE_033 | metagenome-assembled genome bin R24
GGCCCAAAACACACACCGGAAGGCGGGGTAAGGAAAAAATGTGTATATTTGCCTACATGAAACGAATCCTTATTGCCTTAGCTATGTTGGTTGTAGGATGCGGCCAGCACCGCGATGTTCACACCCTGTTCGTTGGCAATTACGCCGACGGTATCTACGCATACGATTTTGACCTGGAAAAGGGAGAAATCATCCCGGCCGAAGGGGAGTACGGCTCCATAGCCAAAGCCCCCATGCCCAACCCGTCGTACATGACCCTCTTCGGGAACCACCTGTGGGCGGTGAGCGAGATGCCCGACGAGACAGCAGCCGTGTACGCCTGGCGCTTTGACGGCAACGGCTTCACGTTCCTGAACAAGCAGCCCACCGGCCTGCCGGAGCACGGGGAAGACCCCTGCTACGTAGCCACCAACGGCATGGGATTGCTGGCCGTAGCCAACTACAGCGGCGGTTCGCTGGCTGTGTACAAGCTGGAGGACGACGGCCGCATAGCTCCCATGGATACGCTGATCATCAGCGGCATCGGCGGCCCGGACCTGACCCGTCAGGACAAGCCGCACGTGCACTGCGCGCGTTTCCTGGCCGATGGGGAACACCTCATTTTCAGCGAGTTCAGCTCCGACGCCATCGGCGTCCTGGACCTCACCGGCCGCAGCGTCTCCAACTACCGGACGGCGGTGCAGCTGCCGGCCGACTTCGGCCCGCGTCACATCATTACGGCCGACGGCAGGGCCTTCGTGATAGGAGAACTGTCCGGCGACATCGCCGTGCTCAACCCCACTGCCAACGGCAAATTTGAAATCAAGCAGATCATCAAGGCCGATCAGGTAGACGCCCGCGGAGCAGCGGACCTCCATTTCTCGGCCGATGGCGAATACCTCTACGCCAGCCTCCGCCTGCAGAACGACGGCATAGCCATCTTCAAGGCCGATGGAGACAACACCCTCACCTATATCGGCTACCAGACCACCGGCCCCCATCCGAGAAACTTCACCGTCCTGCGCAACTGGGTCCTGGTGGCCTGCAGAGACTCCAACGAGATTGAGATTTACGCCAGAGACGAAAAAACCGGTCTCCTGACGGACACCGGTAGAAGGATCCAGACTCCCAAGCCTGTCTTTGTGGAAGTACAATAATTATTTCATTCGGTTTTCCTGGAGCGTGTCGTATTGGAGACGTCTCCGGAAAATGTCTATAGCCGTGTAAATAGCGCTCATCATACTGCGGGGATCGGCCTCATCGCGGCCGGCCATTTCGTAGGCCGTGCCGTGGTCCGGCGAAGTGCGCACAATGGGCAGACCGGCCGTGAAATTGACACCGTCAGAGAACGCCAGGGCCTTGAACGGGGCCAGTCCCTGGTCGTGGTACATGGCCAGCGTAGCGTCAAAGCGGCTGTAATTTCCCAGGCCGAAGAACCCGTCGGGGGAGTAGGGGCCAAAGGCCTGGATGCCCTCCTTGTTGGCCTCCTGAACGGCCGGAAGGATGATATTCTGCTCCTCGTCGCCCAGCAGGCCGCCGTCTCCGCAGTGCGGGTTGAGGCCCAGGACGGCAATCTTGGGATCCGGCACGCCGAAGTCCCGCTGCAGGGAAGCCTTCATGATACGCAGCTTGCCCAGGATGCTCTCCTTGCTGATGCTCTTGGGCACATCCCTTAGCGGAATGTGGCCCGTGACCACCCCAATCTTGAGCTGGTCGCTTACCATAATCATGGTTACATCATCGGCCCCAAACTGCTGCTGCAGGTATTCCGTGTGGCCGGTGTTGGAGAAGCCCTCGGCACTCATCGCGCGCTTGTTGATGGGCGCGGTCACCAGCACGTCAATCTGGTTGTCCTTGAGGTCCTTGACGGCTACCTCCAGGCTCTTGATGGCGGCCTTGGCGCTGTCCGGGGTGCTCTGGCCGGGCTCGGCGTAGATGTTGTCCGGCAGGCAGTTCACCAGGTTGATCTTCTTCTGCTTGGCATCGGCGGCCGAGCCAATGACGTTGATATCCATCGGCCCAATATTGTGAAGCGTCTTGCGGTAAAAGCCCATGAGCTTGGACGAACCGTAGATGACGGGCGTAAAGCTGTCCAGGATTCTTTCGTCTGCGAGGGCCTTGATAATGACCTCGTATCCAATGCCGTTGCTGTCGCCTTGGGTAATGCCGACGACCAATTTAGGTAAACTCATAATAAGGTGTTTTCTGTGTTATAGCCGGTATCTTCGGGTAAGTTGGGTTGGTGGTAAGCGGCTACGGCCAGGGCGTCGCAGCGCTCGTTCTCGGGGTGTCCGGCATGCCCCTTGATCCAATGGAAAGCCACCCGGTGCTTGTGGTACACGGTGTCAAACCGGAGCCACAGGTCCACGTTCTTCTTGTTCTTGAACCCGGTGCGCTTCCAGTTGTCCAGCCAGCCTTCGTTGAGGGCTTTGACCACGTAGGAGGAGTCGCTCACCACGTGCACCTCGGCGTTGTCCCATTTGATTTGTTCCAGGCCGATGATGACCGCCAGCAGCTCCATCCGATTGTTGGTGGTAAGGGCGAAACCGCCGCTCAGCTCCTTCTCATGGGCGCCGCAGCGCAGCACGATCCCGTACCCGCCCGGGCCGGGGTTCCCGCTGGCTGCACCGTCTGTGTACAGATAGATAGGAGGCTTCTTTTCCATATATGCAAAGGTAAGAAAAAAAGTAAGATTTTTTATCAACGTTTTCCCTCTTACCTTTGCCCTTTCGGGCTTTTAACGTTACCCCCTCCCGAAACCCCTCCCCTCGGGGGAGGGACTTAGATTCAGAATTTTTGCTTATCTTTGTACGATATGACATTACTCGATACCGTTAAATCGCAGGTTGGGGAGAGCGCCCGTGTCAAGGAGGCCCTCCTGCAGGATGGCGCCACGTTGCAGAAGGTGGCCCAAGTGGCTCAGTTACTGATTAATACGTATAAGGCGGGCGGCAAGAGCCTCTGGGCCGGCAACGGCGGCAGCGCAGCCGATGCGCAGCACATGGCAGCCGAACTGGTGAACAAGTTCCGGCTCAACCGCAGCGGCCTTCCGGCCATGGCCCTGACGGTGGATACCTCCATCCTCACCGCCATCGGCAACGACTATGGCTACGACCGGGTGTTTGCCCGTCAGATCGAAGCTTGCGGCTGCCCCGGGGATGTCTTTGTAGGCATTTCCACGTCGGGGAATTCGGCCAATCTGGTGGAGGCCCTATCGGCCTGTAAAGAGAAAGGAATGGTGTCGGTGGCGCTGGTAGGAGGCCGTATGTGCCAGATGGATGGCTATGATTATGTGATCCATGTGCCGTCGGAGGAGACCCCTCGCATCCAGGAGTGCCAGACGCTTATCGGCCATATCCTTTGCGATGCCGTAGAGCAGTCTCTGTTTGGCCCCAAGAGTTGTCCGGAGGTTTAATTTTTTGTTTCTCTGTTAATACCTGTGGTATTATCGGATTTTTTTTGTACCTTTGCGCCGCATTTGAGAAAGTACTAGTTTAACTAACAATAAATTTATCAAACAATTATGATCAGACTTGGTATTAACGGTTTTGGCCGTATCGGTCGTATGGTTTTCCGCGCTGCTGTGGAGAACTTCAACAAGGACATCGTGGTAGTAGGTATCAATGACCTCCTCGATCCCGATTATCTCGCTTACATGCTCAAGTACGACTCCGTGCACGGCGCATTCAACCACGATATCAAAGTGGAAGGCAACTACCTCATCGTAGACGGCAACAAGATTCAGGTCTTCTGCGAGAAGGATCCCGCCAACATCACCTGGGGTGCCCTCAACACCGACGTTGTTGTTGAGTCCACCGGCTTCTTCCTCACCGCCGAGCTCGCAGAGGCTCACATCAAGGCTGGTGCCAAGAAGGTTATCATGTCCGCTCCTTCCAAGGACGCTACCCCTATGTTCGTTTATGGTGTGAACCACAAGACCTACGCTGGCCAGACCATCATCTCCAACGCTTCCTGCACCACCAACTGCCTGGCTCCTATCACCAAGGTGCTCAACGACAAGTTCGGTGTTGTCCGTGGCCTCATGACCACCGTTCACGCTGCTACCGCTACCCAGAAGACCGTTGACGGTCCTTCCAAGAAAGACTGGCGTGGTGGCCGTGGTATCCTGGAGAACATCATCCCTTCCTCCACTGGCGCTGCCAAGGCTGTAGGTAAGGTTCTCCCTGAGCTCAACGGTAAGCTCACCGGTATGTCCCTGCGTGTTCCCACCTCCGACGTTTCCTTCGTAGACCTGACCTGCGAACTCGCTAAGGAAGCTACCTACGAGGAGATCTGCGCTGCCATGAAGGCCGCCTCCGAGGGTGAACTCAAGGGTGTTCTCGGTTACACCAACGAAGCTGTCGTTTCCACCGACTTCCGCAACGACGCCCGCACTTCCATCTTCGATGAGAAGGCCGGTATCCAGCTGGACAAGACCTTCGTAAAGGTTTGCGCCTGGTACGACAACGAGTGGGGTTACAGCAACAAGGTTTGCGAAATGGCTAAGGTTATCACCAAGTAATTTCCGCTCCTGTTTTTTAAAACCGACCCTTTCCCGGGCCGGTTTTTTTGTGCCTTTTCGTTTTGCTACCTCGACTGCGGCCGGTTTGTGCCCGGGATGAGGAGGATAGGGGTCCGGGGGGACTCCGTTCGCTTCGCTCACTCCGGCCCCTCCCACACCTTTTAGGACATTTTCTCCGTGAGCAAGCTCTCTCCGAAAATATCCCAAAAGTTGCGGGCCCCTCCCCCTATACTGGTCCGGGGGTGGACAAGCCCCCCGGACCCCTATCCTCCTCATCCCATGCCCTGACCGTCGCAGGTCAACGCCCGTTCCGTCGCAGGTCCCCGGCCGTTCCGTCGCAGGTCCGCATTTTTCCTTCCACCTGCGACGCCAGAGGCCACAGAAGGCGGAAAAGTGTCACAGGTCAGCGACTTTTTGCGGACCTGCGACACTTTGGCTCCGGACCTGCGACACTAATCGGCCTGCTCTGCCTTTCTCCTTTTCATGGGAATCAGGCCTTCCACCAGATTGCGAGGCATTTGCAGGCAGCGGGCCAACTGCGGGACACCGGTCCGGTACCCCCTATATAAGTAGGGTAGCATCCGGGCCTTCATGTCCGGAGTTAGTTCCGGGATGGAAAGGTGGTAGAACTTTTCGGCCAGATTGGAGATGATGGCCAGCATCTCCGCATCCGTGTGGCGGACCCGTTTGTTCATTTCGAGTTTTTGTTGCATTTCGGCCATGTTGACGGATCCTATCACCTTCAGGAAGAACGCCTGATCATGGTTGAAGGCACTTTCCAGGTATTGCCAGTCACATGCACTGGCAGGTTCTAAGGATCCTTGTGCATTGATGAGCCAGGGGACGCCACTCAAATCCAAGTGAGTTCGGAACAGGGCCTCCCTTTCGCGACGGGAAAGGGAGGAAACTCTTCGGCACGCATGCGGACTCTTTCCGCCCATGAATAATCCACGGTAACCGGACCAGGGGTAGTCTTCTATTCGACAGCCGGTATCGTTCGCATTTCGCGGTATATATGCGAGGGCATTTCGGACGTACCAATCTGAGTCCAAGTACTGGATGTCTACGTGTGATCTTGACAGAATGCCAGGTTCACAATACTTCCAGCTTATGTACTGGGAGTGATGCTTTTTTATGTTCTCGCCAACGAGCATGGCGGCTTCCATACTTGGTGCCAGCAGGCCTATGTGCCCGTGGTTAGACATTGCTATATGCGTAATAACCAGGCAGTTATTTCTGAGCGCGCTTAGGTAGAAGGCCTTTTCCAACTGGTCATAGTCTTCATCGTCTCTGCACAGAAGTACCGATTCCATCCCTTCCAAACTGATGTGGAAGGGATAGACTTTTCGGGTGCTCCCATCCGGAAGCCTCCTCGAAACCACTCGTTCAAATGCCATACTAATTCATTCCAGGCATCTTGAAAGGAAGTGACACTATGCCCTGTCTGCTATCCATGGCGAGCGGCCGAATTGTTTTGGAGGGATCGTAGCCATAGGGCACCTTGAGCTGATCGGAATACCTCTCATAGTGGGGTACATAATAAAACATCATGGAGTCCCATAGTTGTTCAACCCCTTCGTAGGGCTCGGCGCATGTTATAATTTCGGCCATGGACAAGTAACGAATGGCCTTGGCTATATCCAGATTCTTTTCATTCCACACAGCATTAACTACACCTCGAATGGCTCTCCTGTTGATCTGGTCGAATATCTTTTCAAACTCTTTCATGTCTCTGACCGGTCTTTCAACAGAATCGGCAAACTCAAAATCGGTGCTAAAATGAAGCTCTCCGTTATCGTCCATCAGGACTTCCAAAAACTTTTTCATATCTGTACTAGCTCTTGTGCCAGACTATCTTCCACAATGGCCAGGATGTCCTCTCCGTACTTGGCAAAGCGCGAAGGCCCAAAACCGGGGATAACCCGCAGCTCCTCTTCCGTGCGTGGCGCCCGGTCGGAGATAGCAAACAGAGTAGTGTTGGTAATAATAACGAAGGCCGAAAGATTCTTCTCCTTAGCCACCGCCCGGCGCCACTGGACTAGGTTGTTCTTCAGGATGGGATGCAGGCTTTTGTAGTCACCGGCCCGCGTAAATCTTCGTGCAAGGGCCAGGATGGCGCTCTCATCCGTGACCGTGAGGGCGAAAACGTCGCTGGTGACGAGCAGGCTGTTGTCGTCCTGTAAAGTGATGTTCAGTAAGTTTTGCATAATCTTATGTTTTTTGCAAAGAAAAGAAACATTATCGGTTTAACGGAAAATGAAACGTTTAATTGCATTTTCGGCTTTCAGGGCCTTCTGAGGCCGATTTTTGGAGCGCCCCAAACGCATAATTGCTGCAAATTAACGTTTTTCGCTTTCGTTTGGATCCATAACGCACTGATTAACAACGCAATGCACTTTTTTATCCGTTTCAGCCAAGGCGTGCAAATGATACAGGCCGATGGTGAGGGCCGCCGCCGCAGGAGGCTTGGGGATGCATCGCAGGTGAGAGGAAGGAGTGTCTTTCCCTGAAAAAAGTTGACTCATAAGACCCAACTCTTATGAATCACTA
>R24__coassemble_3145_pt1 | contig 6657 bp, 4 predicted proteins | sample R24__metabat2_high_PE_033 | metagenome-assembled genome bin R24
GCGCCCCCGCAGCCTTTGGCGGCGGCGGGGGTGAATTCCAGGGGCAGGCGCATCTGAGCAAGGATTCCCTCAAGACGCACGACGCTGCTTCGCTCATTGTCACCGTTTCCGGTAAGGGCAATGTAGCCCTGCTGGAGGCCCCCAAGATCAGCTTCCCGCCGGACTTTGAATTGTACGACGTCAAGACCAGCGTGAACACGGACAAGAGCGGCACCTCCGGTTCCAAGACCTTCGAGTTCCCCTTCATCCCCCGCAGTCCCGGCCAGTTTGAGATTGGCCCTGTCCAATACAGTTACTACGACGTCAACCAGCGCCGGTATCACACCGTCAGCACGGCCGTATTGCCGCTCTCGGTGGCCCGCTCCTCCGCCTCCGCTGCCGGAGCCGCGCCCCAGCAGGGCAACACCCTGGTGGTAGACCGCAAGGGCGTCACGAACCTGGGAGAAGACATCCGCTTTATCCGCACCAAGACCACGCTGGGCACGGAAAAGGGCTTCTTTGTGTACTCCACCGGATGGTTTGTGACCATCTTCCTGCTGCTGGCCGCCGGTCTGGGTATCTGGCTGGGATTCCGCAAGATAGCCGCCAGAAGGGCCGATGTCACCGGCACCCGCAACCGCCGCGCTACGCGCCAGGCCCTCAAACGCCTGGCCCAGGCCAAGGACTTCCTGGACAAGAACCTGTATACGGCCTTCTATGAAGAGCTGCACCGCTCCCTGATTGGCTTTGTGGGAGACAAGCTGGCCATGGATATGGCCGACCAGAACAAGGAAAACATCGAGGCCGCCCTCACGGCCGGCGGCGTACCCGAAGCCGTGGCGCAGGACTTCACGGGTCTGCTGGCCGCCTGCGAGGAAGCCCGCTACTCCCCCGACGCCGGACACGACGCCATGAACGCCCACTACGAGAAAGCCGTTTCTACCATTACCGCCATTGACGCATCTATGAAGAAGACTCCTTCCAAGGCCCCTGTACTGGCCCTTTTGCTGCTGCTGGCCCTGCCGCTTAGCCAGGCCCGCGCCGCCGAATCCTACCCCGACTCCCTCTGGAATGCGGGCGTAGCGGCCTATACGGAAGGGGATTTTGCCGGAGCCCTGCAAGACTGGGAAGAGATCCGCAGTGCCGGCCTCATGTCCCGCGAACTCTACTACAACCTGGGCAACGCCTACTTCAAGAACGGAGAAATTGCCCCGGCCATCCTCTGGTACGAGCGCGCCCTCAAGCTGGACCCGTCCGACAAAGACGTACGGCACAACCTGGAATATGCCCGCAGCCTTACGCAGGACCGCATAGAAGAAGTTCCGGAAATTATCTTTGAGCAGTGGGGCCATGCCCTGTGCTACCTGCTGCCGTCCAATACCTGGGCGGTTCTGGGCCTGGTGTTCCTGGCCACCGCCATTGCCATGGCTCTGCTGTACCTGCTGGGCAGCACGCCGGGCCGCCGCCGCGTGGGCTTCTTCGTGGGCATCGTCTGCTTTATCCTCTCCATCAACGGCTGGGACTTTGCCCAGTGGCAGATGCGGGAAGCCCGGGCCCAGGACCGCGCCATTGTAATGCGTCCCGTTTCCTCCGTCAAGAGTTCCCCTTCGGCCGAAAGTGCCAAGGACCTCTTCATCCTGCACGAAGGCACCCGCGTCAAGATCCTGGACAACGTGGGCTCCTACACCAACATCGAACTGGGAGACGGCCGCCAGGGCTGGATCCCCGCTTCCGACATCGAAGTCATCTAGAAATCCTTAGACAGGGAATAGGGTAAATCGGCCCGGGAAGGGACGGATTTGCGGCGAGGCTTGGAGCTCATTTCGAACTCCAGGGTGCCGCCGTTTACAATGTCCTCCCGGGTGAGGTAGCGGCGGGTGAGACGGCGGCCGTTGAGCTTGACGGAACGGACGTAGCGGTTTTTGGAACTGACGTTCGGGGCCAGGACCGTAAAGGTTTGGCCGCCTTCCAGGGTCAAGGTCATGGAAGGCAGGAAAGGCGCTCCCAACACAAATTCGCCGCTGCCGGGGCACACAGGATAGAAGCCCAGGGCACTGAAGACGTACCAGGCGCTCATCTGGCCGCAGTCGTCGTTGCCGCCCAGGCCTTCGCGTTCCGGCCTGTACATCCGCTCCATAATCTCGCGCAGCCAGTACTCCCCTCTCCAGGGCTCGGAAGTCCACTGGAAGAGGTAAGGGATATGGTGCGAAGGCTCATTTCCATGCACATAGCCGCCGATGAGGCAGGAGGCCTCGATGTCCTCGTTATCCTCGTAATATTTGGGATCCAGGGGCTGGGAGAAAAGGGTATCCAGGATGCTGAGGAAGCGTTTTTCACCGCCCATCAGGCCGATGAGCCCCTCCACGTCCTGCGGCACATGGAAGGAGAAATTGTAGGAATTGCCTTCGATGAAGCCTTCTCCGTAGGTCTGACGGGGGTCGGTGGGATTCTTCCAGCGGCCGTCGGCATAGCGGGCCTGGGCAAAGGGTTCTCCCAAGGGGAAGAGAGACAGGTAGTTGAAGGCCCTTTTCTTATACTCCCGGGCCAGGGAATCCCGGCCCAAAGACTTGGCGGCCTTGAAGATGGTCCAGTCATCGTACGCATACTCCAGGGTGGTGGAGGCACCGGTGGAAGAGTCTTCCAGCGGCACATAACCCAGTTTCATATAAGACCCCAGGCCTTCCAGATAGGGAACGGTGGAAGTGGAAACCATGGCTTCCAGCACCCGGTCTCCATCCAGATCCAGCCCGGCCTGCAGCGCATCCGAAAGCACGGACACAGCGTGGTAACCGCTCATGCACCAGCCTTCGTTGGCCATCAGGGACCAGATGGGCAGCAGGCCGTGGGCGCTCTGCGCCTGGTGCTCCAGCATGGAGAGGGCCATGTCGCGGGCCCGCTGGGGATGCATCAGCAGAAGCAGGGGATGCTCGGCCCTGTAGGTGTCCCAAAGGGAGAAAACCGTGTAGTTATGCCAGCCTTCGGCCTGGTGGATGGCTCCGTCCAGGCCGCGGTAAGCCCCGTCCACATCGTCGTAGACGGAAGGGTTGATCATGGTGTGATAGAGGGAGGTGTAGAGCATCTTGAGCTCGTCCTCCGAGCCCTGGGCCCTCACCTTGCCCAGTTCGCGGTCCCAGGCCTCGCCGGCGCGGGCGCGGGTGTCTTCAAAACCGGCGGCTTCGGCCTGCAGGTTTTTCAGGGCGCCTTCCACGGAGGTGGCGCTCAGTGCCACGTTCACCGTGAGGTCGTCTCCTCCATCGGCCCAGTCAAAATCCAGCCAGCAGGACAGGCCGCGGCCCGCCATCTCCGGAAAATTGGGAACCCGGGCAAACTTGCGCCAGAAGCCCTGGTAGTTGGATTTCACGGTCTCTTTGCCGCCAAAGCCGCTCACCGGACGGGAGAAACGGATGGCAAAGTAGGTATAGTGCTCGCGGGCCCAGCCCTGGGTGATGCGGTAGCCGCTGAGGAGGCTGTCCCCCACCATCCGCACGCTGGCCCAGAGGGTCTTTCCTTCGTAGTTGTAAATCCCGTGCGAAAGGTCCAGGATCAGGTGGCGCGCTCCTTCGGCCGGGTAGGTATAGCGGTGAACGGCCGTACGGGCGGTGGCCGATACCTCGGCCCTCACGCCATAGTCTTCCAGGGTAACGGCATAGTAGCCGGGGACGGCCGTTTCCGTCTGGTGCGAAAAACGGCTGCGGTAGCCCTTTTCGGGGGCATCGGCCGTGCCGGGGTTCAGATGAACCGGGCCGATGGTGGGCATGAGCAGGATGTCTCCCAGGTCCGAATGGCCCGTTCCGCTGAGGTGCGTATGCGAGAAGCCCACGATGGTGGGGTCATGGTAGCGGTAACCGGCGCAGAGGGTGTACACTTCCGGCACATAGGCACCGCCCACATTGTGCGGGATGGTATCCGTATCCGGACTTACCTGCACGCCGCCGAAGGGCACACAGGCACCGGGGAAGCAGTGTCCCATGCCGGACGTTCCAATGAAGGGATCCACATAGGCCGAAGGGGTCTGGCCCCATGCGAAACCGGTAACGAGCAGAAGCAGAGCCGCCAGGCTCCCGAAACACTTTTTCATACGCACGCTTGTTTTACACAAAATTAGCGGTTTTTTGTAAATTTGCCATATGAAAAAGATACTCCTACCCATCCTCGCCGCTATCCTTGTGGCATCCTGCGCACCCAAGACCATTTCCTTCCTGGGAGATTCGTACACCACCTTCGAGGGATACATCCCGGAAGGCAATGCCATCTGGTACTATAGCCAGCCGGACACCTCCCGCACGGACGTGTCTTCCGTAGAACAGACCTGGTGGCACCAGGTGGTAACAGACGGAGGCTATAAACTGGACACCAACGACTCCTACAGCGGCGCCACCATCTCCTACACCGGCTACAACGGCCAGGACTTTACCGACCGCTCGTTCATCACGCGCCTTCCCCGGGTGGGAAACCCCAACATCCTGATCATCCTGGGCGGCACCAACGACTCCTGGGCCGGAGCCCAGGTGGGAGAATACCAGTACGAGGACTTCCAGACAGAGGACCTGTACTATTATCGGCCCGCCCTGGCCAAGCTGCTGCAGGATGCCAAAGAGCTCTATCCCAAGACCCAGCTGCTGTTTGTCATGAATTCCGAGCTCCGGGAAGACATCACCGATTCCTCCAAAGAAATCTGCGAGCACTACGGCGTTCCCTTCCTCCAGCTCCAGGACATTGACAAGAAAGCCGGTCACCCCAACGTCGCAGGCATGAAAAGCATCGCCGCCCAGGTGCTTTCTGTTCTCAAATAGGTTTTGACCTCCAACCATTTTTATTTAGCCCCTTGAAAAGGGGCTTTATTTTTGCAGGGATTTTTTGTATCTTTGCAGGTTAGTATGTAAACCGCATACCCGTTAGTTAGAATATTGTAAAAAACAAACTTATATGTTATTCCATCTTCTTCAAACAGACAGCCTGGAAGCCCTTGCACAGGAGATCAACCAGGCGGCCCAGACGCCCGTGCAGCCCACGGAAATGAGCGCCAGCCTCTTCTCCATGTTCACCATGGGCGGTCCCCTCATGTGGGTACTGCTGGCCCTGAGCATCCTGGCCATTTACCTCATCGGCCGCAAATGGTGGATGATCAAGAGCGCCTCCAAGATTGATCCGCACTTCATGCAGGACATCCGCGACTACATGAACGAGGGCAAGACCCTCAGCGCCATCACCCTCTGCCGCAAGTACGACAACCCCGTCGCCCGCATGGTAGAGACCGGTATCCATCGCATGGGTCGTCCCATGACCGATATCCAGGGCGCCATCGAGAATATCGGCAACGTGGAAGTGGCCCGTCTGGAGAAGGGACTCCCCCTCCTGGCCACCATCGCCGGCGGCGCTCCCATGATTGGTTTCCTGGGCACCGTGCTGGGTATGGTGAAGGCCTTCTTCAACATGTCCAAGGCTGGAAATAACATTGATATCACCCTCCTCAGCGACGGTATCTACACCGCCATGCTCACCACCGTGGGCGGCCTGATCGTGGGTATCATCGCCTACTTTGGCTATAACTGGCTCACTTCCCAGGTAAGCAACCTGGTATACAAGATGGAAAGCTCCACCCTGGAGTTCATCGACATCATCCTGAACGAACCCGGCGAAGAGGAATAAGCTATGGCCCTGAAACGCAATACCAAAGTAGATGCACAGTTCTCGGTGTCCAGTATGACGGATATCGTGTTCCTGCTGCTCATCTTCTTCCTGGTAACCTCTACGCTCATCAACCCCAACGCCCTCAAGCTCCTGCTGCCCAAATCCACGGGCCAGGTGAGCGCCAAGGCCACGGTGAGCGTGAGCATTAAGGACTGGGGCAATGACACCTACACCTACCACGTGAACGGAGACCAGAATCCCGTGAGCTACGAGCAGGTGGAAGACGAGCTCATCGGCCTCCTCTCCTCGGAAGAAGACCCCACCTTCTCCATCTACAGCGACCAGAGCGTCCCCGTGGGAGAAGTCGTACAGATTATGAACATTGCCAAGAGAAACCATTACAAGGTGATCCTGGCAACCCAACCTGAATAAACATGCAGCCCTACCAGCGCAGAAGACTCAAGGGAGAGAAAGAATCCAACGTGACCGGCATCCTGGTTACGCTGGTGTTCCACGCCCTGGCGCTGGTGGTCCTGCTTACCAGCGGTCTCAAGTACCTGGATCCCCCGCCGCCGGAGCGCACCTCCCTGCTCATCGAGTTTGAGGTGGAGCAGGAACCGGTGAAGCCCACGCCCACCCGCACGGGCCGGCAGCCCCAGGCAGAGACCGTAGACGTATCCAAACCCGTGGAGCTGGTACAGAAGGCAGAGTCGCCCTACGTGAACGACCGCCCCAACACCACGCCCGAAACCGTTCCTGACACCCACGGAGACGTGGAGGTCCCCACCCCGGAACCGGAAGAGCCCAAGCTGGACCCCCGGGCCTCGTTCCCCGGCATGGCCAAGCAGGACAACAACTCCACCACGCCGCATAGCGCCGCAGAAGCCGGAGAAGGCTTCAAGGCCGGCCAGCCGGACGGCAACACCCCGGAAGGCAAGACGGAAGGCAGCGCCAACGCCCACGTCAAGGGCCGCAATGTGGTGGGATCCCTGCCCAAACCTACGTACAGCTCGCAGGTGGAAGGCATTGTGGTGGTGCAGGTGAAGG
>R24__coassemble_3347_pt1 | contig 6325 bp, 3 predicted proteins | sample R24__metabat2_high_PE_033 | metagenome-assembled genome bin R24
AAGAGTTGGGTCTTATGAGTCAACTTTTTTCAGGGAAAGACAAAGTGTCGCAGGTCCGCAAAAAGTTGCTGGCCTGCGACACTTTTCCGCCTTCTGTGGCCTCTGGCGTCGCAAGTGGAAGGAAAAATGCGGACCTGCGACGGGACGGGTGATGACCTGCGACGGGGCGGGCCGAAATGGTCTGGAGATCCCGGGTCAAAGCCCGGGATGAGGGGCTAGAACTCGAGGTCTATGCCTTCGTCGACCAGTTCGTGGCAGTGCTCGGACTCGCAGGTGAAGACGCGGCCGGGGAATTTTTCGTAGATGGAGCGGTTGTGGGTGACCATGACGATGGCGGTGCCTTCGGCGTTCAGTTTCTGCAAAAGCAAAAGGATCTCATCCGCGGTTTCTCCGTCCAGGTTGCCGGTGGGTTCATCGGCCAGGATCACGGCCGGTTTGTTCAACAGGGCGCGGGCTATGGCAATGCGCTGCTGCTCGCCGCCGGAGAGCTGGTGGGGCATCTTGTGGGCCTTGGTGCTCATGCCCACGGCGGCCAGGACCTGGGTGATGCGCTCGTCAATCTCTCGCTTATCCTTCCAACCCGTGGCGCGGAGGACAAACTCCAGATTGGCTTCCACGGAACGGTCCGTCAGGAGCTGGAAATCCTGGAACACTACGCCGATGCGGCGGCGCAAAAACGGAATGTCCCGCTTGTGGAGGCTCACCAGATCGAACCCGCACACCGTGGCCTCGGTGCAGTTTCCTACCGGGTTTTCGGCTATCACAGTCCTAATAATAGACGTCTTACCAGAACCGACCTTGCCCACAATGTACACAAGGTCTCCGGGGAGGACGTCCATGTTGAGGCCGTAAATGACCACGGTTTCGCCATTGAGGATATCGGCGTTTTGGAAGTGGATGAGAGGTTGTGCCATAAAAGTGTCAAATTCTCACAAATATAATCAGAATTTTTAGTAAATTTGTCAAAATATGAAAAACATGAAAAAATCGCTTTCGGCCCTGGCCGCAGCCTTGCTGATAACCGGCCTTGCAGAGGCTCAGAACCTGCAAAAAGCCACCGAATTCTATAAACACGGATACTACGCAGAAGCCATCCGGCAAACGCAGGGAGACCGCAGCGGAAATGCAGAAGCCATCCGCACCTTGTCGGCCCTCCAACTCAAGGCGGAGAACGCAGAAAAGCAGGCCCGCGCTTTCCTCAAACAGCACCACGAAAACGTCCAGGTGCCGCAGGTGCGCTTCCTGCTGGCCCAGAACCTCTTTGATGAAGGCCGATACGAGGAAGCCGCCGCCGAGCTCCAGGCCATCAACCCCAAGCACCTGAACGACAATCAGGTGCCGGAATACCGCTACAAGCTGGGCTACAGCTGCTACAGCTACGGAGACTGGGAGACCGCCAAGCAGCTGCTGCCGGAGAACACCAAGGAGTACTCGGACTATACGGCACCATCGGCCTTTACCCTGGGGTATATCAATTATGCACAGAGCAACTTCCCGGAGGCGCAGGAGTGGTTTGAAAAGTGCCAGAACGACTACCGCTTCAAAGAGCCGGCGCAGTTCTACATCCTGGAATGCCGCTTCAACGCCAAGGACTACAACTACGTCATTGAGAACGGACAGGCCATCATAGACCAGGTGAGCGAAGACCGCAAAGCCCGCCTGGGACGCATCCTCAGCGAAAGTTTCCTGGTCAAAGGCAACGTGGAAAAAGCCAAGGAATACTACCAGGAGAGCCTCACCGGAGAAGCGCAGACCCGCAGCGACCTCTTCCGCGCCGGCGAAATCGCCTACCTTTCCGGAGACTGGCAGGGCGCCGTGGACACCTTCCAGCAGATGGGACACCGCACGGACTCCCTGGGCCAGATAGCGTCGTACCAGTTCGGCTTCAGCTACATCCAGCTGCATAACAAGGTAGCCGCCATGGCCGCCTTCAAGGAAGCCGCTGCCCAGAACTATCAGGCCGATATGGCCGAAGACGCCTACTACAACTACGCCAAACTGGCCTTCGACCTGGGCCGCGACACCGCCCCCTTTGCCCAGTATCTCAAGAAATACCAGCGAAGAAACGACACCATCTACTCCTACATGGCCGTAGCCGCCCTCCTGAACCACGACTACGAATCCGCCGTGGAAGCCTACGACCACATTGACAATCTGGACAGCCAGATGAAGTCCAACTACATGAAGGCGTACTTCCTCCGCGCAAGAGAGCTCATGGAAGCCGGATCCTGGAGAATGGCCGCCCCGCTGCTGAAGCAGGCCGCCTACTACAGCCCCAGAAGGGACGGCTTCAACCAGCTGTGCCGCTACTACCTGGCAGAATGCTACTACCGGGACGGCAAATGGGCCGATGCCCGCCAGGAGCTGCAGGAGCTGTATAACCAGTCGGCCCTGAACAAGAAGGCCGAAGGCGAACTGGTGCCCTACCAGCTGGCCTACACCTACTTCAAGGAAGCCAACTACGAGCAGGCCCTCAAGTGGTTCAACAAGTACCTGGATGCCCGCAGCCCCCGCCTGGGAGCAGACGCCCAGACCCGCGTGGGAGACTGCTACTTCTTCCAGGCCAACTATCCCACGGCCCTGGAAGCCTACGAGAAACAGCTGGCCGCCTACCCGGACCGCAACAACCTGTACCCGCGCTACCGCGCCGGTGTGGCCAGCGGCCTCATGGAAAAGAACACCCAGAAAGTGAAGATCCTGGAGCCTGCCACGCAGGTGAGCGCCACCGTTCCGTACTACGGAGAATGCCTCTATGAGCTGGGCCGCGCCTATGTGGCCGTGAAGAACGAGTCCAGCGCCATCATCACCTTCAAGAAACTGCACAGCACCACGCAGGACCCGTCGCTCAAGGACCAGGCCCTGCTGGAGCTGGGAATGATAGAACGCAACGCCGGAAGAAGCAACCAGGCCCTGGACTACTACAAGCAGGTGGTAGCCGGCAACAGCCAGTACCGGGAAGACGCCCTGCTGGCCATTGAAGCCATCTACCGCACCAAGGGAGACCCGGACGGCTACCTGGCATATGTGAACAGCCTGGGAGACGCTGCGGGCCGAACGGAAGAGCAGAAAGAAGACGTCTACTTCTCCAGCGCCGAACAGCTGTACCTGTCCGAGGACTACACCAAGGCGCTGGGCACGCTGCAGAACTACCTGGAGCGCTATCCGGAAGCCGCCTACGCCGCCAAGGCCAACTTCTATCTGGCCGAATGCTACCGCCAGACAGGCGGCAAGGAGCAGGCTATGGACTACTACCAGAAAGCCCGCGAAGCCGGCCTGGACGGAGCCCTGGTGGAAAGCGCCCTGTTGTACACCGCCCAGCTGAGCTATGAGACCGGCCGATATGAGGCCGCCTACGCCGCTTACGACGAGTTAAGGGAAACCGCCAAACTGGACGCCAACCGCCATACGGCCCTGGTGGGCCAGATGCGGAGCGCCTACAGAGCCCGCATGTGGGAAGACGCCATCATAGACGCCCAGACGGTGCTGAGCACCTTCAAGGACGCAGCTCTGGCCCGCGAAGCCCACTACATCCGCGCCAAGTCGCTGCTGAGCTGCAGCCGCCGCGATGAAGCCTTCAATGAGTTCGAAGTGCTGTCCAAGGAGCCGTCCACGCCCGAAGGCGCAGAGGCCACGTACCTCCTCATCGAAGACCTGTACAACCGGGCTAACTTCGAAAAGATCCAGGACAAGGTGTATGCCTTCTCCCAGAAGGCCGGCGGCCAGAACTACTGGCTGGCCAAGGCGTTCATCGTGCTGGGAGACAGCTTTGCCGACCAGGGCAACCTGGCCCAGGCCAAAGCTACCTTCGAGAGCATCAAGAGCGGCTACACGCCGGAAGGTCCGCAGGACGACGTCCTGGACCAGGTGAACCTTCGTCTGAGTAAACTGAACTAAGCCATGAAGAAGATTCTTACCATATCGGCCCTCCTGATTGCCGGAGTTGCCGCAGCACAAAACCTCAATCCCGTGGTGGAAGTGACCAACATCTACGCCCGGGAGGCCACCGGCATCGAGAAGCCCAGCCAGCTGCTGGCGCTGCCGGATTCCGTGTACAAGTTTGATCTGGACTTTGACTACAGCGTCAAGAGCACGCCGTACAAAGGCGCCTATGAGTTCAATCCGTATTTGGTGCAGCTGCGCCCTTCGGCCCGCCTGTCCGGGGAGCAGACCCTGTACCTGAAGGCCGGCGCGGGCTACCGCCTGCATCCGGAAGTGGATTTTGTGTGGAACCCGCTGCGCACGCAGAACTTCCGCCTGGATGTGTACGCCACGCATAATTCGTACATCGGCCACTACCGCAATATCGTGGTGGGGGAGAACTCCATTGACTGGGACGGCACCATGCAGGCCGGGACTGGAATCAACTCCAAAACCACCGCTGGAGCGTACCTCTGGACCGCCTTCAAGGGCGGCGAGTTTACGGCCGATCTGCAGTACCGCCACCTCCTGGCCGCCGACGTGGCGCACCACCGGGGCCAGGGCCAGTTCCGGCTGCAGAATGCCCCCGGCGCCCAGTTCCTCTACAGCCTGGGCTCCCGCCTGTCATATCTGGGAGACGGCAACCAGAAAGAGTTCCACACGGTGTCGGACCTGATGCTGGGCTATCGCTTTGGTGGCGGCTCCTCCTTCCGCGTGAACCTGGGAGCAGAGACCGTGTCCTTCCCCTACAACGGAGAAAGCGAACTGGCCGCCAAGTTTGACGTGGCGCCCCACTATGCCTTCAATAAAGGCCGATGGAACCTGGACCTGGGCGTAAAAGTAGCCTTCATGACCCGCACCATCGAGACCATCTACCCGTACAAGCCTGGCTTCATTTTCCCGGATGTGAACGTATCGTTCCGGGCTTCAGATGCCGTGGTTCTACAGGCATCGGCCACCGGCGGAGACCGCCTCACCACCTACGACAGCCTGCTGGATGATAACCCGTACCTGGGAGCCTTCTCCTGGCACCGGGACGTGATTGTGACCCGCTTCAACGTGAATGCAGGCCTGCGGGGCAGCATCGGCGGTCACTTCTCCTACGACATCAAGGCCGGTTACAAGTGGGTAGACAACGCCTATGGCTGGAGCTACTACTACCTGCCGTTCAATCTCGCTTCCAGCTCCTATTTCCCTCTGGATCAGGTGGAATATAAGCTGATTCCCACCATGGCTTATGTGGAGCCGCTGCGCACCTTCTATGTGGAGGGCCGGCTGGCCTGGGTCTCCGAGCACTGGGACATCTTGGCGTCTGCTTACTACGGTTACACCCAAAAGCCCGAACTGGTGGGCGAAGTGGCCAACAACGTGCTCATTCCGCCGGCCTTCACCACCAAGGACCATCTGTTTTACAAGTGGGGCGGCCGCATCAAGGTGGGAGCCACCCTGGAGGCCCGCAGCAAGCTCCGCGGCCGCACCGGCATCCCCGCCTATCAGGACCTGGGATTCGAAGCCGATTATGCCTTCTCCCGCCACATGATGGTCTGGCTCAAACTGGGCAATATCCTGAACCAAACCATCCAGAAGACCCCCTTCTACGCCGAGGCAGGAATCTATGGTTCCGTGGGGATTAAGTTAACGTTCTAACATACGTCCGGGCTCCTTTCCGCTTAGCGTCGCAGGTAGAGAGAAGTAGCGTCGCAGGTCCGCAAATTTTCGTTGGCCTGCGACGTTTTTTCGTGTTCTGTGCGCTCTGGCGTCGCAGGTGGAGCAAAAAATGCGGACCGGCGACGTTATGTCCGCTGACCTGCGACGGGAGAGATCGGGCACCGCCGCCTCGGGAACGAGGCTCGGCGGCTACAGACAGAGTCTGTTGCCCGCTGCAGTGGGAAGGTAGGGGAACGGGAGACACCGCAGCCGGAATATACGACATCCGGCTGCTACGGGACAACCCCTGCACGAGTTCAATGGAATGGCTCATGCAGGGGTTGCCCGTTGCCCACTGGCAACAGGAAAAGAGATGCCCGGTCGGGGCCGGGCATGACGAAAGATCGGGGCCGGGCATGACGTTGGGGCCGGTCCGAGCGGTTTGGTGCTGGCGCTTAATGGTTTGATTATCAAAAAGATAAGTGTATAAACCCCCGTCGATTACGAGGGACTGGTATGGCTAATGGCGTGGCAGTCAATCGTTTATGTGCCAGCGCCTGGACAGCCGTGGATGTGGGATTCCGGGGCAGGGGCCCGGGTATGTGGTGCCACGTTTGAGTTAAAGCACACTTTCTGCATTCTGGGGCCATTAATGTGCTTTACCTCGGGGTATTACCCCCACTTAAAGCACACTTTGGGCTCTGTAGGCCACATTTTGTGCTTTAGCCGTGAGCGGGAGATCTCGGGGCGGGGGCCTGGA
>R24__coassemble_3416_pt1 | contig 6217 bp, 3 predicted proteins | sample R24__metabat2_high_PE_033 | metagenome-assembled genome bin R24
CTCAACTTCTGGGTTGTGAAGCTGGGCGGCAGTATCATGACCACGCCTCCCACCCTCTCCGGTGTGGAGACTCCTTCCGAGGCCACCATCGTCTGCACCAGTGCCGCATTCACCTTCAAGCTGAACCAGGCCATCTCCGACAATGGAGGCATCTACCTCATCATCCAGGCCTCCGAAGGCCAGAGCAACGGCGTGAGTCGCGGCTATGGCAAGGCCACTCAAATCAAGGCTGTTGAGGAACCCACCGATGCCGCCATTGACATCAAGGCCGATTACGAAGCCACCAAGGGTGTCCTCAATGCCGGTGCTCCCAAGGTCTTCTTCAAGTACTTCTACGTGGACTCTTCCACCGGCGAGACCTCCGTCCCCATGCAGGCCATGGCCAAGTGGGCCCAGGCAGCTGAGCCGGATCCTGACGAGCCGTAGTCTCTCACCGGCCCGGGGTCCGGTTCTCCAACCCCGATTCGTTCCAAAAACGCAGCCTCCGCCGTCGCGATGACGCCGGAGGCTTTTCTTACTGTTCTTCTGGTTCTTTCCGCATCCAGCGATAGACTGGCTCGCCTATTTCAGTGAGCATTTGCTCTAGGGTGTGAGTACGGGAGTATGCATTCCAGCCGGGGAGGCTGGGACGTGTGAGAATGGCCTTCAGACCGAGCGCATTCATAATACGGGTCAAGTATTTGTATGGCAGCACCTTGTATCCGTCCTCGACGTGTGATAGTCTAGTAACCTTATAATTGAGCCCAAGGCGTTGGGCCACGTCCTCTACCTTGAGCCCTGCAGATACGCGCGCATAGCGAATTGTCTGGCTCGCATAGCCGCAGCAGGCGCGCATCTCGAAGACCTCGCGCCGAATGGAACCCGGCTCCCCAAACTGCGCATCCAGCACCTGGTCATAATCCTTCGACTGGACTTTTCCCAGGACATGGTTCCAACGCATCTCCTTGCAGCGCTTCAATAGGCCACGGTCAGCGGCTTTATGTTTTTTGTATTTCTCATCCAGATGGCAATCCATAAGTACGATGGTATCTCCGTTCAGATAGAAATACGTCAGATACACATACCCCTGATCCCAGGTACGAAGCTCGTAGATAGTATCCGAAAGATCCTTCACAAACGTAACGTTGAAATCCGGCAGCATCTTCAGAAGCAGCAAGCCATACCGAATCGCCTCCTGATGACTCTCTTTGATACCGGCCATGAAGTCCAGGAACCGATTCCCACACACAACTACCTTCCTGGCCTCCGACAACGTACAGCCATAGCGGACCTCCACCCGCTCTGAAACCGGTCCCACGCCGAAAGGAAGTGGAATTAGTTCAGCTATGACGTAAGGATTCGTACGACCGCCCGGAAGCTTGTCCGGTTGCTCCTCATACACATAAGGGTCTGTTTCCTGGAATGGAGACCCGGAGATGATGTTGAGGTTCTGGTCTACCTTGAATGGCATCTGGCTAAAGGCCTGGTTCAACTTTTTGAAATAGTCCGCCACCAGCATCTGAGAATACCGGTTTTGTTTCTTGGCGCCATTGTACCATCCACCCCGAAGACCGCGCAAACCGTCCGACTCATAGAGGAGGTCCATATGCATCTGATGGATATTGCTCTGGCAAATCACGTCACAAAACGGAACACACTCTGTCTCCTCTGTTCTGGCGTTGCGCACGCAGACCTCTCGCGTGATGCCGCAGTGACGGAGGAAGAGCTGCAACTTTCGGTTGTAAGCAGCGTTGTAAACACCGAAGAAGAAATCAAACCTCTGGCGCATCACGATATCGAAGGCAATCCGGACCAGCGGGATCCGGATATCGTAGGTGTACTCAACACGCTCTTTCGTCCGGACCGCCTTGTGCTTATATATAATATAAGGTATACCTTCTTTCGAAACTCCGATGTTAGCCATGGAAAGATTCCGAAAATCTTCGCATTTGCAGCCCAGGCAGCACTGAAGGATAAACGCATTCCGCGTTGAGACCATGCTCTCCGGCACCGGAGTAGTGATTACTTTCTCAAACTCATCCATTGAGAGTGACAAGGGCTCACCCATCAGCTCATAGTAGCGCTTGCGCTTTTTCTCCTGCATCCACGGGACATAGGCATCATAGGGCGATGCCTCCAATTCCCCATAACTAACCATATCCCGCCAGAAGTTCTGGAAATGAATCAGCACTTTCCGAAGCGGCTCTTCCTTCAGGCGCTGCTTGGGCCAGAAGCGGCAATCACTATAGGCTCTGGGATAAAGATGTGCATACTTTGGATTGGCAGCATACAGATACTCATCCACGCAGAACTTCTCAAACTCCGTGAGCAGTTCCGTTGTGAAGGCGCTCGACACCAACCCCTCCATCTCCTTCACCGCCAAAAACCGCTCCAGCTTTCTGGACAGCGTCAAACACTCCTTATACATATGTTCAGACATGGCTTCGCCCCTATGCTCTTCCTCAACATAGAGCCTAAAACGTTCCACCAACCCCTGCTCAGGCTCTGCATCCTCCTCCCCAGCGTCTTTCCGCAGCAATTCCCCCACTGCCGCCTGAAAAGCCGCCTCCGTAATTACAGCCCCATCCTGCGTCATAGCAGTATAAGCCACCCCCATCGCTTCCCGGCAGCGGGCAACCATCATCTTCAATTCATCGCTCACATCTACATTACTGGCCGTAAGCTCTCCATTCAGCGTGAAAGCCGCCAGGTCTCCCATCTTCACCAGCACGCCGGTATGATAGATGAGGTTCACACCCGGCTCATCCCGCAATCGAAATTGCAATTCTGTCTCCGAATTCCGCTGATGCAGATTCCTGATTAACGATATCTTGTACATATAACCTCCGATTCTATTCCAATAACCAATTAAAAGAAACTCACTTTACCTCCGCAATCCATTTCCCACCATGCCGCTGACTCCGATATCCTGTCACCGCATCCAGCAGCACAAACGAGCCATGCACCTGATAACACCCTTCCTCCACCAGCTCCGGCCACAGAGACCGCCAATCAGGAACGACCAGTTCCACCGGCAAAGACTCACAAGAACTTGAAGACAACACCGACTTCCTGGGCACCCGACTGCTCGTCCCCTTTCCAATAGCTGTCAACTGCACCCGACCATACAGCCAGAACCGTGAGGCCGAGACATATTCCAGCCCCACTACCGACACCCGAAGCAAAAGGTCATCACCCGCCGAAGCGGCCGACACCACCTCAACGGCAAAAGGTGGGAACGATTCAAACGGCACCGGCGAAGGAACGTGCTCACACCCCAGCGTATGAAACCCGTGATAAGCCGACACGAAGAGGTTCTGTCCCGAGATCCAGGAACTATGGTCAAACGGTGGTCGATGCGGTTCCACCACCCCGGCATACTCATTCCACTCCAACTGCGTCTCGTGGTCCAGCCCGCGCCAGGCAGCCAGCGCCCGACGATGCACTTCCAGATGCTCCAGCTGCGCCGGAGACAACGCCCCGGCACCCACCTTCCGTTTCCGGAGATACACCTTCCCGTCACGATGCACGGCCGTGACATCTCCGGCAGAGCCGAAGACGTCACTAGCCAAAACAGAGGGATGGAATACCGTTGCCATAGTGGGGAGATTAAGAAGCCGTACTCACAGGGTAAGGGCCCGCCAGGGCGGCCTTTGGTACTTTTGGGTAAATGGATACGAACTCAATACCAGAGCCATACCCAGGCACATGCTCGCGTTTCATCCATCCGGCCGAAGGGCGAAGCAGGTTCTCATACCCATGAGACGCATCCAGATAGGTAGCCGGATCTGAGATCTCATCCCAGTCCACGGGGAAGATGATGGACTCCGGAAGCCCCGGGAACTTGAACCGCTGATACGGGAAGCCCGCCAGCCACAAAGCCAGAATGAGTTCCCCGGCCAGCAGTTCCCCACACGTTACCGACTCAGGGCAAGAATGCAGTTCCCGAACCAGCGGGAGCACGTGCTCAAGATCTGACTCGCAGTCAAACACATCCAGCTTTCGGAAATACCGCTTGGCAGTCTCGCACACCTCCAGCACAGCCCGAAGATGAAAACGCTCCGGACTGAACACCGTTCCATCCACGAACCCCTCCGGCTGCAACCCCTTCAACTCCGGGCGCAGCGTTGCCAGAATCACTGCATCCATAAACTTGTCATCCAGCTTCACATCCGGATACATAGCACTGACCGTCAGGTCAACTACTTCTTTACTACTCTTTTTCATAGCACATATACTTTAAAGGTCCAACATTACAGATTCCAATACTTTCTGGTCCACGAACTCCTCCGGTCCCGGACCGGCACAACCGTGCTCCGCTTCTCCCTGAGTAGCTGCGCCACTTCCCGCGAGACTGACCGAACTTGCTCCGGAATTCTCTTCTCCTCCGGATGTTCACTCTCCCACATAGTGCCTTTGGGCAACCTGGCCAGCCTGGCCTTTCTCTCTTGATAGCTCATCCTCATAACGTTCAATCTTTATCTTTTTCTTACTACAAGATACGAAAAATCAACGACTTTAACAAATTTATTTACAGCACTTTAGCTCTAAAAAGAAGATTTTTTCCACGCGTGGAACACTAACCATTTTCACTCAAGGCACAAAAAAAGCAGCGGCGCAAGCCGCTGCCCAAAGTGGTATATTTTTATATCCGATCCCGTCCCCCGAGCGGGGCACTCCGCTCCTACCCGCACCGCCGCCAGGGCGTGGGTAAATAGTTGGCGTTGGTGGTTTGGAGTCTCTGGGCCTGGCCGATAGAGCGGGTGATGCCGCTGAAAAACCAGAGAACCTTGTCGCGGGCTCCAGGGCCAGAGTCTCTAAACCACCAAGGGCGCGGAACGAGCAAAGCGAGTGGAGCGTGGCCCCGGAGGCGGTCTGTAGCATCAGCGCGTGAGGAATGGCGGGCTTTGACGGTACAACGGACGGGAGACCCCAGGCTCCCGGCCGCCGGCAAAGACCCGCAGCCGGTGGGCACAGACGGCCTCCGGGGTCCGGGCCGGCACGGCCCGTGACAACGCTGAATCGAAGGGATAACGCCCGTGGGCGAAGCCCAGGGAAAACGGTACCAACCGGCGCAGTGGATGACGGGCAGAAGCGAAGGCGTGATTGTGTGCCGACAAGGCTATCAGTCTTGGCGGCCACAATCCGCCGAAAGCGCCGCCCGACATTCTCTGCGCCAGCAGCCGGAAGCAATTGAACAATTGCGAACGGTTGCCACCTGCACGCCCGGAACACTTCCGGCGTGGTTCACCACGGCAGAGGTGTGGAGGAATAGCGGGCAGGTATAGATAAACACGGCGAAGCCGTACCGCGGAGTGGAGACGACAAAGACGAGGCTGGCGGTTCCACCGACTGCCTGGTCTTTGGCGGCGGAACGACCCAGCACGGGAGCGACGACAATGAGGGCACGGCTCTGCCGTGGCCTCTTTGTCCCAAGCGGGAGTGCGTGGAGGTGGCAGGATACTCGCGCAGCACCGACCTCCCCAGCGGGATACCACCCTCGCACCAGTACAACGCCAACGCGGAGCTGCACTTTGTGGGCGGGGACCCACAAAGTGCGGGGTTTTGCGACAGGCCAGGGCCGGGGATGGCCCTGGAGCAAAACCCCTTCCTGCCGCCGACTCGACCGGGCGGGGCAAACGGGAAACGGTGCCTCAACGGACCGAGGGAGCAACTTAACATAACGTCGCGTTGTATAACCCGCAGCCTGCAGTACGTTGGAACGGGCCTCAACGGTCAGCGACTTGATGCCGTTCAGGCGAAGCACCTCCCTTCCCGCGAGGAGTTATACAATGTTGCGTTATGTTATGATGCGGGTCCTGGCACCGACGACGATTCGGAGCACCTACGCAGCCCGGGCGTTATTGCACCTCCCTTGGGAGGCTGGGAGGGATTGAACCCGCACGGTTGACAGACGCTAAACCTGGAACGGAAGGACCGCGAGGGACTGGAGTGGAGGGTTTGGCGGCTGCCTACCGTGACCGCTCCCCCTTTATGCCCGGCTTGACCGGGCATCTGTGCGCTGGCAGGGCGCCGGTCTGGAACAGACGGGCGCCGCGGGCGGGCCTGTTGTGCGTGAGGTCGAGCGAGTCTGTGGACGGCTCCGGCGGCCACAGTCTCGCCGGTGCGTGGCAGTAAGAGCGGAAGTCCCCTGGGCGGCGAAGGTGCTCAGGGGACTGGAGCCAAGCTGGCGTGATTGGAGGCGTAACGGACGCGCCTGCGGAGCAAGCGGCCGCAC
>R24__coassemble_3873_pt1 | contig 5663 bp, 7 predicted proteins | sample R24__metabat2_high_PE_033 | metagenome-assembled genome bin R24
CGGTCGTCAGCGGCAGTAGCGGCCCGGAGGCCGTACGCGGGCTGCCCTAGAACGGCAGGTCGTCGGAAGGTGCGCCGGCGGGGAGGGGGCCCTGGTAGGTCGGGGCCGCGGGAGCAGCCTGGGGCTGCGGAGCCGGGGCGGCCTGAGGGGTTGCGGGCTGCTGGGCATAACCGCCCTGATAGCCACCCTGCTGCTGGCCCTGCTGGTCTCCGTCCGGGCGTTTGCCCAGGAGCTGGAGGGTGTCTACCACCACCTCGGTGGTGTAACGCTTGTTGCCGGTCTGGTCTGTCCACTGGCGGGTGCGCAGGCGGCCTTCCACAAAGATCTGGGAGCCCTTGTGGATGTATTTTTCGGCCACGTCGGCATTATTACGCCACAAAACGAGGTTGTGCCACTCGGTGTTTTCACGGACTTCTCCGTTGCGGTCCCGATAGCGCTCAGAAGTAGCGAGCGGGAAAGAAGCCACCTTGGCATTGGCGGAAGGATTCTGGGGATTGGATTCGAGGTAACGTACTTCAGGGTCTTTTCCAACGTTACCGATGAGCATGACTTTGTTCAGTGACATAATTATAGTGCGTTTAAAAGGTTTTCCATGTTGGGTTTTTCTCCGGTGAAGAGCTCGTATCCGACCGCAGCCTGCCACAGGAGCCAGCGCTGTCCCGGGATATAAGCTTTGCAGGGAAGGCCGGAGAGCGCGGGCCTTTTGTACTCGGCTTCCAGCACCACCGATGCTGCAAAATTCAGGCCCGGAGGCACGGGTGTCCCGCCCGGAAGCGTATAAATCATCCATTCGGGCCGATGGGCCTCCAAACCCTCCCAGGGGGCGGTTTGGCAGCCAAAATGCGCGGCCAGCGCCCGGGCTTTCTCCTCCGATCGGCCGGTTACGGACACGCGGCAGCCCAGCTTCTGGGCGGCGACGATGGCAGCGCGGGCTGCACCGCCCGTTCCCACCACCAGGGCATCGGCCACCGGCAGGCCGCACTCCTTCACGGCCAGGGCTATGCCATCTACGTCAGTGTTGTAGCCATACAGCTGATCGGCCCGCTTGACCACCAGATTCACGGCGCCAGTGCGGCGGGCTTCCTCCGACAGCGCATCCACCCGGGCGTAGGCGTCCTGCTTGAAGGGGGCCGTGACGTTGATGCCGTCATAATCGGCCAGAAATACTTTCCAGGCCTCTTCAAACTGCTCGCGGTCCACCAGGTCGTACGGGTAGCGGCCGTCGTAGGCGGCGGCAAACAGGCGCGGGCTCAGGGATCCCGCTACCGGATGACCGATGAGCGCGAACTTCATTTCTTGCGGAAAAAGCTTTCGTGGATATAGGAGACCAGACCGCAGACCGCCTGGGTAAGGACCTGGGACTCGTGATTGAGGACGGCAAAGGCCATGCAAGGGTCTTTGGGAATGCCCCAGAGCACTTGGAGTGCGCCGCTCACCATGCCGTGATAGATGCCAAAGCCACCGGGGATGGGAACTATGGAGCTGATGCTGCCCACCAGGGAGATGAACAGGGCATCCACCAGGGTCAGGGAGCCAAAGACAGGCATATCTTTGAGGGCCCACACAATGCAGGCGCTCATGAACCAGTAAAGTATCCAGATGAGAAAGGTATACAGAAGGAAGAGCCAGCCCCTCTTCATCCGGCGGAAGGAACCCAGTCCCTCCCCGATGCCCTGGATGAAGACCCAGACTCTACCCCAGAATCCACCCCGGTTTCTAAGGCACCAGCACAGGGCCACAACCAGGGCCAGGGTCAGGAGCAGACCGGGAATGGCGAGGCCCATCACCTTCCCACCCCAGGAGAAATTGTCCGTGAAGAAGGCTCCGAAATCTTCCCACTTCAGCACCAGCACAATGGCGGTGATGAACCCCACGAACAGCATGTCCCAAACGCGCTCCGTCACAATGGACCCCAGGGCTTTATCGGCCGAAAGGATGCGCTTGCCGTCCTCATCCTTGGACGAGTTCTTGACCACATAGGCCAGGCGGACCACCTCTCCCACGCGGGGCAGAAAGAGATTGACGGCGCTGCAGATGTTGTAGGCGTTGAAGCAGGTGATGATGGACGTTTTGTCATCCATGGGGAGCAGGAGCATCCTCCAGCGGAGACCCCGGATAAAAAGGGAAAGGATACCCAGGCCGATGGACAACAATACCCACTCCCACTTACAGTGCTCCAGGGCCAGCATGAACTGGGTCCAGTCTATGCTGCGGAAGCAGAAATAGACCAGGACCACCGCTACGGCCGCCCAGAACAGGTATCGGAGGGTATTCTTGGTTTTCTTGTCCATCTGTAGACAAAGGTAATGGAAAATTGTCAAATAATGGCTAAATTTGTGAGCTAAACCTCGTGAATATGAAATCCATCCTTGGCATCGGCAACGCCCTGACCGATATTCTGGCCGTTCTCCCGGACGACGCCCTTCTCCGCAAATTCCATCTCCCGCTGGGTAGCATGCAGCACGTAGATATGGAAACCGGAGACCGCATCTGGGAAGACCTCAAGCAGTACGGCGTCAAGTACGTTCCGGGTGGCAGCGCTGCCAATACCATCACCTGCACGGCCATCTTCGGCATGCCTTCCGGCTATGTGGGCAAGATCGGAAACGACGACCTGGGCAACCTCTTCAAGAGCTCCATGGAGCAGTTTGGCGTCAAGTCCCAGATGCTCTACGGCACCAAGTCCAGCGGCCGCTGCATGGTTTTCATCACGGGCGCCAATGCGGAGCGCACCTTCGCAGATTACATGGGAGCCACCCTGGAAATGGGCCCCGACGACCTGGATCCGTCCTTCTTCGAAGGCTACGACTACTTCCACATCGAGGGCTATCTGGTCCAGAACCAGGAACTCATCTCCAAGGCCGCACGCCTGGCCAAGGCCGCCGGCTGCACCATCTCTATAGACATGGCCTCCTACAATGTGGTGGAGTCCAACAACACCTTCTTCCACAACCTGGTAGAGAACTACGTGGACATTGTCTTTGCCAACGAGACCGAGGCCAAGGCCTTCACCAAGAAAGAGCCGCAGGAAGCCATCGTAGAACTGGCCAACCTCTGCAAGATAGCCGTGGTCAAGGTGGGCAAGGCCGGCTCCATGATCAAGTCCGGCAACGAGTACCACTTCATTGAGCCCTGGCCCGCTACGCCCATCGACGCCACCGGCGCCGGAGACACCTATGCCGCCGGTTTCCTTTACGCCCATTCCCTGGGCATGCCGCTCAAGGTCTGCGGAGAGGTGGGTTCCATCATTGCCGCCAAGGTGGTGGAAGTCATCGGAACCAAGATCGACATTCCCCGCTGGAGAGAGGCCAAAGAAGAAATCCGCGCCCTCATTGCCGCCAACACCCCTGCTTACACCGACCGATGAAAAAGTATCTCTGGGTATTCCTCATTTCCATGGTCCCGCTCATCGAAATCCGCGGAGCCATTCCCTATGCCGTGGGCATGGGCCTTCCCCTGGTCCCCTCCATCATTGTGGCTGTCATCGGCAACATGATTCCCGTCCCCTTCATCTACCTCTTTGCCCGCAAAGTGCTGGAATGGGGAAAGGACAAGAAATATATCGGCGGATTCTTTACCTGGTGCCTCCAGAAAGGAGAAAAAGGGGGCCGAAAGTTGGAAGCCAAAGCCGGCCGGGGACTCTACTGGGCCCTCTTCCTGTTTGTGGGCATTCCACTGCCCGGCACCGGCGCCTGGACCGGCATGCTGGCCGCCAGCATCCTGGATATGGACTTCAAGAAAAGTACGCTGGCCGTTCTGGGAGGCGTGCTCCTGGCCGGCGCCATCCTGCTGGTCGCTTCCCTGGGAGTCGTGGGCGCCATCGATCTGGCAAAATAAACCTCTTACGGCAACAGGGCCGCTAATTCGTCGATTTGTTCGGGAGTAGTGGCCCAGCTGGTGGCAAAGCGCACCACCTTGCGGCCGTCAGAGAGGGTTTCCCACACTTCGTAAGCCACCTTTCCCTCCAGGGCCTCAGCTGCGGAAGGGGTCAGGAGGATGAACTGCTGGTTGGTGGGAGAATCCAGGAAGAGCTCGTAGCCCTTGTCCAAAAACAGTTTCTTTAACTTCATGGCCAGGTCAATGGCGCCCTGGGCAATCTTGAAGTACAGTCCGTCCGTGAAAAGCGTGTCAAACTGGACGCCCAGCAGGCGGCCTTTGGCCACCAGTGCACCGTGCTGCTTGACCATGGTAAAGAAGTGCTCCGGAGCATTTCCGGAAGGGAAAACCACGGCCTCGCCACACAGGGCGCCCACCTTGGTTCCGCCAATGGTGAATACGTCGCAGAGCTGCGCCAGCTCCTGGATGGTAACGTCGCAGGCCGGGCTCATGAGGCCGTAGCCCAGACGGGCTCCGTCCACATACAGCGGCAGATGATACTCTTTGCAAACGGCGTAGATGGCGGAAAGTTCCGACTTGGAATAGAGCGTACCGTACTCCGTGGGGAAGGAGATGTACACCATGCCGGGGAAGACCATGTGGTCGTAGGAACCGTCGGCGTAATAGGCCTCCAGATAGCTCTTGAGATTCCGGGCCGATAATTTGCCTTCCCGCTGGGGCAGCGTCAGGACCTTGTGACCGGTGTATTCCACTGCACCGGCCTCGTGCACAGCAATGTGGCCGGTCTGGGCCGCCACCACGCCCTGGTAGTCCCGGAGCAGGGTGGCAATGACGGTGGAATTGGTCTGGGTGCCGCCGGTGAGGAGGAACACCTCTGCCTGGGGGCAGCCCACCGCCTCCCGGATGCGGGCTTTGGCCGAAGCCGTGAAACAATCGGCCCCATAACCGGGCTGCTGGATGAAATTGGTAGCCAGAAGGCGCTCCAGAATAGCCGGATGGGCACCTTCGTTGTAGTCGCAGGTAAAAGAGATCATAAGTTCGCTATGAGTTCTACGGGGCAGTGATCTGACCCGAAAATTTCGTTATGGATGTCGGTAGAGACTATTGCGTCTTTCAGGGATTCCGATACCACAAAGTAGTCTATGCGCCACCCCACGTTCCGCTCACGGGCGTTCATGCGGTAGCTCCACCAGGAATACTTAGCCTCCGTGGGGTGCTGATACCGCCAGCTGTCCACAAATCCGGCCGCCAGCAGTTCACTGAATTTTCCGCGTTCCTCGTCCGAGAAACCGGCGTTGAAATGGTTGGTGGAAGGGTTCTTGAGGTCTATCTCCTCATGCGCCACATTGAGGTCTCCGCACATGATCACCGGCCCCGGAAGTGCCGATAAATAAGCCCGGAAGGCATCCTCCCACTGCATCCTGTAATCCAGCCGCCGGAGCCCGTCCTGGGAATTGGGAACATAGACACATACCAGGAAGAACTTCTCGTACTCCAGGGTAATCACCCTCCCCTCCTGGTCGTGCTCCGGAATGCCCATGCCGTACTTCACGCTCAGCGGGGTATACTTGGTATAAATGGCCGTACCGGAGTAGCCTTTCTTCTCTGCGTAGTTCCAGTAGGACTCATATCCCAGGAACTCCAGGTCCAGCTGTCCGGCCTGCAGCTTGGTTTCCTGCAGGCACACAAAATCCGCATCCAGCTCCGTGAAAATATCCGCGAAGCCTTTGCCAGCCACAGCCCGGAGGCCGTTCACATTCCAGGAAATAAATTTCATACTTTCCAGTTAAAATCCAAATAAAATTGGATTCCGTTAATTTGGTTTA
>R24__coassemble_3924_pt1 | contig 5601 bp, 2 predicted proteins | sample R24__metabat2_high_PE_033 | metagenome-assembled genome bin R24
TCAGACTATGCAGGCTCTTCGGATAGCCCCCCCACGGAAGTTTACAGGTGAGCCTGAAAGGACTCTCTTTTTCGAAGCCGTCTACCAGCAGGCCCTCCCGGTCCATATCCGTAAAGCCCAGGGGGCCTTTGATCAGGTTGGCACCCCGTTTGGCACCCCAGACGATGACCGTGTCGATGAGGGTCTTGGCCACGTCGAAGTCCTCGATGAAGTCTATCCAGCCAAAGCGGACGGTGTTCTCACCGAACTTCTTGTTGGCCCGGTGGTTGATGATGGCAGCCACGCGGCCCACAATCTTCTTGCCCTGATAGGCCAGAAAGAGCTCTTTTTCACAGAATTCAAGGGACGGGTTTTCCGGTCCCAGGGAGTTGAATTCGTCGCTTTCGAAGGCAGGAACGTAATTCTCGCAGTCTTTGTAGAGGTCCAGGGGGAAGCGGATAAATGCTTTGAGCATTTTGCGGTCTTCCACCGTGCGAATAGTTATTTCAGGTTTCATTTTCACGTCTTTGTGACTGCAAAGATACTAAATTCTTGGCAATAAAAAAGGCCTCCCGGAGAACGGGAGGCCTCTGTTATGAGGAAAGGATTAGTCCAGGCTGACCAGATGGTTGTAGTCGGTTTCGCGCTTGGGAATCTTCCAAGTCCACTTGTTGCCGTCTTCCACATTGATGGTAACGGCAAAGGCGTCGTTGAAGTTGCCGCCCTGGGCCTTGTTCTTGCGCACGATGGGCTCATTCCAACGCTTGTAATCGTACCAGTCGAAGCCTTCACCCCAGAGGTCTACTCTGCGATAGAGTTTAACCTCAGTAAGGAGTTCGGCACCGGTCTTGGTGCAGCTGTAGGAAGGATCCAGGTTCTTGTTCAGGTCGTTCAGCAGGCCCTGAACCTTGGCATCCTGGCCACCCATGTGGCAGAGGGCTTCGGCTTCGGCCAGATACATCTCGGCAGAGCGGTAGATATTGTAGCTGCCGCCGCCGGGATAGAAGGTGCACTGGAACTTGAACTGCATGTACTGGTAAACCAGGCTGGTGCTGTACAACTTGTCCTTATACTCTTTGAAAGCACGTTCGTAGAGTTTCTTGGTGCTGCGACCAGCGGCGTTGAGCTCGGCAGCCTCCTCGGCGGTGGGCTCCAGCCAGAGGGCGCGGCGCACATCGGTGGCAGGAATCTGGTCGTAGAGTTCCTTGCTGATGGCCAGCGGATAGGTACGCTGCATGGAACTGGATGCGTTGGAGCCCTGATAAGCGAAGTATGCATAGTAGTAAATGGTCTGGTCTTCGGCGTCATACACGCCCCAGATCCACTCATCGTTGGGCTCGCTGAAGCCACTGTCCATATACTGGCTCTTGCTCATGAGGGGGTGACCCTTGCGGGCTTCGGGAGCGCAGGCCGCCACCGTGGGCCAGTCTTCGCGGACCAGGGCAGCGCGGGTCTTCACGGCAAAAGCAACTTGGGCATCCGGCAGGTAGAAGTCGGACTTGGCACGGGTGAGACCGCTTTCGTTGAAGAGGCGGATGGCTTCGTCGCAGTCGTCGTAAATCTGTTTGTAGCATTCGGCCTGGGTAGAAAGGGCCATCTCGTAACCTACTTCCGGATCCTCGTCGGGATCGGGGGTCAAACGGAGAATTACGCCATTGGAGGCACCGTTGCTGCTGTCTTGCCAGCGATAGGCGTACAGCTGCATAAGCATAGTGAAAGCATGGGCGCGGAAGGTTAGGGCCTGGGCCTTGATGAACTGGCGCTCGGCTTCGGGACCTTCGGCGGTTTCCACGTTCTTGATGACCATGTTGGCGTTGCCAATCATCTTATAGTAGTAGTACCAAGGGTAAATCAGGTAGGTGGAGTTCACGCTCTCATTCATGGTGTGGTTCCACAAGGCGGCCCAACCGGTCTGGTTGCAGCGCTGGAGGTCGTTACCAAAGTTACCGTACCAGGTCTTGATAACACCTTCTCCATTGAGGCCCTGGGTGCTCAGGTACTGGGAGGTCATCATCTTGGCCATACCGTTGATGGCCAACTGGCAATTCTCCGTAGTAGAAAAGATGGTAGCGGGGGATACGGAGCTCTCGGGAGAGGTCTCCAGATATGCCTTGTTGCAGGCAGAGGCCAGGGAGAGGGCCGCAATCACTAAGGAGATTCTGATGATATTTTTCATAACTTTCATCTCTTTAACAGGTTAGAAGCGGACATTGATACCGGCGGTGACAACACGGGCCGTTACGAAGTCGTTGCTGCTGGTGGAACCGCCAAAGCTATACTGAGGGTTCAGACCCTTGCGGGCAGCGAACGTAAAGAGGTTCTCACAGGCCACGGATACGGAAAGACTCTGGACCTGGAGCGGGGTGAGCCAGCGTTTTGGCAGCTCGTAGGAGAGGGCGATATTCTTGATAACCAAGTAGTTGCCAGAAGTGAGCCAACGGGTGGAAGTCCCGGCGTTGTTGGAGATGGTAACATCCTTCCCGTTCATCTTATAAGTGTTGAAGGTGTACAGCATGGGAGTGCCGTTGGGATCGATACGGTTGGGGCTGTCTTCCGTCATACCGTTGGGAACACCGGTCCAACCCTGGAGGTTGTCCTGGTGGGCGCTGCTGGGATTGGCGCTTACACCCATCTTGTCGGCGTAGATACCGTCATAGACCTTGGCACCCAGGGAATAGGTGAAGAGGGTGGAGAGGCTGAGGCCCTTCCAGCTCAGATTGAGGCCGAAGGCACCGTACACGGTAGGCGTAGCGGTACCGGACCAGTCTTTCTTACCATAGGAACCAGGGTTCCAAACATAAGGCTGGCCACCAATGATGGTGTAGTTCTGGGCTTCCATCAGAGTGTGGGCGTTGCCATCCTCATCGGTAGCCGTACCATAAAGGACATTACCATCCTTGGTGTTGTCGTCGGTGATGTAGTAACGCTCGTCATCGAACTTATAGAGGGACAGACCGGTCATCTGGTCTACACCTACAAACTGGTACAGCCAGTAAGCATAGCGGTCACCGCCTTCCACAAAGCGCTTGGTACCGTCAATGATACCGTCCTTTTGGTTCTGCTTAGGCAGGGAGATGATGCGGTTCTTCAGGAACGTTGCGTTGGCAGAGAAGTTCAGCTTGAAGTTACGGGTGCGAACAATGTCCACGTCGGTCTCGATTTCAACACCGCGGTTGGACATGGTACCCACGTTGCGGGTAACGGAGGGGTTGGTGCCACTGGAGGAAGTAGGACCGGCAGAAATGGGCAGGATCACGCTGAAGAGCAGGTCCTTGTTGCGGCGGTCAAAGTACTCTACATTGAGATTCCAGCGGTTGAACAGACGGGATTCGATACCTACGCCCCAGGACTGGCCGGTCTCCCATTTGAGCTGCTCGTTGCCCAGCTGGGTGAGATAGTAGGCACCCTTGTTGGCGTTCTGGTCAGAGCCGTAGAGGGCCTGGTAGCCATACAGACCGGAACCGGAGTCGTTACCTACCTGGCCAAAGTCGGCGCGGAGCTTGAGGCTGTTCACCCAGGTGATGTTCTGCATGAACTCTTCCTTGGAGATCATCCAGTTGGCGCCGATGCTCCAGAAGTTACCCCAACGGACGTCGCTGGAGAAGCGGGAAGAACCGTCACGACGGAAGGAAGCCTCCACATTGTACTTGTCCATGTAGTTGTAACGGACGCGGGAGAGGAAGCTTTCCGTGCGGTAGTTGTTGGCGTAGTTGTACAGGTCGGTGATGGACGTGAAGTTGTTCAGATTGTTAACACCGGGGAACACCTCGTTGGTCTTATAACCGTACAGGTAGTCATAGTTGTTGGAGTAGTTTTCGTGGCCCAGGAGTGCACTGACACTATGTTTGCCAAACTGGTGGGCCCAGCGCAGCTGCTGCTGGAAGGTGAAGTTCTTGTAGACGTATTCTACACGCTTGCCACGGCCGTTGTTACCCTTACCGTCACCGATGACGGCGGAGTCATAGGTCTGGTTCACGGAGTTACGCAAATTGATGTTGCCGGTAACGGTGAAGGTGAAGTCCTTGAGGAAGTAAACCTCGGCGGTGGCGATGGCGTTCACCGTATTGCGGAGGCTCTTGTCCTGGTTGAGCTCGTTCTCCCAGATGACGTGGCGGTCTGCGTACTGGTTACGGGTGCTGACCACCTGGCCGTTTTCGTCCATATAGGAACCGGGATCGTACTGTTTGTTACCTTCGGCATCCAGGATGTATTCGCCGGTATTCACGTTGTGCAGGTGCACAGGATAGATAGGGGCGATGTTACGGCAATACATGAACGGGTTGATGTAGGAAGAGGATCCCGTAGAGGTATTGAGGAAGTTCTGGTGGGTAGCGTTCACATTGAGACCCAATTTGAGGTAAGTGGTGGGCTTGATGTTTACGGAAGCGCGGCCGGACAGACGGTTGAAGCCTGAAGTGCGGAGATAACCGTTCTCATCCAGGTAACCGATGGACATGTAGTAGTCGCTCTTGTTGGTGGCGCCGCTGGCGCTTACGTTGTATTCCTGACGGAAACCGCGGCGGATGGTCTGGTCAAACCAATTGAGGTCTCCCACATAGCCGGACTTGATGCTGGCGTCGGACACCAGCTGACCATTGCTGAACAGGGCGTTGTTGGCCTTGTCGTAGATGTTCAGATAGAGACGTTCAGAAATGAGGTTCTCATTGGCATAGGTAGCAGCGGCTTCGGCCGTGTCACCATAGTAGAACTGGCGGTCGTTCTTGAGGGCGCGCCAGGCAATGTTCATGTACTCGTCCGGGGTAGCCAGCTGGTACTCAGGGATACCTCTCTCGTACACACCGGCAGAAATGCTGGCCTGTACGGAAATACGGCCCTGGGAACCCTTCTTGGTGGTGATGAGGATCACACCGTTGGAGGCGCGGTTACCGTACAGGGCGGCGGAGGCGGCATCCTTGAGAACGGTCATGGACTCGATATCGGTGGGGTTCAGGTCGGACAGGTTACCTCCATAGGGAACACCGTCAATCACATACAGGGGAGAGTAGCTACCGTTCACGGTACCATTACCACGGATCATGATGGACGGATCGGAACCCGGGTTACCGTAGGTGCTGTTTACCTGCACACCGGTCACCGTACCTTCCAGGGCAGAAGTGACGGAAGAGGTGGGGCGGTTGGCAATCTTCTCAGAGCTCACGGATGAGATAGCGCCCGTGAGGGAAGATTTCTTGGCGGCACCGTAAGCGATGGTAACCACAGCCTCGTCCAGGGCCTCTGCATCCGAAGTCATGACCACATTAACGGTGGCCTTGATGGGCAGTTCCTGGGTAACCAGGCCGATAAAGGAGAATACCAGTTCCTTTGCATTGGAAGGGACACCGGTAATGACGTAGGTTCCGTCCACGTCGGTCATGGCACCCACGTTGGTGCCTTTGACCATCACGGACACGCCCGGAAGGGGAGATCCGTCCTCGTCAAAGGTAACCTTACCACGCACGGTGGAGGGAGCCTGAGCGGAGGCAATACCTACCATGACCAGTAAAGTGGTCACGAAAAGAAATAATCTCTTCATAGGTTAAATGATTAAGTTAAACAAATAAGATGATATAACAATAGTTTGTTAATTTTATAAAGTTTACGCCACGGCGCGAACGCCGTAGA
>R24__coassemble_4684_pt1 | contig 4946 bp, 4 predicted proteins | sample R24__metabat2_high_PE_033 | metagenome-assembled genome bin R24
ATGCCCGGTACATTTGAAAGTGATACAGGGGGTACATTTAATCCGCTGCTATCACCATAGTGTTCCCTCTATTTTCATTGATTGTGACGGGCTCTTTGGAGCATATTATGGAACTATTTCGTCAGAACAACGTGCCCCTGCAGCAGAGCACATTCCACGGCGAAACGGGTTATGTCTTTATGACACGCAGCGGCTCTTCCAATGAAACCACACTACTTGAAGCTTTGGAATCATGTCCAGATGTCAGTTCCATTAGCAGTATGTACGGGCAGGGAATCAAGGAATACATTGCATTCTGCAAGAAATCAATAGTACCTATTGAGGTGGGATTTGATTTGTATGGGATATGAGTCAGTTGAACCTATATCAGAGGCTTCGAATGAGGCTGTCCAGCTGCCCCCAATGTGGCGGCCGGTATGTCCGCATTCTCTATGGATTGCCATCACCTTCAGCAATGGAGAGAGCGAGGAAGGGAGAAATCGTTCTCGGAGGGTGTTTGATGGAGAAGGATTCTCCAATTGGAAAGTGCTCAAAGTGCAATACGTTCCTCAATCGTGATTTCACCACTGAGGAAGTGCCAGATTTTGATGTGCAAGATTACTTGAGGACGATACAAGAAACAAAAAAACAACCAATAGATACTGGATTATGACTCGTAGAGAAAGCCGTGACCAGTCCAGAAAAATAGGAGCTAAACAAAAATGAACATCAAGAATACCATTGTCATTGACAATAACTTTCGATGGGAACTCACTAATGAAGAATTGTATGGACCGTTAGAGTTGCCCAAAGATTGGCATGAGCATTTCTTTTTTTTCCCTCCGTTCGATCCAGAAAGAGACCTCCATTTCTCGTTTAATGATAAACCCGCTCTGTGCCTTCAAGCTGGAGAATATAATCCTGAATTAGAGACTATCCCTGCCATACGAAGGTAAACTGTCCACTCCGTCCACCCCGGCCACTCCGTCTGTGCCTTGGGACGGTGGACAGGACGGAAAAGAGAATATAAAACGAGTTCTATGAATATTATAGTCAAAAAGAGTCTTCGTGTCATTGGAATAGTCATTCTGGTGATGGGTATTTTGGGCCTTATTATGAGTTTTGTTGCAGACCAATATGGCCATCCTGCTCATTATTCAGGTGCAGTCACCTTAATTGTCTTCGGCATCTCATTATACTGGGCAGCTGGGCCAAAAGAAAAGAAAGAAAACGGTGAGGCCAACAAAGGGGAAGAAACGCCAGAAGTTAAGGAAAAGAAGTCTTTCTCTGAATTTGTTAAGTTCTTCGTAAGGACATTCAAAGACTATATAGAGCCCTTACTTGGCAAGGTCACTGATAATATAGACTGGCCCCTTCATCTGTCCTCCGTGCCTTTCTTCGAGAAACATAAGATCTTCGCATTGATGGTCGGTGTTGTTGGAGGGATTCTCTGGCTATTATGCCTTCCTTTCATGGCCGTGAGCGTTCTTTGGGCCATTGTTCCATGCATCATCATTGGCGCATTCCTATACCTCTTCGGCGTGTCGGAGAAGGCTACTTCCACGGTATTCCTCTGTGTAGTCGGCCTTTGCTTCGTGTTCATTATTCTGTTACTCATTTCGTATTAGCCTCCATCGGCAATAGTTGTCTGGTTCGTATTCACGCATAAGTTATGGCATCCCGCTCATTCGGCATAATCGCGCTACTTCTCTGCCTGCTCACAAGATCCTGGGCTGCAGAGCCCATATCCGGCACTCCTAACAATGGGCAAGACGAGCCTGTAAAAAAATACGTTGTTACCATATACAAAGCCATCGGACAGGGAACCAACGCACGCATCAATCTCATATTTGAGACTGTTTCTGGGCCTATGCCATCCTCTCTGTGCGACAAAATCAACGAGCAGTTAGCCAGACAGATTATCAGCAACTATGCGGAGTACTTCCAACCAGGAGAGCCGCTGCCAGACATCACGTACACGGTGAAAGGCGTGGCAGACTACATCGCTCGTGACTACGAAACCATCATTTCATCCATGAAGGCCGAGGATGAAGATTTCGGCAAAGGAGGGCCGATAGGCATCAACATGTTGGGACGAATATCCGACTTCCCCCAGGGTTTCCTGTCCTACAGGCTCCAGGATGCCTTCGCCCTGGGCGATTCTCATGACAGACCGGCCTACTACGAACGCGGCCTTGTGCTCAATATCGAGACAGGAGAGCCCGTCAAGCTGGCCGATGTCATTGCTCTGGATTCCCAGCAGGCCCTGGGCCGATTACTTGCTCAAACCTTCCATGCCCAGTACCCCGAAAGCCCGATGGACTACCAAACCATCCCGCCTTCCGACAACTTTGTCTTCGATAAGCAAGGCGTTCTCTTCATATTCGACACGGGCACCCTCGAAAGCAACGCCATGGGCGTCATCATCCTCACCATTCCCTGGGACGATTTCAAGACTGTAGCATCCTTACCCCTGCTGTAGTCCTATTCTTTCATCCTGTCCACTCCGTCCACTTCGACACCGCCCTGTGGCCGTGGACAGTAGACGCGGCAGCACTTTGGCACAAGCTTGCATTACCTTTGGGCCCATGAATCCACATGAGCCCATTTTTGTTGCCCCGCCCATCACGGAGATTCCGGACTACGTCTGGTCTCCTCGTTACGGACGTCCGTCTTACCTATCAGGAAGGCCGATAAAGAAGCCCGTTGACACCAGCCGACGAATTCCTCATCCCGATGCCGAAAGTGCCCTGAAGGCTGCAAAAAAGGCCTGTCGTTCAAATCCGGGCCGATGGTTCGGCAGAGCCCCGGAAGGATCTGGGCCGATAGCATTCTTAGTCTATGAAGACAGCAAGGTCGTAGAGCGGCATGTGGTGGGCCGATAGTAAGCGGTCATCCGCATCCGGCCACCTCGGAAGCCTCCATGGCATGGTCTTTGATTCTTTTTAAGAACTTATTGCAGTTTTAAACTATGAAGAGATTTCTGATTTTGTGCGTTGCAACGTTTAGCCTGTTACAAAGTGCTTATGGCCAGGAAGCAAAGGGGTTCGAATATGCCGCAGGGCCAGTTTTCGGGTTTGGTTTTACGCCTGACAAGGCTTATTTCTTGGGAGCCGGTGTGCTTGGAGGATATCAGTTCAACGAGCATTTTGCCGCCGGAGTCGGTGTGGATTTCTTGCATTATGTCGGCAGGCCGGGAATGTTCTATACAGATACCCGTATGCCCGTTTTCGCTTCGCGTTATAATGCCATCCGTCCCTTTGCCTATTGCCGATATGACATTCTGCCGGATGAGGAATGGTGTCCTTACATTGGTGGCCGGATAGGCTATGCCTTCGTCCTCGATGCCGGATTCCAGCACAATGCCGGCATGTACAACGCCCTTGACCTTGGCGTGTCACATCGGACAGGCGACAAAGGCCGGAGGCAGTCCTATGGCATTTCCATCGAGACAACGTATCTCCAGTATCTGATGCGAAACTGTATTTCCAGACGATAGCAACTATCGGCAGACAGCAAGGCCGATGCTTCCCGGCACCAGCAGCAGCGCTGCTCAGGCCGATAAAAAAAGCGGTCATCCGCATCCGGCAGTCCAGCAGAGCTGGCCAGCCCAATGCGTCTGGTTCAATGAATGCCATCCTGCCCGCAAAAGCGGCCAGGCAGGCATGATTAAAGGGAGAATGGTATGGGAGACTGTGTCCGGACAAGCCGGCCACAGACTCCCATCAAGTTTAATCCCCCAACCCCAAGGGGAGATAACGCCCGGGCCTCCCTTCGAGGCAAGGAAGGTGCAAAGAATCCGCGCCATAACATAATTCAAATTGTGTAAGCAAGCCGGCGGGAAGGTTTTCCCTCCGCATCAAGGAAGAATCCCGGCTCGTTACACAATTTCGCTTGTAATTATGTTAAGGAGCTCCGTCGGTCCTCCGAATCACCGTCAGTGCAAGCCCGGGCGGCGTGCCGTCAGGAAAGGGGTTTTGCTCCAGGGCCATCCCCGGCCCTGGCCCGTCGCAAAACCCCGCACTTTCGGGGCCCCCGCCCCAAAAGTGCCCGCTACGAATAAGGTCAGTAGGTAAAGGAAGGACATCACTCGCCCCACCGAGGCTTCCTGCCGGCACGTGCAGCACAGCTGCGGGTCGGCCCAGTACCAAATATCAACTGTCCCGACGAGCGGGCCAGTCCATATTTGGCACTGTTCCTCCAAGGTAAGAAGTTTAACCTGGCTGCTATTCCTCCACACCTCTGTCGGGATGAATCCCGCCAGAAGTGTTCCGGGCATCCAGGAAGCGGCCCTTCGGCCCGCTGGCGCAGACTGTGTCAGCCACCGTTCCAAGGCATCAAGACCTTCGCCCTTGCTGCCCCTCCACGCTGCCAGCCACAGACTGTGCCGGAGGGCACCGTCAGTGCGTTGATATCGCCGGAATCCTTCGATTCAGCCTTGCTATGGGCCGTCCCGGCCCAGGCCCCGGAGAGAGTCTGCCTGACACCCCCTCTGTCGGTCTTTGCCGGCGGCCGGGAGCCTATGGTCTCCCGTCCGTTGTCCCGTCAAAGCCCGACAGCCCCTCCCTTCCAGACACTCTCCGGGGCCAACGCTCCACTTCGTTCCGCGCCATTGGTGGTTTGGAGACTCTGCCCACCCGCGACACCCTCGCGCCAGAGACTCCAAACCACCAACGCCTTCAAGGGACTCACGCTTCTGCACTATCAAGAAAAAGACCGACATCACCCGCCCGAGGATGCGGTAAAGGATGTAAAAATATACAACAAGGGGGCAGCGGCAGAGCCGCTGCGGGATGCTGAATAGATGCGTGATTTTGTTCGTAAATAATTGAAAATAAATTTGTTGATGTCAAAGAAAATGCTTATCTTGTATATGGATTTTAAAGATTAATGTTATGCTGAACCAACTACACTGTAAATTGCCACCGAAAAGTGAACAGTTTTGCCAACGAAAGTTGAACAGTTAG
>R24__coassemble_6328_pt1 | contig 4019 bp, 4 predicted proteins | sample R24__metabat2_high_PE_033 | metagenome-assembled genome bin R24
AGCTTTTATATCATATGAAAAACTTCTCGGGGGTCTGCCAAGCGGCAGGGGCCGAAAAGCCCCTGAGAGCGTTCTTCATTTGGATTACAAACATAGTTACTTTGTCGAATTGATCCCAAGAAAAAGAGTAAAGTAAATTCACATTTGTCGGCCTGTTGAGCCTTAGCGTCTCACAATGCGCCGCTCGATTACTTTGCCGTCTTCGTAGAGCATGAAGGCGGCATTATCATTGCCGATTGAGCCAACTGCCGGAATGGAAAATAGAGTGATTCCTTCTTTGACAATTTGACCGCAGAGCAAAGCAGAAAAGACCGCAGAGCAAAGCTGGATAAGAAAATAATCCCTACCTTTGCAGCGAGAAATAACCATCGTCATGTTCGAAGCCGGAGTACAACTGTACAATTTCATGGAGACTTTTTTCTGCTGCACGGTAAACCAGAAGGAGGAGTTCAAGTCCGTGGTGACCGAACACATGCTTGTGTACGTCATTCAGGGAGAGTTGGACGTGCTGTACAATGACCGTCGCCATCATCTCCATCCCGGGCAGGCTTACCTGATTCGAAAAAACCACAAGGCCCACAAGATTGAATATCCTTCCGCAGACGGAACGCCATTCAAGGGCCTGTTCCTCCAGCTCAAGCAGCCTATGCTCAAGAAAACCCTGGCAGAGTATCATATACCGCTCGCCGGAGTATCGTACACCGCCAAGTCCCCATATGTGATGCTGCCGGATCATCCGCTGCTCACCGGACTGTTCCAGTCCTTGGAAAAATACTTTGATGCCGGAGCTTATCCTTCCGAAGCGTTGATGGAAGCCAAAATCAAGGAAGTCATCCTTACGCTAATTGAAATCATGCCGCAGCTGAAGACGGTCCTCTTCGACTTCAAGGAACCTTTCAAGATTGACTTAGTCTCCTTCATGGACGCGAATTTCGCCAGCGACCTGGATATCGAGGGCTTTGCCCATTACACGGGAAGGAGCCTGTCGTCCTTCAAGAAGGAATTCGGGAAGATTTACGGAGAGGCTCCCGGCAAGTGGCTCATCAACCGCCGACTGCAAGAAGCCAAGACACGGATCGAAAGCGGCGAGAAACCGCTGGACGTTTACCTGCTGGTCGGATTCAAGAATCTCAGCCACTTCTCCACGGCTTTCAAGCGCCGTTACGGTTATCCGCCTTCCGCACAAGCACAATCATAATTCCATATAATAATCGCATTACCATGTCAGAAAGAAAGAACCTGGGCGCTCACGCCCTCACCCTTCCTCAGCCGGTTATGATTGTCGGCACATATGATTCCAACGGCGTGCCCAACGCCATGAACGTGGCCTGGGGCTGCCAGTGCGGAGGGAAGCAGCTGGAGCTGAATCTGGCTCCGAGCGGCCGCAAAACCATCGATAACCTGAAAGTCAACAAGGCCTTCACCGTAGCTTTTGCCACCGTTGACACTGAGGTTGTCGCAGATTACGTGGGCCTCGTCTCCGGCCAGAAGGAACCGTCCAAGATAGAGAAATCCGGCCTGCATGCCGTGAAAGCGTCTTTTGTAGAGGCTCCTGTCTTCGTTGAATTCCCGGTCACCGTTGAATGCAGTCTCCGTCTTACGGAATTGACCGACTACGGCGAGTTTCGCGTTGTGGGCGATGTGCTGAACGTGAGCGCTGACGAATCCGTGCTGGACGAAAACGGAAAGATTGATGCTGAAAAAGCCGGTATCATCTGCTTCGATCCCGCCGGGATGGCCTATCGCAGGATAGGCGGTAAAGTAGGCCAGCCTTTCCACGACGGAGCCAAGTTGAAGTAGCGATGACCGAGCTTGAGAAACTCCGCGCAGGGCTGGAATACTGCTACGACGACCCTGAGGTGGACGCGCTGAAGCAGCGGGCCATCGTGTGGTGCAAGGAGTATAACGCCATAGACGACGCCGACTACGAGGCGCAGTACGCGTATCTGAAACAAATGCTCGGCTCGGTGGGCGAAAAGGTGTGGATTGCCAAGACATTCAACTGCGACAACGGCAAGAACATCCACATCGGACGGAACTTCACGGGCAACTACAACCTAACCATCCTCGATATCCGCGAAGTGTGGATTGGCGACAACGTAATGATTGGCCCCGGCACGCTCATCTCTACCGTCAACCACCCGCTCACGCCCATGGGTCGCCGTCAGCATCTGGGCATCGCCAAGCCCGTGCGCATCGGCAACGACGTGTGGATAGGTGGCAACGTCACCATACTGCCCGGTGTCGCCATCGGCAACAATGTGGTGATTGGAGCAGGTGCCGTGGTAACCAAGGATATCCCTGACAACTCGTTGGCTCTTGGTGTCCCTGCCAGAGTGGTCAGAGAAATTGAGAATGATGTCCCGGTGGCTTCCGACTGATAGGATAGCAAAAGGAAATACCCTGCAAATTTGTAGTAGCGTGTAAATTCAGATTTATCGGCCTGGAGACGGGCAGAGATGAAGAAGGCCATCCGGGAGGGTGGCTTTTTTCATCAGTAGCGGGCGTTTTACCATTTGAGGCAGCCCAGGGGGATGATTTTCACGCCGTCCTGACGGGTGTAGGCCATGGTGCCGCCGGTGAGGACGATGAGGTGGTCGGGCTCGCGGATGGGGACCTGCTTTTCGGTGAGGTTGTGCTCGCGGATGAGGCGGACGATTTCGGTGAGGTGGGCGGCGCCTTCTTCTATCTCCTGACTGCCGAGCTTACATTCTACGAGGGCATAGCGGCCGTCGCCGAGGTGGAGGACCAGGTCGGATTCCAGGCCGTATCGGTCGTGGTAGTACGACAGTTTGCCGCCGAGGTTCTGTGAGTAGGCCCTGAGGTCCCTGGCGCACATATTCTCGAAGATGAAGCCGAAGGTCTTGAGTTGGGTCTGCAGCGATTCTGGCGTGGCGCCCAGGGCTGCAACGGCGATGGACGGGTCTGTGAATTCCCGCTTTAGGCCGCTTCGGATGGCGCTCTTGCTCCGGATGGGCGGGCACCAGGCCTCCAGGTCGTCGATGACGAAGAGTTTGATGAATGCGCCCACGTAGTCGTCGAAGGTGTCCATGGAGAGGTCATATTCCTCCGAGGCCACAAGGTCGGCGCGCATGGTGGATTTCTTGGCAAGCGTTGCGATGTTTCTAGCCCAGGCGCGTAGAATCATCCGGGCAGTGCGCTCGTCGCGCTGGACGCCGTCCACGCGGGAAATATCGTCGGTGCAAAGGGTACCCACATATTCCGTTGCCGTGAGAAGCTTGGCCTTGGATGTCCTGGCATACAGGGATGCGGGCCAGCCGCCACGACAGGCCAGGAAGATGAGATCCTCCACAGAAAGCGGCGAGCGGGCACCGTCGATGGAATAGTCCGGATTGTAGAAGATTTCCCGCAGAGAGACCTCTCCACTGGATTCCTTGGATTCCCAGAGGCTCATCGGATACATCTTCATCTTGGCGATGCGGCCGTTACCGCTGTGCTTGATCTTCTTCTTGTCAACGACGGTGGAGCCGGTGAGGATGTAGAGACCTACGTCGGAACGATTGTCCACGGTGTCACGGACGGCATCCCACAAGTTGGGGGCATCCTGCCATTCATCGATGAGCCGAGGATTCTCCCCACGCAGCAGCAACGACGGCTTGGTGGCCGCCGTGGCCAGGTACTCAGCCGCATTATCCGTATCCTGCATCTTGATGATGCTCTTTGCCTGCTGCGACGCGGTAGTTGTCTTACCGCACCATTTGGGCCCCTCCAGGAGCACGGCTCCAAAAGCATCCAGACGGTCCGACAGCATCACATCGGCAGCTCTCTCGAGATAATTCATATCAAATCAAGTTTATTCCGGGCGTAAAGATACGCTTCTTTTCCCGAACCACAAAGCATAACCGGAACTTTTGTGGCAAATCAATCGGTGTTTTTGTGGTAAACCAAGCGGAACTTTTGCGCTGGGCTACAGCATATTTCACTCCGTTCACCCCGGCCACTTTGTACTGCTCGCTGGAAGTAGACACGGAAAGATTTTTCCGTTAATACTTATTTTC
>R24__coassemble_10894_pt1 | contig 2753 bp, 2 predicted proteins | sample R24__metabat2_high_PE_033 | metagenome-assembled genome bin R24
CTCCTTATAAAGTTGATGGTGTTCCAAAAGATTGGGAAGAAAATGATGATGGAACGCTGAAATTGGATGAGAACGGAAAGGCCATTCCCAAATATAAGAAGAATAGTAATGGATCGTACGTGCTGGACGATCAAGGAAACAAGATCCAGGAGACAGTGGTGAAAAGGATCAGTACCAGCGCGGACCCGGCGGAGGCCACGGAAATCACCTTCAGGGGAACGTATACAGACGATGACGGTACGACGAAGGATAAGCTCTATACCTATAAAATATACGCCCAGGAGGACATAACGGGCAAAACCGTGACCTACTACATTCAGGGCGCGCCCGTGGGGCAGTCACTTCCAGACATCAGCTTCCGTATGAGCCTGGGCAATTCCCTGGTCAACGGCGACAGCATCACGGCCACCGCCGCCATCTCCGGCTCCGGGGACGGCCGGGCTTACAGCGAGGCCGCAGGTAACCAGGCGCCCAGTACCATCTACATCTCGAAAACAGGCGCGACCCAGTTGGTGAAGGAGGTAGACATTGCCTATGGGGATATAGGCTCGACCATATCACAGTCAAAAAAGGCGCCGAGAATGTTGTCATGCACGATAAGATGGAAGATGGCCTGACCTTTAGCGGTGAAGGCAGCGTTGCCATTGCCGATCTGACCAAAGGCACAGATTACAATGTTGTGGTCAGCACGACTGAGACTCCCCTGGCTGACGGTTGCACCTTCGAGATCCGCTTTACGCAGTCTTATCTGGACACCATTACCGGCGATGCCACTCTTACCGTTACTTACAATGCTGTTCTGAATGAGAAAGCCGACATCACCAATGGTGAAAAGAACGATGCCGAGATCACCTGGGGCGATGCCAGCAACACCGAGTGGAGCGAGACCGTTACCAAGACCTATCAGTTTGACATTCTGAAGTACGATGCAAATGACGACGAAAAGGAGCCTCTGGCTGGCGCTGCCTTCCAGTTGAAGGATGCAAGCGGCAACGTTGTCAAGCTGATCAAGGTTTCCGATACCGAATACCGCGTGGCTGATGGTGATGAGACTGGTGCGGTTGATGGCTTTACCACTGTTGCTTACGGCAAGATCGTCATCAAGGGCGTTGACCTGGATGAATACACCCTGGTTGAGACTGCGGCTCCCGCTGGTTACAACACCCTGAAAGGCCCCGTTGAGGTAACTGTTCTGGAAACCAATGCCCTGACGGTTGAAGTGCCTAACGCATCCGGCACCGAGCTCCCCTCCACCGGCGGCATGGGCACCACCATCTTCTATGTCCTCGGCTCTATCCTGGTCATCGGCGCGGCTGTGCTGCTGGTCACCAAGAAGCGCATGAGCATGAAGGGCTAATTCCCTGATACATATCTGAAACACACTGACATCCCGCTGTGACAGCCGGGGAGGCAGCCCCTCCCCGGCCCACAGTGGCGAGGAGAACCCTGCATGAAGAAAAAAAAAGGCAATTTAATGACGGTACTGTTGGTCCTGATCTTTCTTGTAGGGCTGTCCTTGCTGCTGTACCCCTCTGTCAGCGATTACTGGAACTCCCTCCACCAAACTAGGGCCATTGCCACGTATGCCGAGGAAGTGGCCAATCTGAACCAGGATCAATATGACGAAATCTGGGCCGCAGCCGAACGCTACAACGCATCTCTGACCGATCGGGACAATGCCTACCTGCTCAGCGACGCCCGGAAGGAAGAATACGAGCGCCTCTTGAACGTGTCCGGTCTGGGCGTCATGGGCTATATTGAAATCCCCAGCATTGATTGCTCTCTGCCCATCTATCACGGTACGGAGGAATCGGTCCTGCAGATCGCCGTGGGACATCTGGAATGGTCCAGCCTGCCCGTGGGCGGTGAAAGCACCCACTGCGTTCTCTCCGGGCACCGGGGACTGCCCAGCGCCAAGTTGTTCACCAACCTGGACAAGCTGCAAGCGGGAGACATTTTTATGCTCCGGGTACTGGACGAGACATTGACCTATGAGGTAGACCAGATAAGGATTGTGGAGCCCCAGGAGGTCTCGGCTCTGGCCATCGAGAAGGGAAAGGATTACTGCACCCTGGTGACCTGCACCCCCTACGGCGTCAACTCCCACCGCCTGCTGGTACGGGGCCACCGGATTGAAAATCAAAAAGGAGACGCAAATGTCCGTGTTACAGCGGACGCCATGCAGATTGAGCCAGTGACAGTGGCTCCCATTGTGGCGTCGCCGCTGTTGCTGTTGCTGCTTCTGGGCGTTCTGTTCAAAACCCGTAAGAGTAAGGGAAGGAGACATTCATAATGAGAAAAATTAGACAGCTTTTGAGCCTTGTTTTCGCCGCCGCGCTGGTCTTTGCCTCCGGCGTGACAGCCTACGCCCATGAGGTTCCGGATCTGAACCAAAAGGGAACGCTTACCGTTAAGATGGAATATGCGAACAAGCCGGTCTCCGGCGGAACCCTGACGGCCTACCGGGTGGGGGACGTCCATGAGGACGATGGAGACTATTCCTTTGTCAAGTCCGCCGCCATGGGGGAATTTGCCGGAGATTACAGCGACATTTTCTCCAAAACGCTGGCGGGGGAAATTGAGGCCTATGTGAAGGATAAAAAAGTTGGCGCTTACGCCACGGCAAAGAACGAGAACGGCCAGGCGGTGTTCTCCAATCTGGAGCCGGGCCTGTACCTCATCGTCCAGACCACCGCTTCGGATGGCTATAAGCCGCTGACCTCTTTCCTGGTCTCCATGCCCATGAATGAAAA
>R24__coassemble_16920_pt1 | contig 2088 bp, 2 predicted proteins | sample R24__metabat2_high_PE_033 | metagenome-assembled genome bin R24
GGGCTGGCCAGCTGATCCTGAAGTGACTGGAACTTGTCCTGAAGGGAGAGCACTTTCTCCAGTAATGATATATCTGCCATATTATTCTATTGTTTTCAACCAGCAGCGGCGACGCATATACGGCTCGTGTTCGTAGTCGTTCCAGATGTTCACCGCGGTATTGTTTTCTATCTGGGGGTTTGATATGGCGAAACGGTTGCCAATTCTTATTGACTTGTCTGCCATATTCTTGTAATAAAGGGCCGACACGCCCTTGTTCTGCCACTCGGGAGCGGCTCCATTGAGCATAAGGTCTGTGGTTTCGTAGTTGTGCATCGCCCTGAGCAGATGGAACCATCCGAAGGGGAGCAGATGCCCGCGAGCCTTCTGCAACGCTTTGGATATGCTGGGGAATGATATTCCGAAAGCCACAATCTCATCATTCTCATCGAAAAGCACGGTGCTCGTCCTGTCAGAAATGAAAGGCATACAGGCGGCAGCCTCCTCTTCAATTTCCTCATCCGTGAAAGGAATGAAATTGTAAACGCCCTTGGAAAAGCTGTCATTATAGACCTTGAAGAACTTGCGGACCATCTCAGGATCCCGCTTCAAGGCGTCTATGCTGCCGATGTGGAGATTGTACTTCTGAGAAACGAGCTTGGCCACCCTGCGGGTCTTGTCCGGCACGCCGTGGTTGGCCACCATCTTGTACTGAATCCAGTCGCATTCCTTTTCAAAACCCAACTCCAACATCAGGTCGTTGTAGTATGGATAGTTGTACAGACAGTTGAAAGGAGGTATGTTCTCAAAGCCTTCCACCAGCATTCCCTGCTTTCCAAGAGTGTTGTAGTACAAGGGACCGTGGATTTCAGTCATACCCTCCGATTTTGCCCAGGATTCAGCCGTCCCGATAAGAAGACGCGCGACCTCAATGCTTTCGACGCAATCGAACCATCCGAAACGGACACGCTTCAAACCATAAAGATCATTGTATCGGGGATTGATCATCGCACAGATACGTCCGAGAATCCGTCCTCCGTCAACAACCATCCACATCCTGCGTTTGCAGTATGAGAGGGTGGAGATTTTTGTAAGGGATTTGATCTGGTCAGAATGAAGTGCCGGCACATACTGAGGGCAACCCCGATACAGTTCGTCCGGGAAGCGGACAAAGCGAATCAGGTCTTTTTTGCTGAGCACTTCGATTATTTCCATCTTGCAAATGTAGCAATTATTCACTTCCCTACAATGGAGCGGATGACGGCCTGGGCACACACACAGCCAAAAACGGCAGGCATATAGGATATCGTCCCCACCTGGGACTTCTTGTTTCTGGTTTCCTCTATGACCATCCCCTCCTTGTCCGGAATCTCTGGAGAAAACACGGCCAGATAGCCCTTTTCAATGCCCAGCTTGCGAAGCCGTTTTCGCATCATTCTCGCCAGCGGGCACTCGTATGTCTTGCCGATGTCGGCAATCCGGACCTGAGTCGCGTCGAGCTTGCCGCCACTGCCCATCGAACTGACAAGAGGCAGGGAATTCGAGAGACAATACTGTGCAAGAGCGACCTTCGGGCTGAGAGTGTCTATTGCATCCACAACCCAGTCTGTGGAGGATGCAGGAATCAAATCAGACACATTCTCTTCGGAAAGGAATGAATCCAGGACCTTGACATCGATATCGGGATTGATGTCTTCGAGCCGACTTTTCAAAACCTGGCATTTCGACTGGCCCACCGTTGAAGACAGTGCAATGAGCTGACGGTTGATGTTGGTCACCGACACGACATCGCTGTCAATCAGCAAAAGGTGGCCCACACCTGCGCGTGCCAGCATTTCAGCAGCGGCCGCCCCAACTCCGCCAACCCCCACGACTGCGACTCGGGCGGCGGCCAGGCGCGCTGCCGCGTCCTGTCCCAGAAGCATTTCAGTCCTTTCTGTCCATAAGTTCATATTGCAAAAGTAGCAATAAAAATGACTATATTTGCGGACCTAAAATTGAAAAGATGAAGCCTTACAAAACAGTCTCCGCAGATGAAGCGGTCAGCCATATTCCCTCACACATCCACATCCATCTGAGCAGCGTCGCCAGCGTGCCACATTGCCTTAT